>OGIC01000524.1_pt1 | contig 20181 bp, 15 predicted proteins | sample 1571681 | NCBI WGS metagenome assembly OGIC01 (sample SAMEA2582046, study PRJEB24529) | metagenome | biome: Human gut stool | place: China | collected 2011
ACTACCTGCCGGGCAGTGCGCAGGGTTATGCCAGCCATTATGCCATCTCCTTTATAATGCTTTGTATGAATGCCACTTCATCAGAAGTTAGTTTATACTTTGAAAACAGTTCTTCATCTGTCCACGCTCTTGAAAAATCCTGAACAGGAACAAAACCAAACATACCTTTGCTGATATGCTGTGTCATCGCCAAAATCGAAATCAAAAAACGCACAAATCGTGTTTTTAGGTATCTCATATAGTTATCTGCTTCAGCTTCTGTGTCAAATGCTCCTGCAACGAGATACGTTTCTGAACAAACTACTTTCGGCGGCTGCTTTTCCATTGTCGAGAGAATGCGGTATTGTCCGTTCTTATCGGGCTGTCCTGCGTGTTCTGCCGTCAAATATGAAATAATGATTTTATAGCGGTCTATATTTTCTATACCCGTAGAAATCAAACTTCTTTTATATGGGCCTATCCCACCATTAAATCTCAGTTGAATATCTCCTGCTTTGAGCGGTTTCACATTTGTAGCAAGACCAAACGGCTTTCGGCTGGAAACTATCGTATCAAGCGTCTGCTCTCCTTTCAGACGCACCTTCTTAACTATCTCGGCAGCGATTGGATAACGAATAAATGTCGAAAACTCATTCAAATCACGGTATTCGGATGTCTTAACCCCATCTCGGTAATTTATGTAGTAGCATTTTCCCTCATGTGACTTAGCCCACACAAAATAGCATACACCACCAGCAACATCCACATTCGGAAAAACATCCAGCGAGTTAGGATAGTCAACGAGTACCGCCATTCGTTTGTCGTTTAACATCTGCTCTCGAAATTTATCCAACCCTCTACCACCAGAATACCATTTTGCTGGAATGATAAAAGACATTGCCGTTGGATTCAATGTCTTTGTTTCCTCAATGAATTTGTTATATACCGGCGTTGCGCTTGCGCCTGAACCTCCATCAACTTCCTGATACGGCGGGTTTCCGATGACATAATCAAACTTCATGCTGGTACTCCCTTCCTGAATGGTTTCAAAGTTCTGGGCGGTTCCATGGCTGCCCTTGCGCCAGTTTTTCACTTTGCAGGATACCGTGGGCGGCTGCGGCTCTGCCGCCCCGAACATGGAAAAGAGATCAAGCTGTTCTGTCTCCGGCTGGGGCTTGCCGCCGGGCACAGACAGGTGCAAGCCGTCCATTTGCCACAGGTTCCAGCTGATGATGGTGGCGATAGGCTGTAACTCTTCTTTTGTGGGCTTGCGCTGCCAGCGGGCTTGCAGATGCTCTGCATAGGTCAGCAGCAGGTTGACCCGTGCCAACAAAAGATTATCTCCCTGATACTCATAGCCGTAGGTAGACTGCACCGCATGGGTGGCATATTTGCGCCACTCGTCCTCTGTGGCGGCGTTCTCGCTTACCACCCGCAGCTTGCGGTCCAGAATGCCAATGCGCCGGGCTACCGGGATCATCTCGCCAGTGGCGGCATCGTACCGGGATGCCAGAAAGGGGGCTTCGCCGCAGGTCACCTCCAAGCGGCGGCTCTGCACATACTGCACCCATGCCGGGGTCCTGCCCCCGCAAACCGGGAACTGCACCGGCGTTTCCACCGTCTGCCAGCCTTGGGGCAGCTCCACCGTGAACTGCCCGGCGCTCTCCTCTGCCCCCAGCCCACGGAACCAGTCAGCATCCAGCGCGTTATTCATCTTGTTGCAGACCCATGCGGGGCTGAACACCTCGCCTTTTTTGCGGGTGCGTTGCTGCTGGGTGTCGGTCTGCTTCATCATCCGGGGCAGCACCACCTCATAGTGGGTCAGCCTGAGCTGCTGTGCGGTGATCTGGGATCTATCCGTCACCGGCTCGTACATCACGGTTTGCAGCTCCTCCGGCGGGTCGGTTGCCCAGATGATGTTTTTACCGGTAGATTTATCTTTTAGTAGCGTATCCAGCACCGCCTGCACTTCCGGTGCGTGAAAGTCGATCAGTTGTTCCAACGGGGTATTCCTCGCTTTGCCTTAGCGTTGCGGCGGAAGTGATAATGTTCTTAGCACTTTCGGCCTATACTAACAAGTATCTTATCACTTTTACAGCCAATTCACAAGAATTTCGGCGTTTTTTGCCAAAAGTAATAAGATTCTCTATACTTGAAAGCAAAGAAGGGTGGTGCGCTAGATGATTGGTGAGCGGCTGGCAGAATTACGAAAGCTGAATGGTGAAAAGCAACAAGTGTTAGCAAAAGCTCTTAGTGTTTCGGTTTCTACTGTCCGCAGTTGGGAGCACGACAAAAGTTCTCCTGACCACTCAACACTGGTTGCAATTTGCAGACGCTATCATACTTCTTCTGATTTTCTGTTAGGTTTGTCCGATTACGATCCCTCCGACAAAGCCCGCATCCAGCGCCAGCGCCTGACCGAAGAAGAACAGAACGAGATGCACCGCTACGAAGAATATTTGCTCTGGAAACGCAAAAAATAAGCCGCCCAGCGAGACCGTAAGGTCGCTGGGCGGCTGTTTTATCATACAAAAGTTCTAATTAAATACCTTTTAGAACTTTTCTTATTTTTCCCATATTATTTTTCAAATCATGTCGAATTTCTTCATCTTGTCCATACTCTTCTTCAGCATGCTCAATATAGGTAAAATAATTTCCTCGTTTGCTCTTTGCACCATGTTCAGAATAAAGCGTATACAGACCAGAAAGATTGATATGATTTCCTTTTCTGGTATACCCTCCTGTTTTTGCAATATTTTTTGCCTTTCTGTGCATCCGGTAATAGTATTTGGCCGTCGTTTTAGAACGGATAAACACTTTCGTTCCATTAAACGAAAATCCCAAAAAATTGATAAATTTTTTACTATCGTCTGCACCTTTGTCTATCGCTTTTCCAATATTCTCAACCTTCTCTTCCGTATAATGAAAATATTGGGTTTTGCTCGGCTCCAATTTTAATCTAGGAGCACTTGCAATAAATGCTCTCACTTCAGAGAAGACATTCAGCGCATTATTGTTAGGTTCATCCGGCACTATCACAATAAAATCATCACTATACCGCATATAAAATCCGTGATATTGTTCAACTAGATCATGGATTTGCTTATCAACTTCCAGCATATAGAGGTTCGCCAACATTCCACTAATAGGTGATCCTTGTGGTATCCCGTAATGGTTCATATTTGGCTGTATGTGAGAACGATTGTTTTTATATTGTTCCGCTGTTAATACTCTTGATTGTTTATTGAGTGCGCGATGACCTGCTTTGTTGTCTTTCAGTTTATTTATAGCCAACAAGTCCGTCAGTTCCCATTGACTAAATGACGTGATATTCTTAAACACATTATAATGATCCTTTGGTAATCTTTCGCATTCCAATAACGAGCACCATTGCTTCTTCAAGTAAGCATGGTCTAAGTTATCAAAGAAATGCGTAAAATCGCCAATCATCACATAGCAGTTTTCTGTCTTACGGATAAAATCGTAGGCCGCTTTGGAAAATTGAATATTGCTCTTTCCTAAATTTGTTCGATAGGCAACCGCAACATTAGAAATCCCATCACAAGTCGTTCGCTCGTTATATTTCTCATTCAAAATGTGACTGTAATACTGATAAATGCACCGATCAATATGTGCTGCATAGCAAATATCACGTTTTTTAGGAACTACTCCTTTTCCTCTTTTAAACTTGCTCATATCCATCTCATAATGGATAAATGGATAAAATCCATGCGCTGCAACTGCTTTTGGATTTGAAGCATAATCTTTCATGCGACCGATATCTGTTCGCACATCAAAATGTGCATAATATCGCTTGCTTCTTTGAATTATCTTCTTATCACTTAACCAAGCATCCATTGCTTTAATACCCCTAAAATGCAATATCCATCGGCACGAGGAATAGCGTCTCTAAGCCGATGGATATACGTTTGACGTGGTTACCCCTATTACCATAAAGGATTTTCAGAGTTCCCAGCTATTCTGTTAGCGCAATCATCAATTATGGTATAATTGACTGGGAGGCGATTGTCGTGATTTCATCAATCAGTCTGATTCTAGCATTTGCTACATCAGCATCAACAACCGTGTCAACTGTGCTGCTAAATATTCTCGAGAATATTCTAGCAGGAGAGTTGACAACAATCTCCTTCCCCCATACCTTTCGTATGGGGCACTTTAATTATAGCACTTTTTACCAAGTAATCAATACTGTTCATAATAAATTAACCCGCCATCGTGCATAGTCCGACTTATTATAACATTTTGCCGATATACTTCCGCAGTCCATCTTCCGTCCGAATATTATACTTCTCATCCACCTTTTTGAAGTAGTCCTTCATCGCATCCAGCGAAATCTCCGCATGAGAAGTTTCGTCTGGCAGAAAGCCCTTCCGGGCATCCAGCCAAGGCGTTTCTTTGTGGGTGATGCTTTCCAGAACCTTTCCACTGTACATACCAAAGGTATCCAGCACCCGGTCTACCACCTCTTTGGCCTCCGGGGTGAGCGGCAGCGCACTCTCCTTCAACGGAACAAAGGGGGCATCAAACAGCGGTTTGTCGTAAATCGCTGCATAGTTGCCCTGAATATAATACAGCAACAATAAAGCCGCTGACAGTCTGCCGCTCGCAGAATCCATCAGTGGGTTTCATGAGTCTTCAAATCCCCTAGACACAAAAAATCGGCACCCGCTTTTCAGCGAGTGCCGATTTTGTTACCCTATAGTGCGCTTTGATTTTTGGCGTAAGTGGCGTAAGTTTGGCGTAAATCCGCTTTTGCGCGCTCCAAAAATCAAGGATTCATGCGGTTTTTTGGCAGCTATTAGTACATGCCGCCCATGTCACCGCCGGCAGGTGCAGCGGGAGCCGGGGGTTCCGGCAGGTCAGCAACAAGGCTCTCGGTGGTCAGCACCATCTCAGCGACGGAAGCTGCGTTCTCCAGAGCGGAACGAGTGACCTTGGTCGGGTCCACGATGCCAGCGGCGATCATATCCTCGACAAAGACCTCATTCTGGGCATCGAAACCGTAGTTGGGCTTGTTGGCAGAGATGATCTTGTCGATGATGACGCTGCCCTCCAGACCGGCGTTCTTGGCGATCTGGCGCAGAGGAGCCTCCAGAGCCTTCAGCACGATCTTGGCACCGGTGCGCTCGTCACCCTCCAGCGTGTCGCACAGGGCGCGCACAGCGGGGATCGCGTTGATGGGAGCGGTACCGCCGCCAGCCACAACGCCTTCCTGCACAGCTGCCTTGGTAGCGTTCAGTGCATCCTCAATGCGCAGCTTCTTGTCCTTCATCTCGACTTCGGTAGCAGCACCGACCTTGATGACAGCCACGCCGCCGGCCAGCTTAGCCAGACGCTCCTGCAGCTTCTCGCGGTCAAAGTCGCTGGTAGCGGCCTCGATCTGGCTGCGGATCTGGGCAATGCGGGCTGCAATGGCGTCCTTGTCGCCTGCGCCGCCCACGATGGTGGTGTTCTCCTTGGTCACCTTCACCTGACGGGCATGACCCAGCATCTGGACGGTTGCGTCCTTCAGCTCATAGCCCAGATCAGAGGAGATCACGGTGCCGCCGGTCAGGGTAGCGATATCCTGCAGCATCTCCTTGCGGCGGTCGCCGAAGCCGGGAGCCTTGACAGCCACGACGTTCAGGGTACCGCGCAGACGGTTGACGATCAGGGTGGACAGAGCCTCGCCCTCGATATCCTCAGCCACGATCAGCAGCTTCATGCCATTCTGCATCACCTGCTCCAGCAGGGGAACCAGATCCTGAATGACGCTGATCTTCTTATCGGTGATCAGGACAGCAGCGTTGTCCAGATCGGCCACCATCTTATCGGTATCGGTGACCATATAGGGGGTCAGGTAGCCGCGGTCGAACTGCATACCTTCCACGATCTCGTTGTAGGTCTCGGCGGTGGTCTTGTTCTCCTCGATGGTGATAACGCCGTCAGAGGTGACCTTCTCCATAGCCTCGGCAATCAGACGGCCGATCTCGGGGTCGCCGGCAGAGATGGTGCCAACGCGGGCGATATCGTTGCTGTCCTTCACCTTCTGGCTGTGAGCCTTGATGGTCTCCACAGCGGTGGTAACAGCCTTGCTCATGCCGCGGCGGATATCCATGGGATTTGCACCGGCGGTAACATTCTTCATGCCCTCGTTGACCATGGCCTGTGCCAGCACGGTAGCGGTGGTGGTGCCATCGCCTGCGGCATCGTTGGTCTTGGTTGCGACTTCACGCACCAGCTGTGCGCCCATGTTCTCGAACTCGTCCTTCAGCTCGATCTCCTTTGCGATGGTCACGCCATCGTTGGTGATGACCGGTGCGCCGAACTTTTTGCCCAGCACCACATTGCGACCCTTGGGGCCGAGGGTGATCTTAACGGTGTTAGCCAGGGTATCAATACCGGCACACAGTGCCTTGCGGGCGTCCTCGCCCTGCTTGATCTGCTTTGCCATAATACATCGCTCCTTTATAATACAAGCTTAATTGAAAAGGGAAAATTCAGTTTCAATCTTCCACAACAGCCAGAATGTCGCTCTGACGCACGATGGTGCACTCTTCGCCGTCCACCTTGACCTCAGTGCCGGAGTACTTGCTGGTGAGGACCTTATCGCCGACCTTGACGGTCATCTTGACTTCCTTGCCGTCCACGACACCGCCGGGGCCAACTGCGATGACCTGTGCCACCTGCGGCTTCTCTTTGGCGCTGCCGGTCAGGATCAGGCCGCCCTTGGTGGTCTCCTCAACCTCAACAGTCTTGATGACAACACGGTCTGCAAGAGGAATGATCTTCATAATTCTTGCCCTCCAATTATATTAAATTTATTTGAAACTTTGTTGCGTCCTGCGGGGGCTTCGTGTGTGCTCCGCAGTGGTTTAGCACTCTTTTTCTCTGAGTGCTAAGTGTATTGTACTCATCTTGCTCTGAAAAATCAAGGGGTTTTGCAATTTTTCTTTGTTAAGAATTTATGACGCCCAAAAATCGCACTCTGCCACGCCAAAAAAGCAGTGCGTTCTTGACAGGACATGCCGCCTTTTTTATACTTATAACGCATTACAAAAACACAGCTGACGCGCTTTGCGGCAGAACGGAGGATACTGTGACAGACAAAAAGCTGATCTCATCTTTACAGGGGCTGCGGGCAGTCGCATTTCTGAGCGTAGTCCTCTCCCATTGCGGGGCACCGTGGCTGGGGCCGTGGGCGATCACGGTATTCGTGGCGCTGTCCGGTTTTCTGATGACCTGCAACTATTACGACCGTCCCCGCACAGCACCGGGACTGCGGTCTGTCATAGCCTTTTCTCTGCAAAAAATACGCAAGCTGTACCCGCTGCACCTTATTATGATGGCTGCCGCGTTGTTATTTGTGCTGAAGGGGCTTCTGGCGCAGCCCTCTGCACGCGGGGCGCTTTCCTGTGCGGCGCAGCTTGTTGTAAGCATTTTTCTGCTGCAAACATGGATCCCGTCCAGCCGTTTCTGGTTCTGCCTGAACGGAGTGGCGTGGTATCTTTCGGTACAGGCTTTTCTGTATGCCATCTTTCCCCCGCTTCTCGCCGTACTGAAAAAGGCGGATGCCCGCAGGCTGCGCTGCATTGCCGTCGTGATCTTCTGCGTGCAGTGCCTTGCGTCCTTTGTTTTCTGGAAAGTCGGGCTTAGCGGAAAGGTCGCCTTTTACCTGACCTATCTGTGCCCTGTGTTCCGGGCGGGAGATTTTACCATCAGCTGCTGCGTGGGCTGCCTTTACCACAGCCGCAAACAGGAGAGCGGCCTGCCGGGCGGTGCTTTCTCCCTGCTGGAGCTTGCCGCTGTTCTGCTTGCGGGCGGCTGCCTGTTTATCGCCGCCAAGCAGGTGGGGATTCTGGGCGCGGTGGCCTTCCGGTACAATGTGCTGTTTACCCCCTCTGCGGTGCTGCTTGTCTGGCTGCTTGCCGTGGGCAAGGGGGGCATTTCCCGGTTGCTTTCCACAAAGCCGTTTTTGTGGCTGGCGGGGCTGTCCCCTTACGGTTTTCTGATCCATCAGGTGCTGATTCGGTATATGGAGTGGACTGCGGACAAGCTTAACCTCACAGTACATCCTGTGGTCTGGACCCTGACTGTATATCTGCTCACGCTCTGCCTGAGCAGCTTTTACAAGGCGCTGGAGCACCGGGTGCGGCAGCGCCTTGCAAAACAATAAGCAAAACACAAGGCCGCTGCACAGAACAATGTGCAGCGGCCTTGTTTGGGTCTGATGGTTTATTATTTACTTCACAGCCGCTTTTTTGGCGGTAAAGCGCTGGTAGGCGGGCAGCGGCAGCAGCACGCGGCCGGCCAGCGGCTGCACCTGTACCGACACCTGCTTGCAGGGGGCGCACTCGCCGTCCACGGTGGCAATGATGGGTCCACGGCCATCTGCTGCCCGCAGACTGACCGATTTTGCGCGGCGATAGATAAAGTAAGGCTTTGCAGCCTCGGTCAGCTGGCCGTTTTGAAAGTGCTGGCCGTTTTTGTACAGCATCAGCAGCTTTGCAATGACCCGGCGGCTGACCTTGCGCACGATGAACACATCCAGCCAGCCGTCATCCGGCTGTGCCTCCGGCCCGGCCATAAAACCGCCGCCATAGGCGCGGCCGTTGCACACTGCGCACATCAGACAGTCCACGGTCAGCACCTCGCCGTCAATGACGTACTCCACCCTGCGGCCGATATGCCCGCACAGCTGCTGAACTATGGACAGCGCATAGGCCGCCTCGCCGCCGCACAGCGGGATGCGCCGGAACTTGGGGATGCCGTAGGCCACCTGTGCGTCCAGACCGGCGGCACAGATGGTAGCAGAAAGCCCCAGACTGGTGCGCATCAGGTCGATGGGCGCTGCCCCACCGGCCAGCTGAGCGTCCAGATCCAGAAACTCCTCCTTTGTACCGTAGGTGCGCAGAAAGTCGTTGCCGCTGCCATAAGGCAGGCAGCCCACGGCGGTCTTATCAAAGCCGTGGGCACCGGTGAGCGCCTCGTTGAAGGTGCCGTCACCACCGGCGGTAAAAATGTGAAGCTCCACCCCGGCCTTCTGGGCGGCAGCAGCGGCTGCGCGGGACAGTTCCCGGGCGTGGCCTGCGTGGGTGGTGATGCGGATGGTGTAGTCCTCCGGGGCAAGCCCGGCACCGGCAGCAGCTGCCGCGATCTGCTGCGGCAGGGTGCGGGTACAGTCGGCCTTTCCGGCTGCGGGGTTCAGAAGAAACAGCGTGTGCATCGGGGTCCTCCCTGTTGTAACTCTATTTCCTCTATAATAGTCGAAAACCGCACCGGTTGCAAGCAAAAAACGGTATTTTGCTGTTTTATTACAGGGTAACCGTTTCATCCTCCCGCAAAACGATGCTGCCATCGGCGGCGCAGTCTGCTGTCCAGTGCTGCCCCACGCAGGCCGTCCCGGCAGCAATGCGGTTCGCAAGTGCCTGCTCCACCGCCCTGTCCACCTGACGGCGCAGTTCCCGCGCACCGTAGGCCGATTGCGCCCGGGCAGCCAGTGCCGCCCCCACCTGCGGGGTGTGGCGCAGCCGGTAGCCGCTGCGGGCGGCGCGCTGCTCCAGCTGACAGAGCATTTTTTCTGCAATGGCGCAGAGGTTTTCTTTCGCCAGCGGGCGGAATACGATCACCTCGTCCAGCCGCCCGAGCAGTTCCGGCCGGAACCACTTTTTGGCCTCCTCCACGGCCTGCGCGGACTGCTTTTCAAACACCGCTTCTGCCCCGGCGGCAAAGCCCAGCGGCGCGTTCTGCCCCGCCAGAAACCGTGCACCCAAGTTTGAAGTAAGCAGCACGATGGTGTTGCGGAAATCTGCCTTGCGGCCCATGGCATCGGTCAGCTGACCGTCCTCCAAGATCTGCAACAGGATATTCTGGATGTCCGGGTGTGCCTTTTCGATCTCGTCAAACAGCACCACGCTGTACGGACGGCGGCGCACAGCCTCGGTCAGCTGCCCGCCCTCGTCATGGCCGAGGTAGCCCGGCGGCGCACCCAGCAGCCGGGCGGCGGTGTGCTGCTCCTGATACTCCGACATATCGAACTTGAGCAGCGCCTTCTCGCTGCCGAACCAGCTGACCGCCAGTGCTCGTGCCAGTGCGGTCTTGCCCACGCCGGTAGGCCCCAAAAACAGCATAGCACCGATGGGACGCCCCGGCTCGCCCAGACCGGTGCGGCTGCGCCGGATGGCTCCCGCCACGGCAGCCACCGCACGCTGCTGACCGACGATCTCGGCATTCAGGCGGCTTTCCAGCTTGTCCAGACGCTCCCGCTCCTGCTCGCCCACCCGCTGGGCGGGCACGCCGCTGGCCGCTGCCACCACGCGGGCGATATCCTCCGGGGTGAGCACCGGCTGGGTGCGCTGCTCCTTTTCGGCAAGGATACGCGCCGCCGCACAGGCTTCGTCCACAAGGTCGATGGCCTTATCCGGCAGGCAGCGCCCGGGCAGATACCGCACCGAAAGCTCCACTGCCGCCTGCAAGGTCTGGGGCGGCAGGCGCACGTTATGGTATCGCTCGTAGCGGGGCGCAAGGCCGTTGAGGATCTCCACCGCCTGCGCGGGGGTAGGCTCCTCCACCTGCACCCGGCCAAAGCGGCGTTCCAGCGCGGCGTCCTTCTGGATGTGGGTGCGGAACTCCTGATTGGTGGTGGCGCCGATGAGTTGCAATTCGCCCCGGGCAAGCACTGGTTTCAGGATGCTGGCGGCGTCGATGGCGCCCTCGGCGGCACCGGCACCCACGATGGTGTGGAACTCGTCGATAAACAGGATGGCGGTGCCGTCCCGCACCAGCTCTTCCAGCAGGTTTTTCAGCCGCTCCTCAAAATCGCCCCGGTACTTGGTGCCCGCTACCAAGCTGGCCATATCCAGCGCCAGCAGCCGCCGCCCTTGCAGCGCTCTGGGCACCTGCCCGGCGGCAATGCGCAGCGCCAGACCTTCGGCCAGCGCCGTTTTGCCCACGCCCGGCTCGCCGATCAGACAGGGGTCGTTTTTCTGGCGGCGGCACAAGATCTCCACCATGCGATCCAGTTCTGCTTCCCGGCAAAACACCGGGTCCAGCTCTCCTTCGGCGGCGCGGCGGGTCAGGTCGCGGCAATATTTATCGCTGGCGCGGCTGCCCCGGGGGATGCTGGCCGACACCCGGGGCTGGGCGGGCAGCACGAACTGTCCGCTCAGCTGGCGGCACTCCCGCACTGCCTCGGTGAGCGAAAGCCCCATCTCCGCCAGCAGCAGCCCGGCGGCGCAGCCGTCATCTTCCAGCATGGCACAGAGCAGATGTTCCGGCTCTGCCCGGCTGACGTGGGCGTTCTGCGCCCCAATGAGCGCATAGTCCATGGTGCGGCGCAGGTCCGGTGCCATGGCCTGCCGGTCCAGCCGCTGTGCCGGGCCGCTGCGCTGCTGCGCCAGCTGGCGGCGCACCTCCGGCTCGGTGATGTTTTTCCGGGTGAGAAACTGCGCCGCAGCGCCCTGCTGCTGCAGCATTGCCAGCAAAAGATGACTGGTATCGGCCTGCTCACAGCCCAGATTCCCCGCCAGCTGTACTGCCTGCTGTAACAGCCGCGCTGCCGGGCGTGAAAAGCCCCGGTAGCCGCCCATGCCCAGATTTTTCCAAATGCCCATGTGTCTGCTCCTTGCTGCATATAAAATCGTCTGCACTGGAAGTATAGCCCCAAAGGCGTAGAAAAAATCAGTTATTTGTGTCGGGCGGCAGAAAAGTAAAAACCGATCCGCAGCGGTTGCCTGGGCGCGGGTGCGTCCGGCTGCTGCGGATCGGTTTTTGAGATTTTATCTTGCGGGGAACGTTTTCAGAACGAGCCGCCTCCGCCGCCGTGGGTGGAGCCGCTGGAGGAGGTGTGGGTGGAGCTGCCGCCGGAACTGCCGGAGTCAGTCTCCTTCGGCCGCTCGGTGCGGTGGACCTCACGGTACAGATACAGATCCCGCTGGTTGGTCAGCTTCATGCTGCCCTGCCGCACATAGTCGGTTGCATCCCGCTGCGGTGCCACGCTCTTGAGCCGGCTCTTCATCACGCCGGTCACAATCAGTGCCGTCACCAGACCAATGACCAGCGCCACGCCCAGATACACGATCGAGAACGGCTCCTTGGGCATGTTGTCCACATCGTAGGGGTGGCCTTCGCGGGCGGCGGTAACATACGCATCCGTCCACTGGATAAAGGTGCGGAAGGCGGCAGCGTAATCACCGTCTGCCATATCGGGGGTCATCTGCTCGCCAAGGTACTGGATGCCGGCATCCGTAAAGGCGGTAATGCCGTAGCCGCAGGTGGAGATATGCCATTTGCGGTCGCCTATGCTCACCACCAGCAGCACGCCGTCCCGGTTTTCGCCGTAGCCGAACTGGCAGTAATCGTACAGGTCATCGGCATATTCTTCCATGCTGGTGTAGCCCTCGCTTTCCAGCGAGTCAATGGTGGCAACGACCACATCAAAGCTCTGGCGGACGCTCAGCTCTTCCAGCGAAGCTTCCAGCTCGCTGTCCTCGTCCTCGGTCAGGACTTCTGCGCTGTCGTTCATGCGGTAATACAGGTCGGCAAAGCCGTCTGCAGCAAAGGCCGGCACAGCCAGCGCCAGCAAAAGCACCAGTGCGGCCAGCGCAGCACAGAGGGAGCGCAGTCGGATAGCAGTGTTTTTCATCTTCCGTCCCTCCTTTACAGAATCCCGGCCAGCCACAGCAGCCACATCACCGCATAGGATGCGGCACCAACGGCTGCTGTAAGGCCCAGCGTCCACTTGCGAGCGGCGGCCTTATCCACCGGCAGGTTGCCCACAAACTTGCCAGTCTGGCCGTTCATGGCAAAAATGTAGTTGTTGCCCTGCCAGCTGGTGCTCAGCACCCACACCGGGAACAGGGCATATTTTGCTTTGCCGCCGTGCAGCTGGATGCTGCTGTTCTCCATTTTCACGGAGTCGTAGCCGGTAACGGTCTGGGTAAAGGCGTCCTCGGTGGACTGACGGACGCGCTCGTTGGCGCGCTGGATGCTCTTTTGGGCGTCCACATCGTACTTATCGGCCACATAGCCCGCCAGATACGCGGCCTTGAAGGGCACGGCATCCTGCATGGCAAAGGGCTCGATGGATTCCATCAGGTCGTCCTCCATCTTGGAGGAGCCGTCCACCGGAACTGCGTCAAAGCCCAGCACGCCGTCCCGGCGCACGGAGTAGTAGCTGGTCTCGGTATAATCGTAGTCGTCATCCGACCAAAAGCGGGTGCGGGTGGCGGTAAAGCGCAGCTGGGCGTCGGCATCGCTGTCGTACAGCCAGAAGGGCACATACACGCCCTTGATCTCGTCGATATGGTTCTGGCTGCGGAACACCTTGGGCAGCAGGGTCTTGCCCTTGAGGTGCTCCTGCAGCTTTTCCTTCGCCGCCTTTTTGTCCAGCTTAAAGGGGATGATGAGGTCCGGGCGCAGATCTCCGGCAAACTGTCCGGTCAGAACGATGGGGTTGCCGCAGAAGGGGCAGGCCGAGGCGGCCATGGTGTCGTCGCCCACGATCTCGCCGCCGCAGCTCTTGCAGACATAAGTATGCAGACCGGCGGTCTCGCCCTCTGCCCAGCTGCCGCCGGGGGTGGCCCAGTTCATCTCGCTGGGCTTTTGGTCTTTCAGGTCCTCATCGTAGCCCTTCAGTGCGTCCACCTCAAACTCGGTGTCACAGTAGGGGCATTTCATCTTCTGGGTGGTGCTGTCGAACCGGATCGCACCATCACAGCAGGGGCATTTATATTCCAGCATTCCTGCCATAGTGTTTCCTCCTGTAGTCTGCGGGGCAAGGGCTTATTTGCTTTTCTGCCCTGCCCCGCAGCGTGATCGGTCATTGTGCGCGGGTTCAGCTGCGGTCGCTCTCGTCAAAGGGGTCGCCGCACTCCGGGCAGAACTTGGGCGGGTGAGCGGGGTCTGCCGGCTCCCAGCCGCATTTATCGCACTTATACTTGGGTGCAGCGGCGGGGCGGGGCTTGCCGCACTCGGAGCAGAATTTGCCCTTATTCACGGCGCCGCAGCTACAGGTCCAGCCCTCTGCAGCCGCCGGGCGGGGCTTGCCGCACTCCGGGCAGAATTTGCCGGTAACGGTGGCACCGCAGCTGCAAGTCCAGCTGTCAGCGGGCTTTGGCTCCGGCTTTTTGCTGCCGCATTCCGGGCAGAACTTGCCGGTAACGGTAGCGCCGCAGCTGCACTTCCAGCTGTCAGCGGCAGAAGGCTGCTGGGGTGCTGCGGGCTGCTGCCCCATGGCGAACAGGTTCTGGGCGTTCATGCCGTTTGCACCGGCTGCCATGCCCATGCCCATAAAGCCGGTCATGGCACCGGCGGTGTTCCCTGCGGCGGTCTTCATGGCGTCGATCTGACCGCCCACCAGACGGGCTGCGGCGGTGGTAGGGTCGGTGGTCATGGCGTTTTCTTCCCATTCTGTGATCTTCTTCTGCTGCTCCTCCGGGATGGACAGAGAGTTGATGTTGAAGGAGAACACCTCAATGCCGCGCTTCTTGCGCCAGACATTGGACAGCTGCTCGTTGAGCGCCTCGGAGATCTCCAGCGTGTGGGCGGGGATCTCATAATACTGCACCTTGTTGGCAGAAAGGGTGGCCAGCGCCGGCTGCAGAGCGTTCATCAGCTCGCTCTTCAGGCGGGGAGCCAGCTCCGAGGCATCGTACTGGGTGGAGACGTTGCTGCACACGTTGGTGTAGAACAGCAGCGGGTCGCAGATGCGGTAAGTAAAGCTGCCGTTGCAGCGGATGTTCACCGAGAGCTTGTAGCCCCGCTCCTCGCTGACTACCACACGGAACGGAATGGGGGTGGCGGTGCCGTACAGGATCTCGCCCAGCTCCTTGGTGTTGATGTAGTACACCCGCTGATCCTTGCCGGTGTCGCCGCCGTAGGTAAAGCGCTTGGCTACGGTCTGGAAGGTGGCTGCCAGACTGTCGCCGAAGTTGCCGGTGAACACGCTGGGCTCGGTGGAGGAATTGAAGGTATACTCGCCCGGCTCGGCGCACACCTCCACCACCTTGCCCTGCTCCACGATGAGCATGCACTGTCCGTCTGCCACGGCGATGCCGCTGCCGCTGGTAATGATGTTATCCTCGCCGTGGTTGGAGCTGCGGCGGGAGGTGCGCTTCTGGCCCTTGACCATCAGCACATCTTTGTCCAGAGAATCGCAGTAGAAAAATTCCTTCCACTGGTCTGCAAGAGTTCCGCCCAGTGCACCCATACCTGCTTTGATCAAACCCATAGTAATTTCCTCCTGTACATTTTATTGTTTTTGCTCTCTTCTTTATCATGCAGAACGATTTCGTTTGCAAAAAAGGTTCTGCCTGCTCAGGGGTAAGGGTCAGATAATTGATATTATAATCATACTGCAATGCGGCGCTGAACGCAAGGCATTTCTAACCGTTGCCATCCGCCTTTCCGACTTCTTTCACAAAAAGAACACCGGAGCGTCCATAAAGACTCCGGTGTTCCGAAATAATATTTTTATGCTTGTCCCGTACCCAAAAAGGCTTAGAACCGCCGCCATGTATCCGGCATAAACAGCACCAGCATGGGGAAGATCTCCAAACGGCCGGCCAGCATATCGAAGATGAGCACCAGCTTTGCGGGGTCTGCAAAGCAGCCGAAGTTCTGCATGGGGCCTGCCATTTCCAAGCCCGGGCCGATGTTGTTCAGGGTAGCAGCCACGGCGGTAAAGTTCGTCACCATATCAAAGCCGTTCAGGCTGATGAGGAAGAAGGAAGCCGCAAAGATAAAGATATAGGCCGCAATGAACACGTTGGTGGTGCGGATGGTTTCGTGGTTCAGCAGCTTGCCGTCCATGCGGGCGGGCGCTACCACCTGCGGGTGCAGGGCGGTCTTGAGCTCCTTGGCCAGGGTCTTACCCAGAATGAGGAAACGGCTCACCTTGATGCCGCCGCCGGTACTGCCGGCGCAGGCACCAATGAACATGAGCATGACCAGAATCTCTTTAGAGAGGGTCGGCCACAGGTCAAAATCGCAGCTGGAAAAGCCGGTGGTGGTGATGATGGAGCCCACCTGAAAAGCGGCCTGCCGCAGCGCCTCACCAAAGCTGTTGTACATACTATAAATATTGGCAGTGATGATGCCCACTGCCACTGCGATGACCACAAAGTAGCCCCGCACCTCCTCGCTGGCAGCAGCGCGGCGGAACTTGCGCATGAGCAGCAGGAAGTAGGCGTTGAAGTTGACGCCGAACAGGATCATGAAGATGGTCACGACCCACTGGATGTAGGGCGAAAAGCTGGCAAAACTATCGTTGCGGAAGCCGAAGCCACCGGTGCCCGCCGTACCAAAGGCAGTGAGCATGGCTTCGAACAGGGGCATTCTGCCAACAAGCAGGAACACCAGTTCCAGCACGGTGAGGGCAAAGTAGATGCCGTACAGGATCTTAGCGGTGGACTGCACTTTTGGGACCAGCTTATCCACCTGCGGGCCGGGGCTTTCCGCCTTCATCAGGTTGACATGGGAGCCGCCGGTCAGCGGCAGCAGCGAGAGCAGAAACACCAGAACGCCCATACCGCCGATCCAGTGGGTAAAGCTGCGCCAGAACAGAATACCGTTGGGCAGTCCCTCTACGGCGGGCAGAATGCTGGCACCGGTGGTGGTAAAGCCGGAGACTGTCTCAAACAGGGCATCCACGGGGTTCGGGATGCAGCCGGTGAGCACAAAGGGCACTGCACCCATCACCGAGATGAACACCCAGCACAGCGAGGTAGCCGCAAAGCCTTCGCGCATATAGAACACCTTACTGCGGGGTTTGATGGTGTGCAGGGCGTAGCCGATGCCGGCACTGACGGCAGCTGTGAGCAGAAACACGCCCAGCACCATCCACTCGCCATACACTAAGCTGGCGGCGGCTGGCAGCAGCAGCAACGCGCCCTCGATCATCAGCACATAGCCCAGCAGACGGAAAACGATCGCATAATTCATAGTCCGCCTCCGTCAGTGCTCCACAATATCGCGCAGATCGTGCAGACCGTGCTCCAGCGTGACCACGATGACGTTATCGCCCACTTGGATCTGGTCGCCGCCGCGGGGGATCAAAATCTTGCTGCCGCGGGTAATGCAGCACAGCAGCAGGTTCTTTTTCAGGTGCAGCTGGCTCAGGGGCACACCGGTAGCGTCGCTCTCCTCGTGCACCGTAAATTCCAGTGCCTCCACGCGGTCGTCCAGTATGCGGTACAGAGTCTTGATGTTGTTGCCCGCCTCGTTTTGCAGGGCGCGGACGTATTGCACGATGTAGTCACAGGTCATGTACTTAGGGTAGACCACGCTGCCCAGATCCAGCCCGGCCAGAATATCGTCAAATTCCAGACGGTTGACCTTGGTCACCAGCTTGCCGTTGGAGTGCTTTTTAGCAAACAGGGTCAGCAGCACGTTCTCCTCGTCGATGTTGGTTAGTGCCACGAAAGCTTCGGTGGATTCCAGACCCTCGGAAAGCAAAAACTCGCGGTTGGAGCCGTCCTCGTTCAGGATCTGTGCGCCGGGCAGCTGCTCGGCCAGTTCTACGCAGCGGGCAGCGTCCCGCTCCACAATGCGCACCCGCACGTGGTTTTCCAGCAGTTCCTGACTGAGGTAGTAGGCAATAGCACCGCCGCCCACGATCAGGGCGTTGCGCACCGGCTGCACCGGCAGATGCAGCTGCTGGAAGAAGGCATGAGCCTTTTCCTGCGTAGCAAGGAAAGTGACCTGATCGCCCTTTTGCAGCACAAAGTTACCGTTGGGGATGATGACCCCGCCCTCACGCTCCACCGCGCACACCAGAATATCGCTCTTGAGCCGGGTGGGGATCTCGCGGATGGCTACGCCGTCCAGTGCATCGGGCAGCGCAAACTTGATCAGCCGCACACGACCGTCCGCAAAGGTATCGATCTTGCTGGCACCGGGGAAACGCAGCAGATGAGAGATCTCCTTTGCCGCTGCCATTTCCGGGTTGATGATAGCGGAAATGCCGATCTGCTTTTTGATAAAGTCCAGCTCGTGGCTGTAGGACGGGTTGCGCACGCGGGCAATGCCGTGGCAGTGGCCCGCCTTTTTGGCGAACATGCAGCAAAGCAGGTTCAGTTCGTCCGAGCCGGTGACCGCAATGAACACGTCCGCATCCTCAATGCCGGCCTCGGACAGGGTGGTGATGGACGAGCCATTGCCCACGATGCCCAGCACGTCGTAGCTTTCGGTCAGGTGCTCCACGCGCGCTTTGTTGGTGTCCACCACAGTCACGTTGTGGCCTTCCTCGCTGAGCTGGCGTGCCAGAGCCGTACCGACCTTGCCGCCGCCCACCAGAATGATCTTCATAACAAGTCCTTTCTCCTTTGGCAGCCCCTTTTCCCGGGGCATACAAGTACAGCATAGTATACCATATCCCGATGCAAAGTTCTACTGTTTGCCCCGCAAATACAGCGAATTGTCTTAAAAAGCGACAGCTCCTTTGTGCAAAAGGCCAATTTGCAGCGTGAAAACGCAAAAAGGGGCTGCCGCACAGCTTTGTGCAGCAGTCCCTTGGGGCAAAACGATTTAGAATGCCCACCGCGTACGCTTTGGGCATCCTCAGCGGAAAAATTATTGTCATAAGAGCAATGCCGGGCCGCCTGCGGGCTGCCCGGCATTGCATTTTCACGGAAAAACAGGGTTTCCCCCTGCTGTCCGGTCTCAGTACCGCTCTACGCCGTCCTTGGTGACAAGGGCGTACACCAGCGGGGCTTCCTCCGGCTTTTCAGCGCCGTACACAAGGCCGCTGCGGTACTCGGCAGCCGCAGCTTCAAACTTGTCCGCTGCGCCGTAGAAGGTGGCAAGGCTCTCGCCCTTATGGACGTAATCGCCGCGCTTTTTGTGCAGGATGATACCGGCGGCAAAGTCCAGCGGGTCGCCCTTTTTTTGGCGGCCCGCGCCCAGCAGCACGCTGGCAGAACCGATCTTTTCCGCATCGTTGGCCACAATGTAGCCGTCCTGCTCGGCCAGCAGCTCGTAGCTGGCGGCGGGCTGTGCAAACAGGCTGTAATCATCCAGTACCCGGATGTCACCGCCCTGTGCGGCAAACATTTCCTTGCACTTTTCAAAGGCAGAGCCGTCCGCAATGACAGCCTCAGCCATAGCGCGGCAGTGGGCGGCATCGCCCTTGCCTGCCAGTACCAGCATGTTGGCCGCCAATTGCAGGCACACCTCGGTCAGGTCTGCCGGGCCGTGGCCTTTGAGCACGTCCATGCTCTCCATCACTTCCAGACTGTTGCCGATGTTGTGCCCCAGCGGGGTGTCCATATCGGTGATCATGGCGGCTACCCGGCGGCCATGGTGGGTGCCGATGGCGACCATCAGCTGCGCCAGCTCAATGCTCTGGTCAACAGTTTTCATAAAAGCACCGGTGCCGGTGGTGACGTCCAGCAGGATGGCGTCCGAACCGGAGGCCAGCTTTTTGGACATGATGCTGGACGCAATCAGCGGGATGCAGCTGACGGTAGCGGTAACGTCCCGCAGGGCGTACATCTTTTTATCCGCCACGGCGATACCCTCGCTCTGGCCAATGACCGACAGACCGATCTGGTTCACCTGTGCAAAAAACTCCTCCTGCGAGAGGGCGGTCTTTGTGCCGGGCACGCTCTCCATCTTGTCGATGGTGCCGCCGGTGTGGCCTAAGCCCCGGCCGCTCATTTTAGCGATCTTCACCCCGCAGGCCGCCACGATGGGCGCGATGACCAGCGTGGTCTTGTCGCCCACACCGCCGGTGGAGTGCTTGTCCACCTTGATGCCCGGAATGGGCGAAAGGTCTACCATCACACCGCTGTGCGCCATCACATCGGTCAGTTCGGCGGTCTCCTCGTTGGTCATGCCGCGCAGATACACGGCCATCATCCATGCAGCCATCTGGTAATCGGCCACTTCCCCGCTGACGAAGCCGTTGACAATGGCCTCCAGTTCCTCCCGGGTGTGGGTGCCGCCGTCCCGCTTTTTTGCGATCAGATCATAAATACGCATCGTTTCACGCTCCTGTTTTTATTGCTTTTGGGGCGTTTTATGCCCGGATCTCCTGCCATACGCTCTGGCCGTCCAGCGTGGAAGCGTCCACTTCCAGATACTCGCAGATGGTCTGGGCAATGGTGCCAAAGCACAGCTTGGTGCCCAGATCCGTCCCCGCCTTCACACCCTTGCCGCAGACCAGATACGGCACATACTCGCGGGTATGGTCGGTGGTCTTGG
>OGIC01000544.1_pt1 | contig 19468 bp, 7 predicted proteins | sample 1571681 | NCBI WGS metagenome assembly OGIC01 (sample SAMEA2582046, study PRJEB24529) | metagenome | biome: Human gut stool | place: China | collected 2011
TTGCCAGTTTGACTTGACCCGTTGTTTCGGTTATCCTTATACTAAGGATAAAGGGGCCGGTTGGGGAGCTCCAATTGTAGATCATGCAATTACATTAGATGAAAATCCGCCACGCAGCACTGTTGCAAAGGATTATGAGTTCATAATCAGTACATTGGAGGAGGCTATACCTTTAATGAGTACTTCTAAAAATAACAGCCGGATGAATGCGTATGCTGCAAGAGCATTGCTGTCTCGTATTTATCTGTATCATGATGATAACGAGAAAGCGTTTCAAATGGCAAGCAACTTGATTGAAGAAGTGGAAGGAAATGGAATGTACCGTCTTTATACACGTGATGAATATGTTCCGGCATGGGATTTGAAAAATACGTTTGGTACGGAATCATTATTTGAAATTGCTAATAGTACAGATGATAATGGAGGACGAAGTTCATTGGCATATCTGATGCATTGGAATGGGTATCGTGAGATTTTTGCCACTCAGAAATTTGTGGATGAGTTATTGAGTGACCCGGAGGATATTCGCTGTCTGTTGCTGGAAAAGAATGTTTATAATAAAAATGATGTATGGTGGTTGAAGAAATGGCCGGGAACAGATGCTACGACTCCATCTTTTGAAAATAATTATGTTATTTTCCGTTTGTCTGAAGTCTATTTGAATGCGGCGGAAGCCGGAGTGAAAATAGGTGGGGCATCTGCCGTAAAGGGTTTGAATTATCTGAATGCAATTGTGCAGCGTGCTAATCCTGCAAAGGAAGTAACGGCGGCTGAATATACATTGGATAGGGTGTTGGAAGAAAGAAGTAAAGAATTGATAGGTGAGGGGCATCGTTTCTTTGATATGTTGAGAAATGGAAAGACCATTGTTCGTAAGGGAGGATATCATTTACCGGGTATCGTGGAGGAAATAGACTGGGATTATTATAAATGTGTTTTACCGATTCCAACAGACCAGTTTACATTTAGTCCTGATATGGAGCAGAATCCGGGATATACTAAAAATTAATTTTAAATAATTATTAAATGAGAGGGTGTGGTATCACACCCTTTTTTTGTGTGGACAAATTCTACATTCATGTGGATTTATTCTACAATTCTACAGATGCTTCGTTTGCTTATTTGGTTAATATACAGTGATTTAATGGGTGCTTCTTGTTGCTGGCATATCTTTTGACCAGAACATGATAAATTATTATATAAATATAAATTATGAATAAATCTAGGTATGTTTTTTTTATTTTGGCTTGTTTATTCGGTTTGTACGTGCAAGCTCAAAATAGAACAGTGAAAGGACGCGTTCTCTCAGCGGAGGATAAAGAACCATTAATTGGAGCTACTGTCAAAATACCCGGTACATCTATCGGTGTGGTGACAGATATAGATGGCAATTTCTCTCTGGAAGTTCCCGACAAAGACAAAACATTAGTGATTGAGTTTTTAGGTATGAGTACACTAACGGCGAAGATACCTGCCAATGGGGTGCTGAATGTATCTTTGCATCCGGATACACAACGATTGGATGAGGTTGTGGTGACAGGCTATGGTAATTTTTCCAAATCTTCATTTACCGGTTCGGCAAATACATTACGGGGGGACTTGTTGAAGAACGTTCCGGTTGTATCGGTAGAACAGAAGTTGCAGGGTATGACTCCGGGCGTATCCATTTCGGGAAATTCCGGTCAGCCGGGTGCTAATCAAAGTATACGTATCCGCGGTATGGGGTCATTCAATGCATCGAAAGAACCTTTGTTTGTCATTGACGGAGTACCGGTGACTTCCGGAAGCTTGAGTGGTGGCTCGGCAGATGCCGCTTACATGAATAATTCTAAAACGAATATAATGAGTACGCTGAACCCTTCGGATATTGAAAATATAACAGTCATAAAAGATGCGGCAGCGGCTTCTTTATATGGTTCACGTGCGGCAAACGGTGTGATTCTGATAACCACTAAAAAAGGTACAAAAGGACGTGCTAAGGCTACATTAAAAATGGATGGAGGCTTTTCTAATGCTGCTGTGGAATTCCGCCCGACGTTGAATGGGGAGCAGCGTAGAGAGCTAATTTATGAAGGTTTGATGAACTTTCAACAAGATGAAATAGCCAAGAATCCGGAGGCGGGATTGGCATCGCCCACCGAATATGCCGATTTACATATCAATGATTATGCCTCCATTCCGGAACTGGGATATACTGACTGGAGAAAAGAATTGATGCGTACGGCACATCATCAAAGTTATGAAGCGTCCGTATCGGGAGGCAATGACAAGACTACGTTCTATTCTTCATTGGGTTTTAACCGTCAGGAGGGTTTGGTGGAAAATTCTAATCTGGACAGATATACAGCTCGTTTGAATGTAACCCAGAAGGTAGGTTCCCGTGGGGAAGTGGGCGCCAATGTGATGTTCTCTCAATTGAATCAGGAAATGAATGAGGAGCGTGGATCATCTATTAATCCTTTCCTTTGTGTGGCTTTGAACACCACTCCGTCTTTTCCGGTACGTGACGCTGAAGGGAATTATGTAGGATCATATCCCAGTAGCAATGTGAATCCGTTGCGTGATATCCGTACAGATTATAACCGTACCCGCATGACACGTATGTTTTCTACAGGCTATGCTTCGATAGATATTATCAAAGGGTTGAAATTGAAAGAAACGCTTAGCTATGATTATAATATTCAGAAAGATTCCCGTTATTGGAATCCGTTGAGTGGAGCCGGAGCTAAAAGTGGTAGTGATGCACAGACGGCAAAGGGATTTATAGAATATAGTAAATTGATTTCTTCCACTTCATTGGGATATAATACGACTATAGCACAATTACACCATGTGGATGCGTTGGTAGCTTATGAAATTGAAAATTATCAGACAGACAAAGCAATGGGGGATAAATCCAAACTTCCTTCAGATTATTTGGTGGAACCGGATAATGCAGCATCATTGAACAGCTTTGTGTCTTCTACTCAGGATTCAAGAATGATTTCTTATGTATCCCGTATCAACTATGATTATGATGACCGTTACTATATTGCCGGTAGCTTCCGTCGTGACGGCAGTTCACGCCTGTCACCCGAGAACCGTTGGGGAAATTTTTGGTCTGTATCCGGTATGTGGAATGTAGGTGCGGAAAAATTTATGCAATCTATAAAGAGTGTGCTGAGTGATTTAAAGATACGTGCCTCGTATGGTGTGAATGGTAATCAGCCGGGTGCTCTTTACGGATATATGGGACTTTATTCCTACGGGCAGAATTATATGGGAGGTGGTGGATCTTATGAATCGGCATTACCGAACCCGAACCTTAAATGGGAAAAGAACTATAACTTGAATTTGGGACTCGACCTGGCATTTATCAATCGTATTTTTGTCAGCTTGGAATATTATAATCGCGATACGAAAGATTTGCTTTACAATCGTCCTATCAGTAGCACTACCGGTTTCCAAAATTATTTGGGGAACTTGGGACAACTGAATAATAGAGGTTGGGAACTGGAACTGCGTACCATAAACTTTGCCGGTAACAACTTTAATTGGACTTCTGTTTTGAATATGACCCACAATAAAAATAAGATTGTATCATTGGATGGTAAATTGGACCAGTCTATCGAGGGAAGCTGGTTTATCCATAAAGTGGGGTTGCCGTATTCTACCTTCTATGTGAAAGAATATGCGGGGGTTGATCCTCAGACAGGAAAAGCTTTGTACTATATGAATACACAGGATGCAAATGGCAATTATGACAGAACAGTGACTACTGACGCTTCTGCAGCACAGGCAATTCCTTATAAGTCTGTGGATCCGAAGATTTCAGGAGGTTTTACCAATATCGTGAATTACAAATGGTTTGATCTGGCATTGACATTGACTTATTCTTTAGGAGGATATTCTTTTGACAAAACCGGAACTTATAATGAAACCGACGGTGCAAAAGAGCAGAACTATAACTTGCCCATTTATGAATTGGATCGTTGGCAAAAGCCGGGTGATGTGACGGATGTACCCCGATTTGTACTTGGCCAGGCGGCAGGACCGCAGAATTCATCCCGTTATGTACATAGCACGGATCATTTACGTGTAAAGAACTTGACTTTGGGCTTTACATTGCCGGATCAGTGGCTGACCAAACTGGGTGTCAGTAAAGCAAGATTGTACTTCTCAGGCAGTAACTTGTTGACGTGGGCAAAGTGGGACCAGTATGATCCGGAAGTACCTGTTTCCGGTGAAGTATTTTGTGAAACACCTCCTATGCGTACTTACAGTTTTGGAATAGAAGTCTCATTTTAATGAATCTCCTTTAAATTAGAACGAAATGAAAAAAATATATTTATCGATTGTTGCGGCTGTATCATTGATGTTTGTTTCGTGTACTGCTGATTGGCTGAATACAGATCCTTCTACGGCAGTTCCCAGTGATGATGCCATTAAAAATATAGATGATGCACAGGTGGCATTGAATGGTATATACCGATTAGCATCCGCACATAGTTATTATGGTGATAATTATCTTTATTATGCTGATTGTCGTGGAGAAGATGTGCAGGCACGTATTAATAAAGGAGCAGGCCGCAGGGTTTCGCCTTACTATTTCTTTGATGTTACGGCGGATGATAATTTTAATATAACCCTTGTCTGGAACCAACCCTATAAAGTGATCCATCAGGCTAACAGTCTGATAGAAAAGTTGGATGCCGGAAATGCGGGGAATGCCAGGCCGGAAGAAGTGGCACGGATTAAATCGGAGGCACTGGCAATGAGAGGACTGGCTTTATTTGATCTGACCCGTTTGTTCGGTATGCCTTATACTTTGGATAATGGGGCTTCTTTAGGAGTTCCTATTGAGATTCAGACTACCTTGGAAGATCATGCTCCGGAACGTAACACAGTGGCACAATGTTACGAACAAGTGCTAAAGGACTTGAACGATGCGTTGGGAGGACTGACAAAGGAAAAACATGATGCCTATATGAATTATTGGAGTGTGAAAGCTTTGCTTTCCCGGGTGTATCTGTATATGAATGACAATGAAAATGCATTGAAATGTGCAGAAGAAGTAATCAATGACAATGGGGGAATTTACCGGCTTTTTACTCATGACGAATATCCTTCTGTATGGGGAAAAGACTTTAACTCTGAGTCTTTGTTTGAATTCTATTTTACGATGTCTGAACCTTCAGGCGGTTCGGGAGGAGAAGGGGCGCCGATGGTGTATGCCGATAATGTGAAAGATTGGAATAACCTGATTCTGACAAAGGCTTATTTGGATTTGCTGAATGAAGACCCTGAAGATGTGCGCCATGTATTTCCTCATTTGCCGGAAAATGCCGTTGCGGATACATTGCCTGTAGCTGCCAAAGGTCAACCGAAATATCTGATTAAATATCCGGGGAAATCGGGCAGTGTGACCGATGCTGTTTCTACAGTCAATCCACAGGATAATGATCTTTGTATTCTCCGTTTATCCGAGGTCTATTTGAATGCTGCGGAAGCTGCTTTTAAAATCGGCAATACGGAAAAAGCATTGACATATCTGAATGCGATAGTTACCCGTGCCAATCCGGCGAAATCCGTAACATCTGCTGATCTCAGCCTGGAGCGCATTCTGAAAGAAAGACGTAAAGAACTGGTAGGTGAAGGTCATGCTTTCTTTGATTATATGCGTAATGGCAAGTCGGTGGACCGTTCGGGAGGCTGGCATCTGACTATGCCTGAAGATGCCCGTGTCATTGCTCCTTCAGACCCTAGGGTGGCACTTCCTATTCCACAAACAGAAATTGATGCTAATCCGAATATAGTTCAAAATCCTAGATAATTGTTTTGTCCATGTTAAGTTTGCCCTTCTTTTCGATGATGATATCGGAGAGAAGGGTTTTCTTTTTACAATTTATATGGTACAAAATCATATTTCGTCCGTCTTCATTTGAAAAGAAAGACCAAAAATATGAGATTATATGGATTGTTACTGTGCGGATGGATGACGGTATCCTTACAGGCCCAACAAATACATGATTGGGAGAATCATCATGTATTACAGATTAATAGGGAACCGGCAAGGGCTGCTTTTGTGCCTTTTGCCAAGCAGAAGGGGGATTGTTCGATGAGTCTGGACGGGATGTGGAAATTCCGGTGGACTCCTGTGCCTTCCGAACGGATAACGGATTTTTACCGCACGGACTTTAATGACAAGGATTGGAAAGATTTTCCGGTTCCTGCCAATTGGGAAATCAACGGATACGGAACGCCTATTTATGTATCGGCAGGATATCCGTTTAAAATAGATCCTCCACGGGTGATGGGGGAGCCTAAAGCTTCGTATACCACCTACAAGGAGCGTAATCCGGTGGGGCAATACCGGCGTACTTTCACGCTGCCCGCCGGGTGGAAGGCAAATGGGCAGACTTTTCTTCGCTTTGAAGGAGTGATGAGTGCTTTTTATGTGTGGATAAACGGTGAACGTATAGGTTATAGCCAGGGAAGTATGGAACCTAGTGAGTTCAATATCACCCGCTGGTTGAAACCGGGAGAGAACCAAATCGCTCTGGAAGTTTATCGGTATAGTGACGGATCTTATCTGGAAGATCAGGATTTTTGGCGTTTTGGAGGTGTTCATCGCAGTATTCATTTGGTGCATACTCCGGATATCCGTATCCGTGACTATGTAGTGCGCACTCTGCCTGCTGTTCAGGGGAATTATCAAGATTTCCGACTGCTGATTGATCCGCAGCTCAGCGTTTACCGGGGAATGGACGGTAAAGGTTATACGTTGCAGGCGGTGCTGAAGGATGCGGATGGAAGGGAAGTAGTGAATATGGTTGGCAATGTGGAAGATATCTTGGATTTGGAGCATAAGGCGGCACGGATGAATGAATGGTATCCGCAACGTGGTCCACGTAAGATGGGACGTATATCCGCCGTTATAAAATCTCCGCAACGTTGGACAGCCGAAACTCCTTATTTATATAAGTTGGAACTTCGTTTACAGAATGCAAACGGACAGACCATAGAGCAAGTGGAACAGCCGGTAGGTTTTCGTTGTATTGAAATAAAGGACGGACAAATGTTGGTTAACGGTAATTCGGTCCGTTTTCGTGGGGTAAACCGTCATGAACACGATCCGTATACGGCACGCGTGATGAGTGAGGAGAGGATGTTGCAGGATATATTGCTGATGAAACAAGCCAATGTGAATGCAGTCCGTACCAGTCACTATCCCAATGTGAGCCGTTGGTATGAACTGTGCGACAGCTTGGGACTGTATGTGATGGATGAGGCGGATATAGAAGAGCACGGATTACGTGGAACATTGGCTAGTACACCCGATTGGCACGCCGCTTTTCTGGATCGTGCGGTACGTATGGCGGAACGCGATAAAAATCATCCTTCGGTAGTGATGTGGAGCATGGGAAATGAAAGTGGTTACGGACCTAATTTTGCTGCTATTTCGGCTTGGCTACATGATTTTGATCCTACACGTCCCGTACACTATGAAGGAGCTCAGGGAGTAAACGGAGAACCCGACCCGAAAACAGTGGATGTAATCAGCCGTTTCTATACCCGTGTGAAACAGGAGTATCTGAATCCCGGCATTCCCGAAGGGGAGGACAAGGAACGGGCGGAGAACGCACGTTGGGAACGCTTGTTGGAAATAGCGGAACGCACGAATGATAACCGTCCTGTGATGACCAGCGAATATGCACATTGTATGGGGAATGCTTTAGGTAATTTCAAGGAATATTGGGATGAGATTTATAGTAACCCACGTATGCTGGGCGGCTTTATATGGGACTGGGTGGATCAAGGTATTTATAAGATATTGCCGGATGGCCGCCGGATGGTGGCGTATGGCGGTGACTTTGGTGATCGGCCTAATTTAAAGGCTTTCTGTTTTAATGGTGTGGTGATGAGTGACCGCGAAACTACGCCTAAATATTGGGAGGTGAAGAAAGTATATGCTCCGGTTAAATTGGAAATGGAAAAAGATCTTCAGGTTTTTCCAAAAGAACAAGATGTTTTGCCCAAAGGATTAAGAGTTACGAACCGTAATCATCACATTGGTCTGGAAGGATATCGCTGTCTGTGGACTTTGATAGAGAACGGGAAGAAGATGAAACAAGGGGAACTGGCGCTTCCATCGGTGGCACCCGGTGAAACAGGAACGATGGCTTTGCCCGATGTTAAGATTAATAAACAGGCTGATGTTCGATTGAATGTAAGTATAGTATTGAAAGAAGATGCTTTATGGGCGAAGGCCGGGCATGAGATTTTAAAGGAACAGTTTGCCTTGAATGATCATTTGATGGCGGTGGCTGACGGTGTACAACCGGGTAAACGTAAAAGTAAGTTTTCTGTTTTGGATTTATGGGAAGATAGTTATTTTCAAGCTTTCCGTGCTCCGACGGATAATGATAAAAGTTTCGGTAACTGGTTGGCCAAGGATTGGAAGAATCAGGGATTGGATGCTCCTCAAGTAGAGGTAATTACTCCCGAAACGAAAACTCAGGAAACAGATGGAACCGTATCGAAGAAATCGGTTGTGGAATATCGTTATGCCAAAGGTAGCATCCGTGTTTCTTCCCATTATAAAATATATGTGGATGGAACGGTGGATCTGGAACAGACTTATCTGCCACAAGGAGAATTGCCGGAATTGCCTCGTCTGGGCAGTGCATTTGTATTGGGAGAAGAATATGAGAACCTTTCCTGGTACGGTCGTGGCCCGTGGGAAAACTATCCCGACCGTAAGACGTCCTGTCTGATAGGTAGATGGAACAGCAAGGTGAGTGAACAGTACACACATTACCCGCGTCCGCAGGACAGTGGCAATCACGAGGATGTTACCGAGGTGATTCTAACCAATAAACAGGGTAAAGGCGTCCGTGTGACCGCCATAGACCGGCCATTTTCATTTTCGGCCTTACATTATACCGTGGATGATATTTATAAAACAACTCATGATTGTGACTTGAAACCACGAAAGGAGGTTGTTCTCAGCCTGGATGCTGCGGTTTTAGGTTTAGGAAACAGTAGTTGTGGTCCGGGAGTGCTGAAGAAATACGCCATTGATAAGCAGAAATCTCATACTTTGCGGGTACGCTTCAGTCTTATAAAATGATGTATGGCAAAAGGTTTGAATAGGCGACGGCGACATATCTTTCCGGTGGCAGACAGAAATATAGAATTAAATTAAAAATCAAATATCAAAATGAAAAGAGCAACAACTTTTTTATCACTCCTTGCTTTATCGGCAGGTTTGTTGGCGCAATCTTCCGTAAAAACAGAACGCCAATACTTGTCAGGACGTGGCTGTGATGATATGGTACAATGGGATTTCATGTGTACCGGTGGTAATAATTCCGGAAAATGGACGAAAATCGGAGTACCTTCTTGTTGGGAACTGCAAGGATTCGGTACTTATCAATATGGCATGAAATTCTATGGTAAGGCTTTTCCTGAAGGAGTAGCTGACGAACAAGGTTTGTATAAATATGAATTTGAGTTGCCTGCCGAATGGAATGGTAAACAGATAGAGCTGGTATTTGAAGGCTCTATGACTGATACGCAGGTAAAGATAAACGGTCGTAAAGCCGGCTCCATGCATCAGGGAGCTTTTTACCGCTTTATTTATAATGTGAGTGACCGGGTATTTTTCGGATCGAAAAAAAAGAATGTACTTGAAGTAACTGTAAGCAAGGAAAGTGCGAATGCTGGGGTTAATTTGGCAGAACGTCGTGCTGATTATTGGAATTTCGGAGGTATTTTCCGTCCTGTGTTTATCGTGGCGAAACCGGCTCAAAATATAGATCGTCTGGTAATAGATGCGAAGGCGGATGGGAATTTCTATGCCGATTGTTTTCTGAATATGGCAGTAGAAGGTGCTAGGGTACATACTGTCATAACAGATGCTAAAGAGAAAAAAGTGGCCGAAAATACTTCGGATGTCCGTACGGGCAGCGACCATGCTTCGATTAATTTCGCAGTAAAATCTCCTGAATTATGGACGGCTGAAACTCCGGCCATGTATCAGGCTACCTTTACACTGCTTGATAAAGCAGGCAAAACATTGCATGTTGAAAATCAGAAATTTGGTTTCCGTACCATTGAAACACGTGAAAGTGACGGATTGTATATCAACGGTCGGCGTGTGATGATTAAAGGGGTGAATCGTCATAGTTTCCGTCCTGAAAGCGGACGTACACTGAGCAAGGCAAAGAACATTGAAGATGTATTGCTGATCAAGAGCATGAACATGAATGCCGTCCGCCTGAGTCATTATCCTGCCGATCCCGAATTTTTTGAAGCTTGTGACTCGCTGGGGCTTTATGTAATGGATGAGTTAAGCGGCTGGCATGGCAAGCACGAAACCATCAACGGGCAGAAGCTGGTAAAAGAAATGATTACCCGTGATGTAAACCATCCGTGTATTATCTGGTGGAGCAATGGTAATGAAAAAGGCTGGAATACTGAACTGGATGGTGAATTCCATAAATATGATCCTCAGAAACGTCCGGTGCTTCATCCGCAAGGCAACTTCAGTGGATATGAAACCATGCACTATCGTTCTTACGGAGAAAGCCAGAACTATATGCGTCTGCCGGAAATATTTATGCCGACCGAGTTTCTGCATGGATTGTACGATGGAGGACACGGAGCCGGACTGTATGATTATTGGGAAATGATGCGTAAGCATCCCCGTTGTGCCGGAGGTTTCCTTTGGGTACTGGCCGATGAGGGCGTGAAGCGTGTGGATATGAATGGATTCATTGACAACTGCGGCAATTATGGAGCCGATGGCATTGTAGGTCCGCATCACGAAAAAGAGGGCAGTTACTTTACCATCAAGCAGGTGTGGTGTCCTATTCAAATCATGACCGATAGCCTTGACAGTCAGTTTGACGGCAAACTGAAAATAGAGAACCGTTACGATTTCCTGAATGCGAATACATGCCGTTTCACTTATAAATATGTGCAATTGCCTTCTGTAACCGATAAGGGGGGAATGAAAGTGATGAAACAGGGAGAGGTGAACTGTCCCGACATTCCTGCTCACGGTGCGGGTACACTGACTATTCCTGCGGCTGTCAAGGGGGCCCATGCTTTGATGCTGACAGTAACGGATAAGCAGGGGAATGATCTCTTTACGTGGAGTTATAAACTGGACGACGTTGCCGGATTGCAGCAGGCTTCTGCCGGAAACAAGCCTTCTTATAAAGAAACTGCCGATGCATTGACGGTGGATGCCGGAGGACGTACATTTACTTTTTCTCAGAAAGACGGACAACTGAAGGGGGTAAAGGTTGGAAGCCGTATCATCAGTCTGGCAAATGGTCCTCGTTTTATTGCCGCCAAGCGTTCGGACCGTTCTATGGACCAGTTTTATAACCATGATGACAAAGAGGCTGAAAAGAAGAAAACCCAATACACTACATTTGATGATGCCGGTCGTTTTACAGGTTTTACCGTGCGTGAAGAAGGCAATAACGTAGTGGTTACCGCTAACTACAAACTGGGATGTTTTGATCAGGCTGTATGGACTATCGCTCCTGACGGTACCGCTGCTATAGACTTTACATACAACTTCAGCGGTGTAGTGGATTTGATGGGGGTGATGTTTGATTATCCGGAAGATAAAGTGTTGAGCAAGCGTTGGGTAGGTGACGGTCCTTACCGTGTATGGCAGAACCGTCTGCATGGTCCGCAGTTGGGCGTATGGGAAAATGAGTATAATGATCCCATTCCTGCCGAAAGCTTTACTTATCCCGAATTTAAAGGGTACTTTGCTAATGTGCAATGGATGACTTTGAAAACGCAGGAAGGAACGATAAGTATCTGTAACCGTACTCCTCAGAATTATGTAGGGGTTTATCAGCCTCGCGACGGTCGTGACGGCTTGCTTTATACTTTCCCGGCTACCGGCATCAGTCTGATGAAAGTAATTCCTCCGGTTCGTAATAAAGTGAATACGACAGATTTGATAGGTCCGTCTTCACAAGCATTTTGGGCTGATGGAGCATATGGGGGAAGTATCACGTTAAAATTTGAATAACAGTGAAAAAATAGATTGTAAAGGGAAGAGGAACTTTGTTTATTCTTCCCTTTTCTTTTTTTATTTGGCTTGAACTCTCTATATTTGAAAAATTGAGTACAAATTACAACTTTATTCGTTTATCATTAAATATAGAATAAATAGCTTATGAAGATAAAACATCTGTTTGTATCCATATTGCTGGCAACCGGATTCCAACCGATGATAGCACAATCCGCTTTACGGCAACAGTTTGTAAATTCATCCGTACAGGAAGCTCGTCCCTGGACTTTCTGGTATTGGATGTTTGGCGCTGTAACTCCCGAAGGCATTACCGCCGATCTGGAAGCCATGCACCGTGTAGGTTTGGGTGGAGCCTATCTGATGCCCATCAAGGGAGTGGAGCAGGGACCTCAATACGAAGGGAAAGCCCAGCAGCTTACCCCCGAATGGTGGCGTATGGTCACTCATAGTATGAAAGAGGCCGACAGGCTGGGAATGCAACTGGGCATGCACATCTGTGACGGCTTTGCCTTGGCGGGAGGTCCTTGGATGACTCCCGAAGAATCCATGCAAAAAGTGGTATGGAGTGACACCATTGTGAACGGTGGAAATATCCGGAATCTCACTTTGCCCATGCCCGAAGCACTGGATGGCTATTATGAAGATATCGTTACCTACGCCATTCCATTGGAGCGTCAGCCTGAGGATACTTCATTGAAGCCGAAGGTAACTTTCGGCAATTTGAAACAGGCCGTTATCAAAGATGAATCCAAGGCTGTGAACAGGGATGAGAAAGGAGTCTTCCGTTCCTCTTATCCTTGTTGGATTCAGTATGAATATGCAGAACCTGTGACTTGCAGCAACGTGGAAATTATTTTGGGAGGAAATAACTACCAGGCACATCGCCTGAAAGTATTGGCCAGTGAGGACGGACGGACGTTCAAAACAGTGAAGCAACTGGTCCCTGCCCGGCAGGGATGGCAGAATACGGATTTCCAGTCCACTCATGCCATCCCCCCTGTTACCGCCCGTTACTTCCGTTTTGAGTGGACTCCCGTGGGAAGCGAACCGGGTAGTGAGGATCTGGATGCAGCTAAATGGAAACCGAATTTGAAAATCAATGATATAGTCCTTCATACGGCTCCGCGTATTCATCAGTGGGAGGGAAAAGCAGGACTGGTGTGGCGTGTGGCTACTGCTACTACTTCGACGGAAATACCCGATGCGGCTTGTGTGCAACCGGATGAATTGATCAATCTCCCTTTGTATCAGGGCAGGCTGACCGCCCGTTTACCCGAAGGTAAATGGCGTATTCTCCGCATGGGACATACGGCAACCGGACATGTGAATGCTACTGCCGGAGGAGGTAAAGGATTGGAATGCGACAAGTTCAGCACCAAGGCTGTTCAGAAACAGTTCTCGAACTGGTTTGCGGAAATGTTCAAAAAGACGGATGAAGCCGTGGCACGCCGTGTATTGAAATATATGCACGTAGACAGTTGGGAGTGTGGCAGTCAGAACTGGAGTGATAACTTTGCGGCGGAATTTAAGAAACGCCGTGGATATGATTTGATGCCTTATCTTCCTTTGCTGGCAGGTATTCCGATGGAAAGTGCCGCCCGCAGTGAGCAGATATTGCGGGATGTCCGTACCACCATCGGAGAACTGGTGACTGATGTGTTCTACACTGTATTGGCAGACTGTGCCCGTCAATACGATTGCCGGTTCTCTGCCGAGTGCGTAGCTCCTACTATGGTCAGTGACGGATTGATGCATTATCAGAAAGTGGATCTGCCTATGGGGGAATTTTGGCTGAACAGTCCTACGCACGATAAACCCAATGATATGCTGGATGCCATCAGTGGCGCGCATATTTATGGAAAGAATATTATCCAGGCCGAAGGCTTTACTGAAATTCGTGGCGTATGGGATGAAGACCCTGCCATGCTGAAACCTTTGCTGGACCGTAACTATGCACTGGGTATCAATAAACTCTTCTTTCATGTCTATACCCATAATCCTTGGATGAACCGCCGTCCCGGTATGACCTTGGACGGCATCGGACTCTTCTTCCAGCGCGACCAGACCTGGTGGGAGGAAGGGAAATCTTTTGTAGATTACATCACCCGTTGCCAGACTTTGTTGCAATACGGTCATCCGGTGGTTGATATCGCCGTCTTTACCGGTGAAGAGATGCCGCGACGTTCCATTTTGCCCGAACGGTTAGTTTCGATGCTTCCCGGTATCTATGGAGCCGAACGGGTGGAAAGCGAACGGATTCGGCTGGCTAATGAAGGTCAACCCACCCGTGTGCGTCCTGTCGGTGTTACCCATTCGGCAAACATGGCCGATCCCGAAGACTGGGTGAACCCGATGCGTGGTTATGCCTACGATTCTTTTAACAAAGACGCTCTGTTACGTTTGGCAAAAGCGGAGAATGGAAGAATGGTACTTCCGGGAGGAGCTTCTTATAAAGTATTGGTGCTTCCTACAGCCCGTCCTATGAATCCTGATAACCTGCCGTTGTCTCCTGAGGCACAGGCAAAAGTAGAGGAACTCCGCGCGGCAGGTGTCATTATTCCGCAATTGCCTTATCGGGAAGATGATTTTTCTTCTTTCGGTGTGGAACGGGATGTACTTCTTCCTGCTGATGTGGCATATACTCATCGGAGCGGGGAAGAGTATGAGATTTATTTTGTGGCTAATCAGGTGGACAGTTTGCGTACATTCAACGCTTCTTTCCGCATTGCAGGGCGCACGCCTGAATTGTGGAATGCGGTAACAGGAACCATTACCCGTCCGGCACAATGGAAAGAAGCGGACGGCCGTACCGAAGTCGCTTTGTCTTTGCCAGCCAATGGCTCTGTATTTGTCGTATTCCCCAAAGAATCTTCAGAAGTTTCTCCGGAACGGATCGAAAGGGAACCTGTATCCATATCGATCAAGGAATGGACAGTAACATTCCCTTCCGTGCGCAAAACTGTCACTCGTCCGGTATTATTTGACTGGAGTAAGGAAGAGGATGAAAAAATAAAATATTATTCCGGACATGCCACTTACAGAGGGCTATTCAGATGGAAGAATGAACAGGACGGAAGAATTATTCTTCGGTTGGGTAAAGTAGCCAATGTAGCGACTGTACGTGTCAACAGCATTGCATGCGGTACGGCTTGGACAGCTCCATACGAAGTGGACATTACCGATGCGCTTCGTAACGGAACCAATGTCTTGGAAGTGGAGGTGGTGAATACCTGGGCGAATGCGCTCCGTGGAGCAGATCAGGATAAAGCGCCTTTTGAGGGGATATGGACGAATGCAAAATTCCGTCTGCCCGGAGATGGTTTGTTACCTGCCGGATGGATGGGACCTTGCGAGTTTTTTAGAACTAAAGAATAATGCTAATCACACATAACATGAAAAATAAGAAACTACTACTGGGCATTGCTTGGGCATGGTTGACTTGCCTGTCGGCAAATGCGGAAGTGAAATTGCCCGCTTTCTTTTCAGACGGCATGGTGATGCAACAGCAGACTCGTGCCAATTTATGGGGAACAGCTACTCCCGATGCACCGGTGAAAATTACAACAAGTTGGGATAAACAAACCTATAAAACGACTGCCGATGCAAAAGGCGCGTGGAAACTTGCTTTATCCACCCCCTCTGCCGGAGGCCCTTACACGATCACTTTTGATGATGGAAAGCTGACCGAAATACGTGATATCCTGATGGGAGAATTATGGTTATGCTCCGGTCAGAGTAATATGGAAATGCCCATGAAAGGTTTTAAAAACCAGCCGGTGGAGAATAGCAATACAGATGTGATGAACAGCCGTAATCCGCAACTCCGTCTGTTCACCGTAAAGCGTTCTTCCTCTTTTACTCCGAAAACAGATGTGGTGGGAACCTGGCAGGAAGCTGTTCCGGCAACTGTGCGTGAGTTTAGTGCTACTGCTTATTACTTCGGTCGGATGATACAACAGCAGTTGAATATACCTGTGGGTTTGATTGTGGCTTCTTGGGGAGGTTCTGCCTGTGAAGCCTGGATGCATCCGGATTGGTTGAAGGCATTTCCCGAAGCAAAGATTCCCCAATCGGAAGCTGATATCAAGTCAAAGAACCGTACTCCGACTGTACTCTATAACGGTATGCTTCATCCGCTCATCGGATTAGCCATGCGTGGAGTTATCTGGTATCAGGGGGAAGATAACTATAACCGGGCTTCTACTTATGCCGATATGTTCAGTGCACTGATACGCGGGTGGCGCGAAGAATGGCAGCAAGGGGAATTTCCCTTCTATTATTGTCAAATTGCACCTTATGATTATGGAATTATTACTGAGCCTGGCAAGAATGTGATAAATTCTGCTTATCTTCGCGAACAACAAGCTATGGTAGAACACCGGGTGGGCAATAGTGGTATGGCTGTATTGTTGGACGCAGGAATGAAAACGGGGATTCATCCGGGTAAAAAGAAGGTGGCAGGAGAACGTCTGGCGCGTTTGGCATTGGTAAAAACTTACGGAATGAAAGGTGTTACGGCCGAAAGTCCTTACTATACAGGAATGGAAGTAAAGAATGATACGGTAATAGTCAGTTTTGATCGGGCACCGATGTGGATAAATTGTAAAGACCGTTTTGAATCATATAACTTTCAGGTTGCAGGTAAAGATCGGGTTTTTTATCCTGCTAAAGCGTGGATACAGAGAAGTAAAATGCTTGTAAAGAGCGAGAGAGTACCTCATCCGGTGGCAGTTCGTTATGGCTTCGAGAATTATGTGGAGGGAGATTTGTTTGGTGAAGATTTACCTGTATCGTCTTTCCGTTCCGATGACTGGTAAAAACAGAAAAAAATGAAGAATATCTTTACGTTTTTATTATTAGTGTTTATTGGCGGGCAGTTTCTGTGGGGACAGCCTGCCAATTTGGTTTGGAATACTCAAAGCCGGAATGCTTCGGAGTCTATGCCCTGCGGGGGTGGTGATATCGGCATGAATGTATGGGTAGAGAATGACGATGTTCTGTTCTACCTTAGTCGTAGTGGTTCTTTTGACGAGAATAACTGTCTGCTGAAGCAGGGTCGGTTTCGTGTGAGGCTCACTCCGAACCCTTTTGCCGGAACGGCTTCTTTTCGGCAGACTCTGCATCTTAATGATGGCTATGTCAGCGTAAGTAGTGATAATGCCACTCTAATTATTTGGGTGGATGTGTTTCATCCTGTGGTACATGTTGAGGTGAAAACGAAGGAACTGACTTCCATGCGTGTGAATTTTGAAAGCTGGCGTTATGAAGATCGTCCGGTGCGTAAAGGGGAAGGGCAGCAATGCTCTTACAAATGGGCCATTCCTGATGGATTGATGACTAGGCGTGACTCTGTCTGTGTGGAAGAAGATAATTTTACTTTTTTCCATCGCAATCCTGAACGTACTATTTTTGATGTGGTAGTGGACCAGCAGGGAATGAATGAAGTGAAGGAACAACTGTATAATCCTTTGAAGAATTTGATTTTTGGGGGGCGTTTATCAGGTGATAATCTGGTTTATAACGGTACACGACGTGGACATTATGCAGGTACTGAGTATCTGGCATGGATGTACAAAAGCAAGAAACCTACTTATAAGCAGTCTGCACGGATTGTTCTGAATACGGAACAAAGTACGGTTCCTGCATGGGAAGCATCCTTGGCCCGCACTGAGAAGGAAATAAATGTATCCAAAGACAAACAGGCTACCCGCCGTTGGTGGAATGATTTTTGGAAACGTAGCTTTATTGAGGGGGAAGGTGAAGCGGGAGATGCTATCCGTAACTATACACTGTTCCGCTATATGTTGGGATGTAACGCCTATAGTCAGTGGCCTACCAAGTTTAACGGGGGACTGTTTACTTTTGATCCTATGTATGTAGATCAGAAAATGGAATTTACCCCTGATTTCCGGAAATGGGGAGGAGGAACCATGACTGCACAGAATCAGCGTCTGGTTTATTGGCCCATGCTGAAAAGCGGTGACTTTGACTTGATGAAATCACAATTTGACTTTTATCTGCGTTTGTTGCCGACAGCCGAAGCACGTACCCGTACCTATTGGGGACATGCCGGTGCCTGTTTCACCGAACAAATGGAGAACTTCGGTCTGCCCAATCCTGCCGAGTATGGCTTTAAACGTCCTGAAAGCTATGACAGGGGGTTGGAATATAATGCATGGCTGGAATACGAATGGGATACGGTTCTTGAATTTTGTCAGATGATACTGGAAACGGCACGTTATAATGAGGCTGATATCAGCCGTTATATCCCTTTGATAGAAAGCTCACTTAATTTCTTTGATGAGCATTATCGTCAACTGGCATTACAGCGTGGACGTAAGGATTTAGATGGTAACGGCAAACTGGTGATTTATCCGGGATCGGCTTGTGAAACTTATAAGATGGCTTATAATCCATCCTCAACCATTGCCGCGCTGCGCTCTGTTTTACAAACCTACGGACGTAAACCGGACATGCTGGCACGTATTCCTGAGATCCCTTTGCGCATAGTGGATGGGAAGGAAATGATTGCTCCGGCACAGGCTTGGGAACGGGTGAACAATATAGAAACTCCCCAGCTTTATGCTGTATTTCCCTGGCGTATGTATGGAGTGGGGAAGGAAGGTCTGGAAATAGCCCGTAATACCTATCTATATGATCCCGATGCACAGAAATTCCGTTCACATATCGGATGGAAACAAGATAATATCTGGGCGGCTTGTCTGGGTATGACCGAGGAGGCTGCACAACTTACCTTAGAGAAAATGGCGAACGGTCCTCATCGTTTTCCCGCCTTTTGGGGACCGGGTTACGACTGGACTCCCGACCATAACTGGGGAGGCAGCGGCATGATAGGTATGCAGGAAATGCTGTTGCAGGAAGCCGATGGAAAGATTTTATTGTTTCCTGCTTGGCCTAAAGATTGGGATGTGCATTTCAAATTGCATGCTACAGGACAGACTACTGTAGAGGCTGTTCTAAAAGGGGGGACGGTGGTTAGCTTGACCGTATTACCTAAAGAACGGGAGAAAGATGTAGTAAATTGTTTGCTGAATAAATAATTTAAGGGTAAGGAGGTGTGTTTTGTAAATTCACCTCCTACTTCTTTGTATATACTCGATTGGGAACTTGTCACTCCTTTTGTTTTTCTATTCTTATCTATTTGTATGGCAATCAGTGCCGGAACATTGTTTGATGGCTTTGGTTATCTTTGTTGCGTAAACAAGAACTAAAATGTCCGATGCTTTGTTCTTACTATCATAAATAGATTTAAAATGGTTATGAAAAAGATTTTGATAGCTTTGGCCTTATTGCTGACAGGCATTGCAAGCGGATCGGCATGTACCGGTATTTCATTCCTCGCTGAAGATGGCGGATATGTGCAGGCACGTACTATAGAGTGGGGGGACAGTTATCTTCCGA
>OGIC01000626.1_pt1 | contig 17402 bp, 6 predicted proteins | sample 1571681 | NCBI WGS metagenome assembly OGIC01 (sample SAMEA2582046, study PRJEB24529) | metagenome | biome: Human gut stool | place: China | collected 2011
CTGAGCTTGAAAGCAGACTTGACGCAGCAGGCTACGAAATGGTTCCGAATCGGATTGAACGGACAAATGACACGCACGATCATGAATGGTGTCATGAATGGAGAAAACTCCTTAGGCGGTGTAGGTTTCGCCGGAACCCGTATGTTGCCGAACGTGGATGTGTACAACCCAGACGATCCTACCGGCTACAATATCGATGCGGAAAACCGCAAAGCCTTGGGACGTGGTGGCAACTTGAGTTATATCGATAACGGTGTGCAGAACATCGTATGGGCATTAGACAACAACGTGAATCGTACGACAAACACCCGTGTAATCGGAGGTGGCTGGGGTGAGATCACCTTTATGGATGGTCTTACGTTTAAGACACAAGCTGGCCTAGACATCGCTAACGTACGCGACTATATGTATTGGGATACAGAATCCGGTGATGGATACGGATATGGCGGTTTAATCGAGGAGGTAAACTCCACATACGCCACTTGGAACTGGCAGAACGTATTGAACTTCACACGCACGTTTAACTCGGTACATAATCTGACTGCTACGGCTGTACAAGAATATACACACAGCGAGACAGAATATATGGACGGAAGTGTCTATGAGTTGTCTGATCCGTTCTTTTCCGAGCATATCATCAGCAATACGTTCGGACAGAAGGACGTAGGTGGATGGAAATCGGAGAATGGCTTGGCTTCTTATATGTTCCGTGCGAACTATAATTATGATAGCAAGTATTATATCGGCGCTTCCATTCGTTACGATGGCCTCTCTAAATTGCCGAAGGATACTCGCTGGGGTACATTCTGGGGGGCTTCCGCCGCTTGGCGCTTGTCTCGCGAGAAATTCTGGACAGAAGCACCTGTCAACGAATGGTTCAACGACCTCCGCTTGCGTGCCAGCTATGCGACAATCGGTAACTCTGCTTTAGGCAGCGATTATCCCTATTTGGGAACGTATGGTGCCAAATTGGTAGGACCGATGGCAGGTATCGCTTGGAACGTAATGGGTAACAATAACTTGAAATGGGAGACAACCGAGACTTTCGATATCGGTTTGGATGGTGCTCTCTTCAATAACCGTATGACTTTCGAGATCGCTTATTGGCAGAAGAACTCCAAAGACCTAGTATTGCGAGTACCGACTCCTCCGACGATGGGTATCCCCAACAACTACTACTATGACAATATCGGAAAGATCAAGAACTCCGGTTTCGAGTTGACAGTAGGGGGTACGATTATCAATACGAAGGACTGGAATTGGCATTCGGACATCAACTTCTCTACCGTGAAGAACACGGTGAAAGAGCTGTATGGTGGAACGGATATCATCGACAACTATACGATCATTCGGGAAGGTGAATCTTACCAATCACTTTACGGTTATGATTATTACGGTGTGAATGCCGCCAACGGTAATCCGATTTGGAGAAAGGCGGACGGCTCTTTGGTACAGTTCGATACTTTCGGAGCATATGATTATGCCGAATACGATCCTTCCAACCCCGAAGATGTATCCAAACCATCGTCATTGACCAACGACGATCGTAAGATATTGGGTAAATCCATGCCGACTTGGTACGGAGGATGGAACAACACGGTTACTTTCAGAGATTTCGACTTGAATGTATTTTTCCGTTTCTCCGGTGGCAACAAGTTGATGAACGCATCACGTCAAAGCTCATTGCTGAACATGGATTTCGCAAACAACGGAACGGAGCTCTTAGGCCGTTGGGTATCTCCCGAGCAACCGGGTGATGGTATGACCCCGAAGATCGGTTACGGTGACGGGGCCGCGCTTTTCAATGACGGGTTCAGTGATTCTCACTTCGTGGAGAACGCCAGCTACCTGAAACTGGCTACACTAACCTTAGGCTACACGATCCCGAAGACGATCGTGTCCAAATTGGGTATGTCTAAGATCCGCCTCTATCTGCAAGGACAGAACTTATTCACGATCACCGGCTATAGCGGTTTGGATCCGGAGACACAGTCTCGTAATGGTGTGGATTGGAATGGTATGCCACAACAACGCTCGTTCACGTTCGGTGCTAACGTTACATTCTAATCACTTCGAGAAATTCGCATAAATAACAACTGTTGAAAACAATACAATTATGATATCGAATAAAATATATAAAAAGATTTTAACCGTAGCGTTGGGCACAGCCCTTTTCTCGCTACCGCTATTCACCGCCTGCGAAAGTGATGTGGTGGATCTGCAACCTATCGACAAGTTCTCGGATTTGACAGCTTACAGCACGCCTGATCGTTGTGAGCTATCCGTAATCGGTGCTTATGATGCCGCACAATGCGGTCTGTATATCAACACAGGCAACGGCCGTACACGTGGTTACCCTTTTGGGGCTGCCAGTATTTTACAAGGCGAGATGCGCGGGGAGGACATGAACCTGACCGCCGTGTTCTATGATTATACTTATTCCGCGACCTATAACGTGTCTACCGCCAATAACGTGGCGATGTGGGAGACCTCGTTCGAGGCGATCAATCGCTACAACATCGTAAGGGACGGCATCGAGGGAGCTGTTGCCAACGGAATAATCTCCCAAGAATTAGGAAACCAGTACAAAGGAGAGTTACTGTTCTTGCGTGCGCTGACGTATCACAACTTGATGATCCATTTCGCGCTACCTTACAACGTGGAGGGCAACAATAATTATGGTATGCCAATCTATCTGAACGCGGTAAGCGACCCTGCGCAAGTGGAAAACCAATTGCAAATCGGACGTTCTTCCGTAAAAGATACATATGCGCAGATATTGAAAGACCTCGACGAAGCGGAGAGCCTGCTTCCAGATGTGATCGAAGTCAACAAGATCGCCCGTGCGAGCAAAGGCGCAGCTATCGCACTGAAAAGCCGCGTACACCTGCACATGCGTGATTGGGCAGGCGTAATCGAAGATGCGAAGAAGCTGGAAAATAGTCGCTTCAAACTGGAGACGGATCCCGCCACTCCATTTACCTCCTATTCAAATAACATGGAGTCTATCTTCTCGATCGCCAATAGCTCGGATGACAATGCCAGCGTGAACGGCGCGATGTCTTCTATGATGTCGGCACGCGACGGTGGCCGTGCGATGTGTCCGTCTTCTCCGATTCTTTACAATTCCAAGTTTTGGAGAGGTGATGACAAACGACGCAATCTATTACTCTATCGGGAGTCTGACCAATACTATTTCTGCGACAAGTATCAGAATCCGACTACACGTGAGGAATATGCCCCGATCATTCGTTATGCGGAGGTATTGCTGAATGAGGCGGAGGCTGCCGCACGTCAAGGAGACAAGGACTTGGCCTTGAAGAAACTGAATGAAGTACGCGATCGCTCCTTGGCGGATCCTGCCAGCCAAACGTATAAGGCAAATGACTTCGCCGACACGAAGGCCTTGACGGAAGCGATCCTTTGGGAACGACGTATCGAGTTCCACGGAGAGGGACGTCGTTGGGAAGACATTCACCGTTTAGCAGCGGACGACCTCTGTCCTTCCGGAGGTATCCCCGCTAAGATAGAGTACAACAACACGAAAGGGCAAGGTGCCTTCGTGGTAGGTGGTGAGGTGAAATCCGAGTGGTTCGGCAGTAACAAGGCGTTCATTCCATACACGGACAAACGTTTCATTTGGCCGATCCCGCAAAACGACTTATTACGTAACCCCACACTAGCCGCACAACAAAACGCAGGCTGGTAAACATAGACACACTCTTATTTTTTACTATGTAGGGGACATGAGAGGGCGAGACCGGGAGGTTCCGCCCTCTTTTCTTTTAAAACGTATTGACATAATAATTCACGGGAAATCATTATCTTTGCACTCTCTAAAAGAGGCTTATTCGTTATTTCGTGATAAATACTAATAAATCAACGATATGATTCTATTCTTTCAATCTTCAACAAAGACGGTGCTGGCTGTAGAGGCCGCGCACGCTTTCTCTCCTGAAGACACTCAAAAACTGGTTTGGTTGTTTAGCGAGGCAACTCCTGTTCAATCAGAAACATTGGAAGGCTGGTACGTAGGGCCACGCCGGGAAATGATTACCCCGTGGAGTACGAACGCCGTTGAAATTACCCAGAACATGGGCCTGACCGGTATTTCCCGTATTGAGGAATATTTTCCTGTTTCTTCTGGCGATGCGGATCACGATCCGATGTTGCAACGTATCTACAATGGCTTGAATCAGGAGATCTTCACGATCAGTAAAAAACCAGATCCTATTGTCTATATTGAGGATTTGGAAGTGTACAACCAACAAGAGGGCTTGGCACTAAGCCAAGAGGAGATCGCTTACTTGAACGAGGTAAGCCAGAAGTTGGGACGTAAGTTGACCGATAGCGAGGTGTTCGGTTTCTCTCAAGTAAACTCGGAACACTGCCGCCATAAAATATTCGGAGGTGTATTCATCATCGACGGCGAGGAAAAAGAAAGTTCCTTGTTCAACTTGATCAAGAAGACTTCCGCCGAGAACCCTAATAAATTGGTTTCCGCTTATAAAGATAACGTAGCGTTCAATGAAGGCCCGACGGTAGAGCAATTCGCTCCCCTATCCGGTGACAAACCTGATTTCTTCGCCGTAAAAGATATCAAGACGGTTATCTCCTTGAAAGCCGAGACGCATAACTTCCCGACAACCGTTGAACCGTTCAACGGTGCCGCTACCGGAACAGGTGGTGAGATCCGTGACCGTCTGGGCGGTGGTAAGGCATCCTTGCCGATAGCGGGAACAGCTGTCTACATGACTTCTTACCCGCGTACAGAAGGCGCTCGCGAATGGGAAAAGATACTAGACCCCCGCCCTTGGTTATACCAGACTCCGGAGCAGATCTTGATCAAGGCTTCCAATGGTGCCTCTACATTCGGTAACCATTTCGGCCAGCCGCTTATCTGTGGTTCTTTATTGACTTTCGAGCACACGGAGAACGATAAGAAGTACGCTTACGACAAAGTAATCATGCTTGCCGGCGGTGTAGGTTTCGCAAATATGCGTGATGCTTTGAAGGGCGATCCGGAACCGGGCGAGAAAGTGGTTGTGATCGGTGGCGATAACTACCGTATCGGTATGGGTGGTGGAGCCGTATCTTCCGTAAACACGGGACAATATACAAGCGGTATCGAGTTGAACGCCGTACAGCGTGCCAACCCGGAAATGCAGAAACGTGCGGCTAACGTGATCCGTGCGATCGCCGAGTCTGACGAGAACCCGATCGTCTCTATCCATGACCATGGTGCGGGTGGACACCTCAACTGCTTGTCTGAGTTGGTGGAGGCTACCGGCGGACACATCGATATGAGCAAATTGCCGATTGGTGACCCGACTCTCTCAGCGAAGGAGATCGTAGGAAACGAGAGCCAAGAGCGCATGGGCTTATTGATGAAAGAAGAAGATGTAGCCCGTGTAAAACGTATCGCGGATCGTGAACGTGCCCCGATGTATGTGGTAGGCGAGACTACTAACGACATGAAGTTTGTCTTCGAACAAGCGGACGGCGTAAAACCTATCGATATCAAGCTGGAATATATGTTCGGTAAACCGCCTAGAACGGTTATGACAGACCATACGGTCACTGAATCTTATCAACCGGTTGTTTACAAAGAATCCGAACTTCACCATTATTTGGAGAACGTACTTCAATTGGAGGCCGTAGCCTGCAAGGATTGGTTAACAAACAAAGTAGACCGTTCCGTAACCGGTAAGATCGCCCGCCAGCAATGTCAAGGTGAATTACAATTGCCGTTGAGCGACTTAGGTGCCGTAGCGTTGGATTACCGCGGGAAAGCTGGTATCGCAACTTCTATCGGTCACGCTCCCCAGGTAGCCATGGTTGATCCGGCCGCCGGTTCCGTTATGGCAATCGCCGAGTCATTGACCAATATCGTATTCGCTCCGCTGACAGATAAGTTGGAGAGCGTATCCTTAAGTGCCAACTGGATGTGGCCATGCCGCAACGAAGGTGAGGACGCCCGTCTGTACACAGCCGTACAAGCCGCTTCCGACTTCGCTTGCAGCTTAGGTATTAATATCCCGACTGGTAAGGACTCCCTATCCATGACGCAGAAGTACGGTGACGATAAGGTGATCGCCCCGGGTACGGTGATTATCTCCGCCGGTGCCGAGGTTAGCGATATCAAGAAAATCGTCTCTCCGGTAGTAGCTCAAGACAAGAATACATCCATTTATTATATAGATTTCTCTTTCGATACCTTGAAGTTGGGTGGTTCCGCTTTCGCTCAAGCTTTGAACAAGCTGGGTAACGAGGTTCCGACCGTGAAAGATCCGGAATACTTCCGTGACGCTTTCAACGCCGTACAAGATGCGATCGAGAAGAGACTCATCCTTGCCGGACACGATATCTCAGCGGGAGGTATGATCACCGCCCTGTTAGAGATGTGCTTCGCCAACGTAGAGGGTGGTTTGGATGTCAACTTGGATAAGATCTCCGAGAGCGATATCGTGAAGATCCTGTTTGCCGAGAATCCGGGTATCTTGGTTCAGGTAAAGGACAAGAAGGCATTCGAAAAGTTGATGGAAGAAGCTGGCGTAAGTTTCGCCATCATCGCCAAACCGACCGACGAGCGCCATGTATTGGTATCGAAAGACGGCATCCAATATCACTTCGGCATCGACTATATGCGTGACGTATGGTACGAATCTTCTTATAAGCTGGATGTAAAGCAAAGCGGAAGCGTTTGTGCCGGAAACCGTTTCGAGAACTATAAGATGCAGCCCGTACAGTACAAGTTCCACAAGGACTTTACCGGAAAACTTTCTTCTTACGGACTCTCAGCGGAACGCCGCACTCCGAACGGCATCAAGGCCGCGGTAATCCGTGAGAAGGGTACGCAATGCGAGCGTGAGACCGCTTACGCCTTGTATCTGGCTGGTTTCGACGTGAAGGATGTCCATATGACGGACTTGGCTAGCGGACGCGAGACTTTGGAGGATGTAAACTTCATCGTATTCTGCGGTGGTTTCTCCAACTCCGACGTATTAGGTTCCGCCAAGGGCTGGGCCGGCGGTTTCTTGTATAACGAGAAAGCCAAGAAAGCGATCGACAACTATTACGCACGTAAGGATACGTTGAGCATGGGTATCTGTAACGGTTGCCAGTTGATGGCCGAGTTAGGCTTGGTTTATCCGGAGCACGAGAAAAAGCATAAGATGGTTCACAATGATTCCCATAAGTTCGAGTCTAACTTCGTTAGCTTGGAGATCCCGAAAAACAACTCCGTAATGTTCGGCTCCTTGAGTGGCACGAAGTTGGGTGTATGGGTAGCTCACGGTGAAGGTAAGTTCGAGTTCCCGTACGAGGAGAAGGAGTACAACATCATCGCTAAATACAACTACGATGGCTATCCCGCCAATCCGAACGGTTCTCCTTGGTCCGTTGCCGGTGTTTGCTCAAAGGACGGCCGCCATTTAGCCATGATGCCTCACCCCGAACGTGCGATCTTCCCTTGGCAATGCGGTTATTACCCCGCCGACCGTAAGGAGAACGACGAGGTCACTCCATGGATCGAGGCGTTCGTGAACGCTCGCAAATGGATCGAGAATAATAAGTAAAAATAACGGGGGTTGTTTTTAGCGTTCTTTGAACCTTAAAAACAACCCCTGTTTCTATATCTCCTTAAAGTTTCTTGGTAACCGCCTTTTGATTGAACTCATCCACACGGCAGAATAGACTTTACAACGAATCCACGATTTTAATATCCAAGCCGGTACAGGGGGATTATCGGTAACTATTACTTTATACAACCGTAATATCCCTGCAACACCCCGCTAATATCTTTGCCTTCGAAATTAATAGACACAGAATTTAATAGAAGAATCATGGAAAGGTTATTTAAAATCAGAATCTTTACGGTTATGTTCTTTTTAGCCGTAGCTTCTATAGCAGCGAACGCTAAAGAAAGTAAGAAGGAAGGTGACAATTATCATGCGAAGCAAATTCTCATCGTAGGTTTGCACGATAACGTGAAATCAAACTATTTCTACAATGGGATGATCGCCGAAGAGACCGGTATGAAAGCGGATAGTATCGACCAAACGTATAATACGATCATCGCCGAGAATATCGCCGCATCCGTAAAGAACGGAGATTGTAAGTTTATCCCGGCAAACGCTACACAAGTGACCGGACAGGTACTGAATGAGATCAAGGTGAACGGGGAGAGCGAGGATTGCTATTCCGATCTTTCAGCCGTGCCGACCGAAGAGTTACAAAAGGTATTGGATAATGCCGGCGCTGATTATCTGCTGGTATTAAACCAGCATTATCTTAAATGGCAAGACCAACCGTTGCGCACACTTTTCCATATCGTCAGCTATACCCTATTCGATAAAGATAAAAACGAGGTATATCGGGGGAATAACTTCTTTACCTGTATGAATCTTGAGAATCCGGATAAACTCAGAAAGAGCAGCCGCAAGAGTTCATCCAAGATAGCATCTAGCATTATCAAAACGTTGGATGAGGACTAACCTTCTTCTTTATAGACACATTTATAATTTTCTCGTTGAGCCTAATGGATATCCTTCATTAGGCTTTTTTCTTTATTTAAACCTACACACGGATGTAATCTCTTTGCAAAACGGGACACTTACTTTTGCGCCGTAAAAGATATTTAGGTTTAATTTTAAAAAGATTGTTATGAGGATGTTTAACAAACGCATTACTTGCAGGTTACTTGCCTGTTTGTTATTTTTTAATTGCTTACCGGCTCTCCTATTCGCGCAAGGAACGCAAGCCATTATCACCGGTACGGTCGTGGATAATAAAGGGGAATCAGTGATCGGAGCCACGATCCAAGTCAAGAATGAATCTACCGGATTCTTCACGGGCTCTATCACGAACGATAAAGGAGAATACACCATCAAGCAGCTTCCGCTAGGTTCTCCTTATACCGTTACAGCTTCTTATATCGGTTATGGGGAACAGAAAAAGACAGGATACGCATTGAACCAAGGGGATATGCTTCGAGTGGATTTCAAGCTAGCGGAGGAATCGGTGGAGATCCAAGCTGTCGAGGTGGTCGCTAATTCCTTGAAGAACATGGTTCCGAAGATCGGAGCGGCAACATCTATCTCCGCTCAAAATATCACGAAACTTCCGGTAAACGGCCGTAACTTCACATCCCTGATGGATCTCTCGCCATTGAGTAGCGGAGGAAATATCGCCGGGCAATTATCATCCTCAACGAATTACACCATCGACGGTATGACGGCTAAAGGAACCGTAGCGAGCGGAACGACTTCCGGCGCTTATACGATATCCATGGAAGCCGTCCGCGAGTTTGAGGTGGTAACCAATCAATATGACGTGACCAACGGACGTTCCGGGGGCGGCACCGTGAGCGCTGTAACGAAATCAGGAACCAATACTTTCACCGGAAGTGTATTCGGGTTCGGTCGTGCCGATTGGTTATCCAGCTCCTATGATATACGGGGAAATAAATCGACTTCCGACTTCTCTACCTATCAATATGGTTTCTCTTTGGGAGGCCCGATCGTGAAAGACCGTGCGCACTTCTATGTCGTATGGGATCACCAACAGGATTCCCGTCCGATTTATATAGCGGATATCAAGACGGCGGCGGACGAGTCTCGCTATAATGTCACTCAATCTACGCTAGACCGTTATCTGGATATCGCCCGTACTAAATACGGAGTCTCGAATGAGCCTCAATTCGGGGAGTTCGGTAAGAAGAAGCAGACGAACGCGGTCTTCGCCCGTATCGACTGGCAGTTGAACGCAACCAACTTGTTAACCATTCGCAATAATTTCATCAACGAGGATAATAAACAGAGCGAGAGCGATAACTCCAGTATCAATCTTTACGAGGTTTGGATCGATCGCAAATCGCATAACAACAGCTTACTCACTACCTTACGCTCGGTATTAAGTCCGAAACTGACTAATGAGTTGAAGCTTCAACATTTCTTGGTTTACGAGGCCACGACCCCGAACAAGCAATTGCCAAGCTCTAATATCCCAAGAGCAATCGTAGAGAACGTGGAATCTATATCTGGTGACAAGAGCATGTACACTTCCATCCAACTTGGAGGTCAACGCTACGCTCCCGAACATTTTAAGGATAATGTACTTCAATTGGTAGACAATATGTATTATAATACGGACCGCATCAACTATACATTCGGAGCAGACTTCATGTACACCAATATGAAATCACTCTACGGTAGTGAGATGAACGGACGGTTTTATTTCACGGGACTGGATAATTTCGAGCATATGACTCCTTACCGCTATGCCCGGGAAATCGCCTTGGTAGATGATCCTACCGTAAAGATGAATACCTTGAACTCCGCTATCTACGGACAATTACAAACGAAGCTTTTCACCGGATTCGAGGTCATGGCTGGTATCCGTGCGGATTATACCCGCTATTTCAACCACGCGAACTTTAACCAGACCGTTTATGACGAACTAGGCTTACGTACGGACAACGTAATCTCCACCTTCCAGTTGCAACCCCGCATTCAATTCACGTGGGACGTGAATGATAAACATCAAGATATTATCCGCCTTGGCGCCGGTATCTTCGGCTCGGATTTAAACAACTATTCGATGATCAACAATATGCTGTTCGACGGTACGAAGGTAGCGTCCGTGGATATACAAGGCAATCTGGTTCCGACACCGAATTTCCCGGCATACCGCAAAGATCCTTCTACCGCTCCGGGCGTTGATTTATTCAACAACCCGAATATCCAAAAGATCAGCACGATCAATATGAATAGTAAGGATGCCCGTGTACCGGTAGTATATAAGTTGAACGCCAGCTACACGCATTTCTTCTCCGATCGCTTGCGGGTAGGTATCAGTGCTTACGCCAACTGGGCACGCCATAATTATATGTACGTAGACCGTAATATGGTGGACGAGCCTTACTTCCGTATCGCCGCAGAGGGGAATCGTGGCGTGTTCGTCCCCGCCGAGAGTATCAATACCGAGAACGGAGCTACCGACTGGATGCAAGGACGTAAAAGTGATAAGGTAGGCCGTGTGCTGGAATTAATCAGCGATGGAAAAATCAACCAATACGCGTTCGTCGTAGATGGAACTTGGCGTTATTTCAAGGATGGCGAGCTTTCTTTCAGCTATACGTGGAACGATTCCAAGGATAACACCTCTTACAACGGAAACGTAGCGAATACAGCGACCCTAGCCTTGATGGTAAAAGATGATCCTCGTGATTTGAGTACCATGACTTACTCGGACAACCAATTCCGCCATAAGGTCGTATTCTACGGTACGGCTCCTTCTTTCTGGGGGATCAGCGTAGGCTTGCGTTTCTCCGGGATCGGTGGGACCCGTTACTCTTTAGCGGTTAGTGGTAATATGAACGGTGATTTCGTATCATCTAATGACTTGGCTTATATTTATGACCCGAACGATAGTAATACGCCTCAATATCTTCGTGAGGGTATCCAAGCGATCTTGGACAATCCGGAAGCAGAGAAGAGCGTAAAAGATTATATCCGTAAAAACTATGGGAAGGTTGCCGAGCGTAACGGTGGCGTAAATGGCTTCTACGGTACTTTCGATTTGCGCTTGAACAAGAACTTCAAGATCTATAAGACTCATTCCATCGAGGCCTCGATAGACTTTTTCAATTTCCTGAATATGCTGAACAAGGACTGGGGTGCCGGACATAATCTAGGCAAGCAGAATATCTACTCCATCAAGAGTTTTGACGCGGAGAAGAAGCAATACGTATATAACGTAAACAAAAACACGGGTGTATCCAATATGAACGGAAATCCTTGGCAGATTCAAATCGGCGTACGTTATAAATTCTAACTAACATATTCTATATTCAAATCATAAAAAAAATTACGATGAAGAGACAATTCTTATCATTCACGCTTTTACTTGCGTTATCCACTTGGATAGCGCAAGCCGCTACCGTAAGAGGCACCGTATCCGATACGGCAGGCAAACCGCTACAAGGCGTAGTCGTTACGGATGGTTATAATTTCACGCAAACAAATGAGCGGGGAGAATATAGCCTAGATTCGAATCTGGACAAAAGCCGCTTTGTCTACCTCTCCGTACCGGGTGACTATGAGATCGAGCAAACAAAAGGTATACCGGATCTTTTCTATCAGCAACTTGATAAAAGTAAGGAGATCAATGAACATGATTTTACGCTCACCCCTAGGAAACAGCCAATCGACGGGTTTGTCTACTTGGCAATCTCCGATCCTCAGACCATCGACGAACGGCAGATGAAACGTTTCCGTGAAGAGACCATCCCCGACTTGAAGCAGACTATAGAGCGCTACCAAGGAAAAGAGGTCTACGGTATGGCACTGGGAGACATTACTTGGGATCGCATGGATTTATTCACTCCTTATAAGGAAGCGGTCTCGGTCTTAGGCATCCCGATGTTCTCCGTGATCGGCAATCACGACCACGACTTACGTTACCCGGCCTTATCCAATCAAAAGGTAACCGAGGAGAGCTATGCGGAGCGTATCTACGAGGATCATTTCGGCCCTTACAATTATTCGTTCAATGTCGGGGATGCACATATCATCACCTTAAAAGATATTGATTATTATAAAGACAAGAAATATGACGAACGCTTCGGAAAGGAACAACTGGAATGGCTGAAAAACGACCTGAGTTACGTTAAACCCGGGACACTTGTATTTATCAACGTACATGCCCCGGTATTCAACCAGACGGATAAAGGGGGAGGAAACGCCGAGGACGCTGAGAGCCTGAAAGAGATCGTCGGCCCTTATAATGTCCATATCTTCGCCGGGCATACGCATTTCTTCGAGAACAACCAAGTCACACCAAATCTGTACGAGCATAATATCGGAGCCGCTTGCGGAGCTTGGTGGGCCGGCCATGTAAACCGGTGCGGCGCCCCGAACGGTTATCTGGTCGTTGAGGTGAAAGGGAATGCCGCTACTTGGTATTATAAGGCAACCGGCCATGATTCGGATTATCAATTTAGGGTTTATAAGCCGAATGAGTTCAAATCGCAAGCGGATTACCTAGTGGTGAACGTATGGGATTGGGACCCGACCTACCAAGTTACATGGAGCGAAAACGGCATAGAGAAAGGTCGCATGGAGCAATTCGATGATGAAGACCAAGACTATATCGACATGCACGGAAAACCTTCCGGATATCATACATCGCACTTATTCCGTTGCCACCCTTCTGCCGGAGTCAAAGACGTACAGATCAAGGTTATCAACCGATTTGGCGAGACCTTTACTAAAAATGTAACACTCCCGTAATCAAATCGTAACAAGTGGCATTTACTTTTGTATCGATAAAATGTAGAAAACTCTCATTACATATTAATGTTAGAATCATTACAAAGGAACAAACCAAACCTTATTCCTAACTTTGAACGGCAACTCGGCTTTCGGCGGAAGGCGGTTGCCGTTATTTTTTTAAGGGTATATCCCATTCTTAACGGGAAAAGTTTCGAGTATGGACGATAGATTTAAGACATTAGAGAAGTATAACCTATGGGGTGGAAACGATTTTCCAACAGGCTATAAACGGCAAGATTATTTAGATAGGATATTATCCTACATCCTATAAACTCATAAACGGAGGCCTTGGCATTTTGTCAATTTGTAAACTCAACTGCCGGAGAATCACTTTTTTCGGGCAAACGTACAGCTTATCCCCAAATACGAGAAAAAATATTAGCAATCATTTGTCTTATACCGCATTAGTTAAAAACAGCCTTTTATCCTAGCGAATTTAATTCATCCTAATTCATAATCCTATAGCTTATCCGGGCTATCTCATTGAGTTACGACAGGGATATAACAGGGTTACGATGCCCATTCATGAGTACTAACAACCCTATTCATGACTGTTTACGATGCCCAACGGCACTACTGGCGTTGCCAAACACCACTAGTCGTGTTGCCTTTTACCGCCTGTCGTGTGTAAAAAGCGGTCCTTTTGTATGAAAAAGGCTATTTATACCCCTCCGATCTCCCCTACTTTATACCTCTCTCAAAAATGGTGTGTCACGATATCTGCCTTATATCGATTAAAAAGATCGAATACCGTCCATTTCGCTAACAAAGCCCTTACCCATCCTTATCAACAAATAAGGGGAAACAGTGTAATACCGTCTCCCCTTGTCTTTTATCCGTTTCCATCCTCACGGAAGTACTTACGGATGAACTTTAATTTATTACTTTAGTATTAATATTAATCCATTCCCGCCTGTTCGCCCTCTCGGGGTACTTGGATAATCCGCACGGGAATGATTTTCGATTTATCTTTTCATTATTCCTTTACATGTCTTATTTAACGACTACCTTTACAGTCTCGTCGCCAACCGTTACAAGAACGATTCCAGCAGGAACAGCGATCGTAGCGTTATCGGAAGTGACAACTGTCTCTGCCAACGGCATACCCAACAAGTTACGAACATAAGCAGTCTCGCCTTGAGCGCCTTGGATCGTTACGGAACCGGCGTTGCCTGTTACTACGATAGAAGAAGTTGCGTTGTCAATAGACTCGTTACCGGTCGGAACCTCAGTACCCAACGTGAAGACCATAGCTTCCTCCTTTGAACCCAAACCTAACTTTCCGTTCAAAGCATATACATACTTGCTGTTGTCTGCCTTTGAGTAAATTACATATTCACCCTCTACAGCAGGATCAGCCAAGCAGATACCGAACTTGAAGTTATCCAAACCGCCTAACACTTCCTCAGCCTTGTCCTCTTCAGCCACAACGACAGCAGCCTTACCATTTACAACCGTATTGATCGTATCAACACCCGCGATAATAGCCGGACGGAAGATTACCTTAGCATCCTTACTTGTACTACCTTCCAACATATACTTCTCGTTGAAAGAAGCGACAGCAGAACCTTCATCAAATACTTGCATAGAGTCTTTAGCGTTATACATGAACATTCTCTCGGCCGGAGTTTCTTCGCCTTCAGCAACCTCAATACCCTTAGAGATATAGAATGACGGAGTCTTAGCCTTGCTATCCGCTGTATCTAACCAGAAGATCATGCTTTCAGCGGACAAGATGCCCTCGTTGAAGCCATTCTTATTCAACTGATAGTTGATAGAGCCTAACATATTGTCGAAAGAAGCGTGACGAGGTTTAGCGGCCAATGACGGGTTGAACGGATTAGCGTCCAAAACCTCAACGTTAGCGTAAGTCTTATTAATATCATCAGCAGATTGGTAACGATTGGCCGCATAAGTAATAGCCATAGAAGTAGTATTTACGCTAGCCATTTTTGCACTACTACCAGTTGAGCCATCATAGCTAAGCTTACCGTCTGTTACAGCGCTCACCGCAACTAAAGAATAAGCGCCAGCGGCATTCTTAACAACAGCGAACTCTGTAGCGGCATCAGCAGCCTTATCTCTAGATGCGGCAGCGCCAAGATATTTAGCATCATCACCTTTGGCTTCCGTATAGCGTAAAACATAAGTCGGAACAACCAATGTATCGCCATCAGCCTTCATGACAACCTCTCCCTTATCATTCAAATAAGCGAAAGCATTTGTGCTTATCACATAATCCTCAACACCTTGCAGAGATTTAGTAGAATGATCTTTCGCTCCCTTTATTCTTTCCGGATAAAGAACGATTAAATTCTCCTCTTTGGTTGAAGCCTTCATTGTTTTAGTCGCATTGTCATCAATAGCGTAAAGAGCTTTCTCTCCAAATAACGCGTCCTTACCATTGAATGTCATCTTAAAGCCTTCTGCGATCTGAGTATCCGTGAATACCTTATATCCGTCCGTACGAGTCGTAGCGATCGTGTTGAACTTAACGGAAGTATTGTTTGCTAAAGCTAACGCTGTTGTTACACCCTTATTTGCGGCGATTGTTACATCAGTGCCGTTGTACTTAGCGTTAACTACCTTATAGCCACCTTCAGCACCATTAGGTTGTAAACGTAATACTAAATCATCACCAGTCTCACGGTTTGTCAATGTAAATTCATATTTGCCGTTGAAGCCAGAAACGATCCATTGTGATACCGGCATAGTGAAATCTACGCTATTATAAGCGGCGACACTTAAGCTTGAACCATCAGCAGGATCTATTGTCAAATACTTATGGTACTCAGTTTGTGAATCAGCCTCATCATTCTCACTCTTGGTTGAGCTAGTGAAGTAGATATTAACCACATTCTCAATGTTCTTCTTCAACAATACTGAAGCGTCAAGGTAAGAGTTTTCACCTAGTTGAGGATGGATAGCGGAATATTTCGTTCCTGACATTAGAACAGAAGTAACATAAGTTTTCGTATCAGAAACAGATGGCTTAACAGCAGCTACGTAAACCTTCGTCGCGGCTGTTGTTTGATCTTTTTTCTTATAATCAACAGTCAACGTCAATTTACCATCCTCATTCAATACGTCTTTCGCCGTAATCGTAAAGTTTGCGTTAGAGCAAGAGTCAGCGTTGGCCGTAGCAACCGATCCCTTCATCCAATACAAAGCATATCCCTCATTGTCTTGCTTACCATTGATGTCATAACGATTAGAGGGATCTAAAGCTAAGAATGTAATTTCTTGAGCCGCTGTCAAGATTGCGTCATTATCTGGAGTCTCTGCATTTACCGCACTAACAAATGCCTTAACTTTCTTCGAATCACCTTTCACGAAATAAGTACCGGCAGCCAACTTATTCTCATCAGAAGGTTGAGTTGCCGCAACCTCATCCGTAAATGATACGGGAACAACCTTATCAAACAAATTTCCAACCAGTTCATTCGTTGTATAATCGAATGACAATGTTGTGCCATTTGAATTATAGTCATTCAAATAAGCGGCATCAATACCCTCTGAGCAAGAGAATGCTTTCAAGCCAGTCTTTACTTCTTTTGTAGGTACAGTTACTGTATACAAACCTGAGAATTTCAACTTGCCCTCTGATACAGCGAACTTAGCATTCAACTCAGAAAGATTCTTGTCGGTAGCGGCAGTCAACGCATTACCGTCTTTACCGGTAACTACTTGATAAGCCACACCACCAACATTAGCCCACAACTCAAAAGAGTTAGATGAATAATTACGGATAGTAAATACGACTCCTGTAGTTGCATTACCATCAGCATCACCAAAAGAAATAACCTTCTTTTTGTCCTTTGTCGTAAGAACATCTGTAACCTTCAACAATTCATTCTCAGACGCACCTAGATAAAAGCTCATTCCATTAGCAAGAGCCGTCTTATTCTCGCTATAGGAAATTACGGTCTTAACCGTAAGATCAGTAGCGGCATACGCAGCATTAAAAGCAGGTCCACCTAGCAGTAAACCAGCTGTTAACAAGGTAAAAATCCTTTTGTTCATAAATTCAAAATTTAATATTAATAATAGTGTTAATTAAAGTCCATC
>OGIC01000648.1_pt1 | contig 16790 bp, 8 predicted proteins | sample 1571681 | NCBI WGS metagenome assembly OGIC01 (sample SAMEA2582046, study PRJEB24529) | metagenome | biome: Human gut stool | place: China | collected 2011
CTCCAGAAAGGAGGTGTTCCAGCCGCACCTTCCGGTACGGCTACCTTGTTACGACTTAGCCCCAGTCACCAGTTTTACCCTAGGGCGCTCCTCGCGGTTACGCACTTCAGGTACCCCCGGCTCCCATGGCTTGACGGGCGGTGTGTACAAGGCCCGGGAACGTATTCACCGCGCCATGGCTGATGCGCGATTACTAGCGAATCCAGCTTCACGGAGTCGGGTTGCAGACTCCGATCCGAACTGAGACGTGGTTTGGGGATTCGCTCCCTGTCGCCAGGTGGCATCCCTTTGTCCACGCCATTGTAACACGTGTGTCGCCCCGGATGTAAGGGCCGTGCTGATTTGACGTCATCCCCGCCTTCCTCACATCTTACGATGGCAGTCTTGTCAGAGTCCTCAGCGGAACCTGTTAGTAACTGACAACAAGGGTTGCGCTCGTTATGGCACTTAAGCCGACACCTCACGGCACGAGCTGACGACAACCATGCAGCACCTTCACAGATGCCTTGCGGCTTACGGCTTTCACCGTAATTCATCTGCAATTTAAGCCCGGGTAAGGTTCCTCGCGTATCATCGAATTAAACCACATGTTCCTCCGCTTGTGCGGGCCCCCGTCAATTCCTTTGAGTTTCACCGTTGCCGGCGTACTCCCCAGGTGGATCACTTAACGCTTTCGCTGTGCCGCTTACACTGTATCGCAAACAGCTAGTGATCATCGTTTACTGCGTGGACTACCAGGGTATCTAATCCTGTTTGATCCCCACGCTTTCGTGCATCAGCGTCAGTCATGGCTTGGCAGGCTGCCTTCGCAATCGGGGTTCTGCGTGATATCTAAGCATTTCACCGCTACACCACGCATTCCGCCTGCCTCAAACATACTCAAGCCCCCCAGTTTCAACGGCAATTCTATGGTTGAGCCACAGACTTTCACCGCTGACTTAAAAGGCCGCCTACGCACCCTTTAAACCCAATAAATCCGGATAACGCTCGGATCCTCCGTATTACCGCGGCTGCTGGCACGGAGTTAGCCGATCCTTATTCATAAGGTACATACAAAACAGGACACGTCCCGCACTTTATTCCCTTATAAAAGAGGTTTACGATCCATAGAACCTTCATCCCTCACGCGACTTGGCTGGTTCAGGCTTACGCCCATTGACCAATATTCCTCACTGCTGCCTCCCGTAGGAGTTTGGTCCGTGTCTCAGTACCAATGTGGGGGACCTTCCTCTCAGAACCCCTATCCATCGTCGGTTTGGTGGGCCGTTACCCCGCCAACTGCCTAATGGAACGCATGCCTATCTATCAGCGATGAATCTTTAGCAAATATCCCCATGCGGGGCCCCTGCTTCATGCGGTATTAGTCCGACTTTCGCCGGGTTATCCCCCTCTGATAGGTAAGTTGCATACGCGTTACTCACCCGTGCGCCGGTCGCCACCCGGTATTGCTACCTGTGCTGCCCCTCGACTTGCATGTGTTAAGCCTGTCGCTAGCGTTCATCCTGAGCCAGGATCAAACTCTTCGTTGTTTAAATTGTTTTATTATCCTCGCTCCGGAATCCGTTATTGTAGTCCAAAGTCATACTTCTTTGACGGTATCAATCCGGAAAATTTCTTCTCCTATACTTGTACTACTTGTTGAATTATGTAAATCTCTCAAAGAACTCTTGTCGCTATCGTTTCTCGATTGCGGCTGCAAAGGTAAGGACTTTTTTTTAATCTCCAAATTTTTCGGTGAAAAATTCTCGATTTATCTTTTTTCGTCGATCTCCGGGCGGTTGGAAATTATCGCTTGGCCCAGCCAACCTCATCCCCTACCCAAGGATACCTCCACGTTTCCATCATTTCTGAAGCGCCGTTCTCTCTCGAATGCGGGTGCAGAAGTAATGCTATAAAACATAACCTCCAAATTTATCAGGCATTATTTTTCAAGTTTTTTACGGCAACGGATATCGAGTACATTATAATATAGCACACGCAAAAATACCGACTGCTCACGGAAACGATATAGCCGGTACCCTTGCCATCATAGCGGCAATACTGTGCCACTACGATGGCACAGCCCTGCCACACGGATGGCACAGCGTTGCCACTGTGATGGCACGACCGTGCCAAAGGCGATAAATAAACTGGCACTGCAAACAATTGATAAACAAACATATGCTAGCATGAAAATTCCCCCAGAGGAGACATCTAAAAGACAGGGGACTTTATCTTTTATCTAGATATCTAAAGACAGAATAAAAATCTGCCGTTTTTTTTCATATATTTGAGGTCTCATCTAAATATAAACAAATAATGAAGCACTTGAGTTCCTCTATTTTATTGGGGCTTGGGTTGTTTTCCTTCTTCTCCTGTAAAGAAGCGACAGCGCCCGCCCCTATCCTGCCCGTTCCCACGCCGGCACAAGTTGAATGGCATAAGATGGAAACATACGCCTTTGTCCATTTCGGATTAAATACGTTCAATGATCTGGAATGGGGTTACGGAAATACTCCCGCCTCCACATTCAATCCAACGGATCTGGATTGCGATCAATGGGCGCAAACAATCAAAGCCGCCGGATTGAAAGGCGTAATCTTAACCACCAAGCATCACGATGGTTTCTGTCTATGGCCTACCGCCACAACCGAATATAGCGTAAAGAATTCTCCTTGGAAAGATGGCAAAGGGGATATGGTAAAAGAACTATCCGACGCTTGTAAGAAACACGGGCTGAAATTCGGTGTCTATCTCTCCCCTTGGGACAGAAACAGTGAGAACTACGGACAACCGGGATATGTAGAGAAATTCCATGCCCAATTACATGAATTAGTCTCCAACTATGGCCCGTTGTTCGAATACTGGTTTGATGGGGCAAACGGTGGCAATGGCTGGTATGGCGGCACGAATGAAACCCGTGCTATAGACGCCAAGACCTATTATCAATATGAGCGGGCACGAGACACGATCAAGGCGCACCACCCGGACATCATGGTTTTCGGAGGGACAGTACCCGATATCCGCTGGATCGGTAACGAGGAAGGTTGGGCCGGTGATACCCAATGGAGCATCTTCGCCCCGGAACCCTCCATGCCTACTTTCCAACAGAGTGTATGGGGAGATGAGAACGGACCGATGTGGCTAGGTGGGGAATGCGATGTATCTATCCGTCCGGGATGGTTCTATCACTCCCGGGAAGATCACCAAGTCAAATCTCTGGCAAAATTAGTCGATCTTTATTACCGAAGCGTCGGGCATAACGCCAATTTCCTATTGAACTTCCCCGTAGCGTTGAACGGAAAAATAAGTCCGGTAGACTCCGCCCGTGCCGTACAATGGTATCAAACCATCCAAAATGACTTTAAGGAGAATCTTTTGAAAGGATGTTACGTACAAGCGAGCAATAAAAGAGGACGTAATTTTAGTCCCAATAAGGCAGTAGATGGGGATTGGGATACCTATTGGGCTACGGACGATGGAGTAACCAATGGTTCATTGACTTTCACGTTAACCCATCCTACCGATGTAAACCGCTTGGTAATACAAGAATATATCCCATTAGGACAACGAGTACGCTCGTTCAATATCGAACTCGAGCAAGGGGGTAAATGGATTCCGGCACAGACTGTGGATTCTACGACAACTGTCGGCTATAAACGAATTGTCCGTTTCCAGACCGAGAAAGCGGAGAAGATACGCATCAACTTCACGGACGCCCGCGGGCCGCTTTGTATCAATAACGTGGAGGCATACCTTGCCCCCGCCTTGGTGACCGAGCCAACGATTGCCCGTAATATCAATGACGAGGTAACCATACAGGCCGGGGATAAAGGCTCCGAGGTTCATTATACCACCGACGGTTCAGATCCAACCAAGGACTCACCGCTTTATCAGGCGCCATTCGCTTTCGCTCAAAAAGGAACTGTCAAGGCGATTGCCTATGATCCGACTTTCGATACAGTCAGTCCGGTTTCCGCGCAAACGTTCGATATTCCTGCTTGTGATTACACGATCGTATCACCGAAAGATGAGAAAACCAGCCTGATCCTAGACGGAAACGGCTACACAACCTACTATTTGCCACAAGGGAAACAAGAGTTAGTCGTACAATTAGCGAAAGAAATGCCTATATCCGGATTCCGCTACACCCCGAACCAAGGACGTGACGCAAGCGGTCATATCTCCAACTATCAATTATATATTAATGGAAAGAAGGTGGCCGAAGGCGAATTCTCCAATATCAAGGCTAACCCGATCGAGCAAGTCGTACATTTCCCGATAACGAAAGGTAACCAAATCCGTTTGGTCGCAACCCGTATCGTAGATAATAAAAAGCAAGCGGGTATCGGTGAATTCTCGGTAATTACGGAAAAATAAAGAATATCTAATAAAAGCAGAAGGGACCGCCTCGAAAGTTTAATTTCCAGAGGCGGCCCCTTTTAATTATTTATCAATCTTTTATTTATCCTTGAAGGTACCGGTTCATTTGCTTATACACGGCACGTATATTTAATGGTTTAGATATATGAGCGTTCATACCGGCCTCCCTACTTTTCTGCACATCCTCAGCGAAGGCGTTGGCTGTCATAGCGAAGATAGGAACCTTTTGAGCATCAGAACGCCCTAATGCCCGGATACATCGGGTAGCCTCATAGCCATCCATATGAGGCATCTGCACATCCATCAATATCAAATCATAATATCCTTCGGCAGATTCCTTAAACATCTCTACGGCCTGTACCCCGTCCTCAGCACTCTCCACCGACGCACCGGTAACTCCGATCAATTCCTCCGCTATCTCCCGGTTAAGCTCATTGTCCTCAACCAATAAGATCCGTTTACCTTTGAAGTCATAATCAACAGCATAACAATCCTTCGCAAGGTCATTCCTCCCATTAATATCGGAAAAACGAGTGGGCTTACCCGATTCCTTTATTTTGCCGAAAGGCAGATCAACGGTGAATGTACTGCCACTCCCCTGCACGCTCGTCACATGTATGCCACCACCCATCAACCCTGTGAAACGCTTAACGATAGAAAGCCCTAATCCTGTACCTCCATATTTATAAGTAACATCCACATTTTCCTGTTCGAACGATTCGAAGATTTTATCATAGTTCTCCTCGGCTATACCACATCCCGTATCGATTACCTCGAAACGAAGGTAAACATTCTCTTGATCCTCACCTGTTTTAGATACCCGAAGTTTAATCATTCCCTTGGCCGGCGTAAATTTCAGCGCATTCGATAACAGGTTGGAGAGAACTTGATTCAAGCGCAAGGAGTCTCCTATAATCTGTACTTCCAGATCACTAGCCAATATCGTCTCATAGCTGATCCCTTTACTCTTGGCCTGCTCGCCATACAGATTTTCAAAGTCCTGCAAGAATGCCCGGAAATTAAAGCTCTCATGTCGAAGTTCCACTTTTCCGCTTTCTATCTTCGACATATCCAGCACGTCGTTAATGAGAGCGAGAAGATGCTTGGAAGACATGATTACTTTCTCAAGACAATCCTTTATCTTATCGGTATTATCTATGTTTTGCATAGCGATAGTACTCATACCTACAATTCCGTTCATCGGCGTACGGATCTCATGACTCATCCGGGAAAGAAACTCGCTCTTCGCCAAGTTAGCCGCCTCAGCCCGTTTCAGGTTGCCCTGTATCACGGTCGCTTTCATCCGGGCCCCTATAGCCAGCAGTAATGCCGTAAATAGCACCGACAGGACAAACATCACGATAAACATAAATTGTAAGGGATTCGCATATATAAAGTCCGTAAGAGAGAATTCATTCACGCCGATAGATTCCAGATTCCGATTGCGTATAACAGTCCTCTCGGACTCAGAAAGATTATTGATCGCCTTGTTGAGTACGGTTAATAAATCCGGGTCAACCGGGGTAGGTAACGCAAAACTTATCGCACTCTGATCATTGACCAATGTCACAGGAGCAAGATTGGTGAAATGATAACGCAAAATATCCTGTTCCATTTTAGAGGACAATCCATAGATAAAATCAACCTCTCCGCTATTGACAGCGGCTAATGCCTCCTTAATGCCCGGATAGGACCGAATCTTCTCCGCAGATATGCCACTTGGAAATCGCTGACTTTCCACCAAAGCACCAACCAAACCCGGAGCGGGATAACTACAGGCTTTATTGCGTACTATGATATTGTTCGCACTCACATAAGAGGCTGAAAGCGCAAGCCCTAGCTGGGCCGCATCGTTCTCATCTCCCAAGAAAAAGCCTAAGATATCAGCTTTCCCTCGTTGTACCAGATGGACCGCATCACTATAATTCTTCGCATACACATACGAAAAATCCAAACCGGTAAAGTCCTTGATCTTATCCAATACATCCACCATGATACCGACATGGTTCTTCTGGGAGGTTTCTTTACAATAAAAGGGATACCAATTCTCCGGAACGGCTACCGTGATCGTTTTCCTTTTCTTGACATATTCCAAGTCCCGGTCACTAAATTGGACATTTACAAGTCGGGCAGGGAAGTTAGCGGCATAACGCTCTGCCGCGAAATTTGGATTGGCATCCAAGATCCGTTCCAAAGCCATATTCAAACCATCCAATACTTCCTTATTACTCGGATTGGTTACGATATAATAGGGTTGAGAATTATATGTAGCGATCACCCGTACAGAATCGTGATTGTAAATAATGCCACTCAACAGCAAGTCTATCTCTCCATTCATTAAATAAAAATATAATCCCTCGTCGTTCTTCTGCATATCTTTCAAGCTGTAATATTGGAACTTACAGTCTAATCCGTTGATAGCCAAAAACTCCTTGAGGCGGCGAATATTTTCTTTCGCATTCTCATATACACCGATGGTTTTCCCGTTCATACTCTCCAAATTATAGCTATGGATAGTACGATCGTCAGAACGAGCAAGCAACAAAGAACGGCTATATCCCATATTGTAATCCGGATAAGCATAATATTCCTCTAAACCGGGTATATAATAGTTTCCACCCATCAATTCATACTGACCTGCGATAAATTCATTCAACACGGTTTGCCTATTCGTATCAATGTACTCGTATTCCCAACCGGTATATTTGGCAATCTCATTGAGATAGTCCACGAGCATACCATGATGACTACCGTCCTCCGCCGTCCAACTCATGCCTACCACCTGCGGAAAGGCAACCCGGAGCACACGTTTTTCACTTGTCCGTGCTAACGCAGACAAATGAAACGCCAGCATTATAAATACTAACAAACTTATAGTTATACCATGACCCACATATCTCAGAAGTAAGTTCATTATAATGTATATCTTTTATTATCGGCTTTCCCGATGATAACAACCCCTAGACCTCTCCGCAAAACAACGGTTTATTTAGGATAATGCCTATTCATTCTGGTGAACAAAGCTTTTGCGTACCCCAAAACAGAGTACGCAAATATACTACATTTTATATCACAGCGGATTATAAAATAATTGATTTTTAAGAGAAGATACTATAAAAACAGAAGGGACCGCCTCGAAGGTAAAACACCTCGAGGCAGTCCCTTTCCTAAATCCCAACAAACTTTTATCCCATCGAACTATTGATTACCTGTGTGGTTTTCTCAAAACTCTTCCTTAAGACCTCCTTTACATCCATGGTTTCCCAATATCCCTTATTAAAAAGCTCTACGGATAACCCACCCCGGAAACCGGAGTCGTATAGCAAAGGAAGTACCTTATTAAACGGGCAAATACCATCTCCCGGAAACACCCGATCCGAATCTCTCAACTCCGTACGAGGAGGCAACTCCGGATAATCGTTGATATGAAAAACCGGAAGGATCTTCCCATTTATCAAGCGTAAACTATCAAAACTATTTCCTCCTCTGTACAAATGGTAGAAATCCAATAAGACGGAAGCCAGCGAATGCCCGGAGGCGATCGCTATCGCCATGGTATCCGATAATTGATTCAGAACCCCGGCCCCCCATAGTTCCAATATCGGAGTGACACCCATCTCATCCCCTAAATCCAGTATCGCCCGATAGCGTTCGGAATACTCCGGCAACCGTGTACGATCCAATTGAGTAACTCCTTGAGCAGGAGCGGCGATAAATTTACCGCCCAATCCCGCTACCATCTCCATATCATGCCGCATTTGGTTTAGCCCTTCCTTCCGTTTCGAAGGATCATCGGCAAACCACGAGGCAAAACCGATCATATTCTCCAATAAAAGTCCGGAGCCTTCCAGCTGACGCCTGAGTGTCTCATAAGTTCCCCCTTGCTTTACGAACGCATCCACATCACGGGTCCATAACTCAATTCCCTCAAAACCAGCCTCGGCACATAAATCAATCTGTTTTTGAACAGGAAGTTTATAACCCGCTATCGTAGAGACATTGAGACAGACACGGAAAGGACGTTTCGAAGAGGATGCTTCGGGTGATGGCTCCTCCTTTTTCTTCGGAGCACAAGAAGCCAAGCCTGCGAACGTACTGCCCAAAACCGCCAGACCGGTGGCCCGAAGCATATTACGTCTTGAAATCTTTTTCTCAAGCATAACACTCTCGTTTTAAATTAAACCTCCAAAGATTTACGGGCCTCCCGGTCCGGATCATTCCGAGCCCCACACGTATTATTCAAGATCATCACCTCTCCATTTTCTTCCGTGTATTTCGGCCAAACGGGTAACTCTCCTCCGTTCGGATCTCCTGTCCGCATGAAATTCAACAAAGCGCCAGACATCTTATCTGACAACGCACGAGGTACCTTACCTCCACCCGTATGAGTAAACATCCGATCCGTATTTTTAAACCAGAAACAGATATCCGAGCAATGGAACGCACGCATACGGTTATTAAACAAGGGCGGACACCAGCCAAACCAAGCTACATACACAGGCTGGCCTTGCTTTAATTTTGCGTTAGCCGCCTCAACCACTCGTTGACGGGAAGACAAAATCATCGCCCAAAGCTCCATCGGAGTCTTATCCGGGAAATTCTTGGCGAAAGCCTTCACGATCGATTCCGCTTTATCACCATATTGACTTCTCAGTTTCTCGATCACACCGTCTTGAGTGATTTTTTCCAAGGCCGCATCCGCCCTGTTCGGGTTCCATTCATGGAAAGTCGTACAGAATATCATCGGGACGACAGGAGACTCCAAATGGCTCTCACCGGAGTAGAATACACCGGCCGGAATATTCCGGTCATCAGCAACAGGGCCAAAAGTCCGTCTCATGCTAATCCCTTGATCTTCCCAGCACTTTTTACAAGCCCTATCCGCTATATCCAAATATTCCCGCCAAGGTATTCTTTGCAATTTATCCAGTTGGGAAGCGGTCAGCCCCGCTTCTCTCAAAATATATTCTCCCACCTTCCGGGTCATCACCTGATCGGAAGCTCCTACCGTAGATCCACTTAAAGCCACGGCTCTATGGATCAAACCTTTTGCCGCCGGCATAGCGGCTACCGTACAGACCTTAGAACCTCCTCCGGATTGTCCCATAACCGTTACGTTCCCGGGATCTCCACCGAAATTGGCGATATTATCATGTACCCATCGCAAGGCGGCAATAATATCTAACATCCCCACGTTTCCGGAATCCTTATACGCTTCTCCACCAACACCAGATAAGTCAGAGAAGCCAATCGGCCCCAACCGATGATTAATGGAACAGAATACGATATCTCCTTCCCGGCTTATATTCTCTCCATGATATCCATCCTGCTCGATCCCACTACCATTTGTAAAACCGCCGCCATGCAGCCACACCAATACGGGACGTCTCTTTCCATCTGCGATACCCGGTGTCCATACATTTAAATATAAGCAATCCTCACTCACATCCCAGTAGTTCCAATGATCAGCAAAAGTTCCGTAATTATTGGGCCACCGGTTCTCCATACGTTGCGGCGCCGTATTCCCATAAAAAACCGCCGGTCTCACATCTGTCCACGGCTCTGGTTTTTGGGGAGGCATAAAACGATTTTTTCCCGACGTATCAGCCCCATAAGGAACTCCCAAGAACGTATATACATGATTCAGCAGATATCCCTGCACCTTCCCATACTCTGTCTGGGCGATGGCGATATCGTCACCGATAAATAGGAATTGATCGTCATCACTCACTTTCCCTCTTTTATCACGGGAATCCCCAGAAGGGGCACAAGAAGAAGTCGATATCAAACTTCCCATACTCAACGAGGCTGTGCCCAATCCTAAGTTTCTTACGAATTGTCGTCTGTTTATTTTCATAATCTCTTAATTCATCTCAACGACCAATACCTCTTTAGATGCCAGCTTCAAGCTGTCCTTAAATAAGATCGTTCGTTTCGTTATTATATCCTTTCCTTCTATTCCCTCTTTTAAAGATTCCTTATAACGGGCAAGTGGAAGATCAACTTCATGATTAGCTCCATTAATAATGACCATGACACTTTTACCCTCTAGATAACGCTCATATACATACACTCCTAATTGTGGCATATAATGTTTCATATTACCTTCGGAAATGATCTTATTGCCCTTCCTCCACTTCAATAAAGTCTGTAAATAATCCCAAGCCTTATTCTGTAGGTCGGAACGTCCTTCCCTCGTAAACCAATTCTGAGAATCTCCAGGCCACCCTCCTGGAACATCTAAACGTATATTCCCATCCCCACCCGGGCGACTTTTCGTCCCAGACATTAACAATTCATGTCCATAATATAATTGAGGAGTGCCAGGGATTGTTAATAAAAAGGCAACCCCTTGTTTATAACCATCTAAGTCTTTAGGCTCCGAACGTAAAAACCTATCAGTATCGTGATTATCTAAAAAACGCAAAACATTTTTAATATCTGGATACACGAAATCATAACACAAATGATCATAGATTTTATCTAATCGCCCTTCCGGTGAAGACTTGTCATTAAAGATATCACTTGCAATACTCATCAGAGTAAAATCCATCACAGACTTCAGTTCCGTATCTTTTCCAAAATTAAGTTTACACCCTTTTTGCCACCAAGCCGTACCAATCGTATAATTAGTCCAAATCTCACCAACTATATTAAACTGAGGATATTCATTCATGATTTGGATATTCCACTCACGCATCATATCAAAATCGGAATATGGATATGTATCTTGCCTAATCGCATCAATCCGAGCATACTCAATCCACCATATAGAATTCTGAATAAGATATTTACCAACATGAGGATTTGCTTGATTCAAATCTATTCCAAATCCTGCATATTTCATTACTTCAGAATCATAAGTTGATGCATAATTGTCATAGAAAATAGCCTTAGCATGATTCCCCCTTTTAGAAGGACTTACATTAAACCAATCCTTAGATGGCACATCTAGCACCCAAGGATGATTTGCTCCAATATGATTAAAAATCATATCCATAACAACCCGTAATCCCTTTTGATGCGCTTTATTTATCAATCGAAGGTAATCTTCATTTGATCCTAGACGCCTATCCACATGAAACATATCCGTTGAGAAATAGCCATGATAAGAACCTCCTTTCCCATCATTCTCCAACACGGGATTTAACCATATAGCTGTTACCCCAAGGTCCACAAAATAATCCAAATGATCTTCGATCCCCTTCAAATCACCTCCATGTCGAGCCCCAGGCTTACTACGATCCATCACATATTCCGTTGACATAGAAATCTGATCATTCGATTGGTCACCATTAGCAAAACGGTCCGGCATAATTAAATACAACACATCCGAAGAATCATATCCTTGTATATCATCTGTACTCTCCTTGCGCTCTTTCAGCTCGTAAGCATATACGAACTTCTTTTCCCCATTCACAAAAGTTATATCAAATGTTCCAGAATGAGCTTGTGATAAATCTAAATATAATATTAAATAATTGGGACTATCTACCGTTACACAACTTTTTAAATAAACACCAGGTTCATTTATAACAGGATGATATTCAGAAATATGATCCCCATATACCATCAACTGTAATTCTGGATTTCTCATTCCTGCCCACCAAAACAACGGCTCTACCTTATTTATCGTTTGAGCAGCCACTGTCCCAAGTACAAATAACAGAAATGAAGTAAATATTATTATTTTTCTAATCATAGCTATAATTATTTAGATGTAAAAGCAAATAAAGGGTGAGCCAAACTCACCCTTTTTAAACAGCCAAGTTAATTCATATTAACATCAGGATTACCATTCTGCTCAACATCCGGAATCTGAAACATCACTTTATGAGAATCCCAAGCTTCACCACGAACCGACTGTTTGATACGCTTCAATTCAAATAATCTCTCACCTTGTAAAGCTATTTCCAAACGACGTTCCTTCTGTACTGCTTTAATAAAAGAAGCCCTATCCGTAGTTGTAGTATTAGCTTTGCCATAAGCCCTTTTTTCTATTTTTTGCAAAGCATTCAAAGCTTGATTCATATTTCCATTCGATTTAGCTAAAGACTCGGCATAAAGTAGTAACAACTCATTATATCCAATAATAATACCATCCATATACTCATAATCAAACTTCAGAGTATACCATGAACCGTCTATATTTTTAAAAAACGTTTTAAAACGATTATCATTTTGTTGGTCATAAGCAGCAATCAACTCATTAGACGGCCTGCTTGTGGGTAAAGCCAATCCATTCGTACGATAATCTCTTAAACCACCCCAAGAATCCTCAATCAATGACGCAGAAGGTATCATCGCTACAATTTCTTGCGTAACAGTCTTTTTTTCCGCTCTACCGAATTTAGCAGTCAAATCCTCATCAAGATCATACTTCTGAGTATTAATAACTTGTTCCGCATATTTAGCCGCATTCCCAAAATCATGTTTATAAAAATAGACTTTTGCCAATAACGCTTTTGCGCCATCAACGGTCGCTCTACCAGACTCTACTTTATTCTCTCCAGGTAAGTTTTCGATCGCATATTCCAAATCTGAGATTATTTGAGAATAAACCTCAGAGACCGTTGAACGTTGTACGACCTCAAATGCAGTAGCACGATCCATCACCCCCCTTAAACGAAGGGGAACTCCCATCTCTGCGATATCCTTAGTCTCCTCTGCATAAGGAAGGCCAAAGGCTCTTACTAAATGAAAATATCCTAATGCACGAATAAAAGATGCCTCAGCCTTAAATTGAGCTTCTTTCTGAGGATCACTCGCCAAGATACTTTCCCCTAAATCGCTAAACGCAACTTGATTCGCCATATTTATGGCATTATATGTCGCGGTCCAGGTATCACGTCCAACCGCATTTACCAAATTCATTGTATGAGCACTCATCTGAACCCATTCAAAAGTAGCCACATCTGCCACACCATCATCTGCGATCACATCAAAACCACGCAACGTCCGGCCTCCCCAAAAGCCCGAAGAACGTATTCCATTATAAGCACCCAACAATAAATTCTCCAAATCATCTACCGTCTTAATACGATCATCTGTCAGTTCTAAACTATCTGGTTTTATTTGTAGAAATCCCATGTCATCACATGCCGTATAGACTAATTGGGTACTGAGTAATATTACTGCTATATATTTTACTTTCATAATCTTATTCATTTAAAAGTTAACACTTAATCCGATAGTATATGTACGAGCTTGAGGAGGTGTTAAATAAGTCACATTCAAACTCAAATTCCTCTTCTGAGCTGAATCGACATCACGCATAATCTCAGGCTCACCACTATATTTATTATAGTATTCACTAAATAAAGTCAATAAATTAGTTGCTTGAGCATATAATCGAATATCCCTTATATTAAACTTCTTGATTCTAATACCTTTGAAAGTATAACCCACATTTACATTTTTTAAACGTAAGAATCCCGCATCATGTAGATATTCAGTTGTATTTCTCGCCAGTTCAATGCCACTTTTTCCTAAACTTACCCGAGGTACATCTGTCACATCACCAGGTTTCTGCCATCTATCAAGAACATTACTTTTCAGATTCCAAGTGCCAACATTATTCATCTGAAATTTCTCACCATCGTCATAAATATTGCCGCCTATTTGGAATGTAAACATAAAACCGAAATCCCAGTTCTTATATGTAAACGTATTATTCAAACCTCCTACAAAATCGGAATAAGGATGGCCTACAGGCTGACGATCTCTATCCGCATTATATTCTTTAGTTTCACCAACCGGTTTCTTATTCTCATCAAGCATTTCATAAACAGGCATACCATCCTGAGGATCAACACGTAGAACCTTAACCAAATAGTTTACGCCAATAGGCTGTCCTACTAACACACGTGTATCACCTTCTCCACTTAATGCGTCTGGTCCTGCATTACCAACATCCAAAACCTTATTCTTATTATAGCTGATATTAAAATCAGTAGTCCATGTAAAATCTCTATTTGTAATATTCACGGATTTAATATTAAACTCCACACCCGTATTTCTGACTTTTCCGATATTTGCCAAGAATGCCGTATATCCCACAGATGCTGGAACACTTACATTCAAAAATAGATCTTTGGAATTCTTATTATAAAATCCGATTTCACCTGAAATCCGATTTTTTAAGAAACCATACTCCAAACCTACATCAAAAGTAGAGGTTGTTTCCCACTTCAAATCTGGGTTTTTCAAAGAATTGATATACCAATAATTATCCCCTACATACAATTGATTCGTATTCACGCTAACTGCCCCCCATTGCGCATAGTTAGGGATTTCCGCATTACCAGTAATACCAAAACCTGTTTTCAATTTCAACAAGCTTACAACCTCGTTATCTTTTAAAAAGTCCTCTTCCGTGATCATCCAACCAATAGAAGCCGCAGGGAAATTACCAAATTTATTATTCTCCCCAAATCGTGACGAACCATCTCTACGGAAAGTACCAGTGAACATATAACGGTCTTTAAATGTATAATTTATACGTCCGAAAAAGGATATAAATGAGAAATCTTGATTAGGATAGCTCGTAAAAGTCTTATTCGTTTCATCATAAGCCGGATTATTAAATAACCAATCTTCTTTTCCTTGCTCAAATACGACATTCGTATAATTCGATACTCGTGTAGATTTCAATGCTTCTGTTCCCAACAAGAAATGAAAACGATGTTTTTCATTAATCGACAAGCTATAATTCAAGAGTGCTTTCGCATTCCAATTTGTCTCATAACGATTTGTCACATTACTATTCGGTTTTGTTGATAATTCTTTCGTTCGTAAATAATTAGACTCATTATCTCGATAATCTATATTACCTTCTAGCCGCAATGACAATCCTTTGATTATCTGTAAGTCAGCATATAAACTTGCCATTGTACGTTGGGTAAATATTCTACGTCTTTTCTCATTTGCCTCCGTCACCGGATTTGTTGATTTAGGAAAAACATAATAACTACCATCCGAATTATAGGCTGGGAAATAAGGCAAAGCCGTACTTATGGCACGTCCCCAACCACCATCCCAACTTGAAGGAGTGGGTCGATGATCCGTGTGAGAGAAACTAAAATTTCCACCTATTTTTAAAATGTTTATAGGCTTATAATCAATATTAAGGCGTACGCTCGTCCTTCCGAAATGATCATTCACCAAATATGAATTCTCTTCTACATTAGAAACCCCTAAATAAGTCTGTATTTTCTTATTACCCCACGATACCGATAAATCATTGTAGGTAGAAATTCCTGTTCTCGTAATAAGATCTTGCCAATCCGTATTATTTAATAAAGCTTGTTCTTCTGAATAACCACCGGGATATGATGATACAGTAGAAGGATCTGTCGCACCAGAGGGATTAAACTTATAATCATTTTCCAATGCTTCTTTATAAATATCCAGATAATCTTTAGTTTCCAACATATCAACTTTCCTATTAGTTGTTGAAAATGCAACTTTAGAACTAAAATTTATTTGAGGTTTTCCTGATTTACCACGTTTAGTTGTTATTAAGACAACACCGTTCGCACCTCTGGATCCATAAATAGCCGTTGCCGAGGCATCTTTCAATATATCAATACTTTCAATATCATTCGCATTTATAGATGACATTGGATTATCTTGTGCTGCACCCACTCGATCTCCGGCATTTTGCATGATGGGTATTCCATCAACAACAATCAATGGATCACCTCCAGCGGTAATAGAAGCGATACCTCTCACTCGAATGGCTGCACTAGAGCCAGCCAAACCCGATGTTTGGGTTACTTGTACACCAGCGGCACGCCCTTGTAAAGCGGCATCGAAAGAGCTTGTTGGAACAGACATTAGTTCCTCACTTCCAACTTTAGCGATCGATCCTGTCACATCTCTCTTATTCTGAACTCCATAGCCAACAACGACCACTTCATCTAATGTCTCCACATCTTCCGATAGACGAACATTAATATGAGTCTGATTTCCGACCTTTATCTCTTGGGAACGATAACCAATATAAGAATACACTAAAATGGCATCTCTATTAGGTACCTCAATTGAATAATTTCCATCCATATCGGAAGTAGTACCCGCAGTGGTACCTTTAATCTGTATGGTGATAAAAGATAAAGGCTCTCCTGTCTCCGCATCAGAAGCAGTTCCTGTGATCTTGATTTGCGCAAACGCTGTCAATGAAAACAAAGAAAGCATAAAGCACATAATAAATTCACTAATACTTTTACATCTCATGACATATTAAATTTAAAGTTAGACAAGTTCTAAAATATAAACACCACGAGCCGGAATATGAACCGCCGTGTCTATCGCAACGATCGTATCTGTTATAATATCTTTCCCAGATCTATAATCTTTTACGACTTCATGAAAACGATTCATATCTAATGTCTGGTTTTGATCTGTTCCATTCATTAAAACAAGTA
>OGIC01000654.1_pt1 | contig 16608 bp, 17 predicted proteins | sample 1571681 | NCBI WGS metagenome assembly OGIC01 (sample SAMEA2582046, study PRJEB24529) | metagenome | biome: Human gut stool | place: China | collected 2011
AATAAATGTCGATTTGCTGTTGACGGTAGATCGTCCGTCCGCCGGATGCGGAATGAATCACCACTTTTTCTACCAGCTCGTACAGCATTTCATCTGTCAGCGTTTCACAGTCCTTATATTTCCGAATCAGTTTTACAAAGCGTTTCAGGTCAACTTTCGTTGTTTCAGCGTTGTCCAGTTCTTTTTTCAGTTCCGCCATACGGATTTCACAGCCCGTTTGTTCTTCATCGTACTGTGCCATCAGCCGCTGGAATTGACGTTCCGGGATTTTACCTATAACACTGCTTTCATATAGGCTGCGAATCAAAGTATCAAGCTCATCCATTCTCTTTTGCACAGCGAGCAGTTCTTTTTTGTACTCGTTAGAAGATTGACTGTTCTGGCTTTCCCATAAAGTTCGAAGCTGTTCTGCAAATTCTGTTTCATCCTCAAGGACTTTTTGCGCCATTGCTTTTATTGCCTCCAGAATGGCGTCTTCAATGGTTGATGTCTTGATAAAATGGGATGTGCAGGAGACGTACATATTACGGTATTTGCTGCACTGCCATGAAGAATCCGAATCGTACACTACATTAGAATCCCGATGTTTGGATTCTGGGCTGGAAAAGCTCATCCGGGAACCGCAGTCAGCACAGAAAACCATACCCGACAGCCGATGTGTATATGTCCCATCCGGCAGTCTTTTCGGGCAACGTTTCCGAAGACGTTGTGCCTTATCCCATGTTTCTTGGTCGATGATAGCTTCATGAGTGTTTTTGAATACGATTCTTTCTTCCGGGGTTGCAGCGCGGCGCTTTTTTAGCTTGAAGTTTTCACGAATACTTTTGCACAGCACCGTATGCCCAAGATACTCCTGACGGTCAAGAACATAGGTCAAGGTGGTCGTATTCCATCGATAGGGGTCGTGGTACGAATGGTGCCGAGCAGATTCAGGATGATACTGTTCTTCATATGCAGACGGGATCAGCACTTTTTCATCCGAAAGAGTCTGGCCAATTTGTGCAAGACTGGCACCGCTGGCTGCCATATCGAAGATTCTACGGACAACGGCAGCGGCTTCTTCGTCCACATAAAGCGTCTGCTTATCACCGGGAATCCGTTTGTACCCGTAGGGAATACTGCCACTGCACCGTTTGCCGTCCTGCATCCGGGACTTGAACACCGCACGAATTTTGTTGCTGGTATCTTTGGCGTACCACTCGTTCATAATGTTCAGAAAGGGCGTAAAGTCGTTGTCTGTTGGATTGGCACTGTCTACATTATTATTGATGGCAATGAACCGAACACCTTTTGATGGAAACTGAATTTCGGTGTAAAATCCAACTTCCAGATAGTTCCGTCCAAAACGGCTCATGTCTTTTACAATGACCGTTGCAATATGCCCAGCTTCGATTTCGGCAATCATTGACTGAAAGCCGGGGCGGTTGAAGTTTGTTCCGCTGTAGCCATCATCAGTAAAATGTTTGATATTGTTGAAACCACTTTTGCGGGCGTAGTCTTCCAGATACTTTTTCTGGTTCAGGATGCTGTTGGATTCACCTTGCAGTTCATCATCTCTGGAAAGCCGTTCATACAGAGCCGTGATTTTTCCTTGGTTGGATTTTGCCATAGTTTCACCTTCCTTGTTTTTTGGTTGGGGTTTGGTTGCTTGATATGTAACAAAGATACGATATTTTTATCCTTTTGTAAACGCATCTTTGTTTTATCCTTGTTCATTATAGCCCTTCGGATCGGTTACGACATAGGAACTATGGCATTGCAGGAGGTTCGGTTTCAGCCAAAATCTCGTTTTGCCAGAGCCGGAGCCGCCGACCACCAGCACATTTTTGTTCCGGGCGTTCTTGGGGTCAGGTGGACGATTGCTCATCATTAACCGCTCTGTCTTGGTTAAAATGATGTTGTCGGAAAACTTGGGAGCCATGAATGGTTCAATGTCTTTCGCACTGCCCCACCGGGCAGAGCCGTACTCCATGCCATGACGGTACTTCTTGGCATTTTTGCCACGCAAATAGACCGCCAGCCGTAACCCCGCGCCGCAGCACAAACCCACCAGCAAGTCAAGCGGATGCAGGCTGGGCAGAGGGTTTGCAAACGCCATCGGGATGGTGCCCATCATAGACATAATGCGTTCGCCCAGTTCTTTTCCCTCGGCAAGCCGCCACGCTTCACCAAAATTTGTTGCCACCAGTCCCAGCAGAAGATAAGGCAGATACAGCGCCAGCAGCTTTGTCAGCTTTTTCGTGGTCACAATCCACGCTCCTGTTCCTTGTGCCGGACTTTGCCGGGGAGTTCTGCCGCCGCCTGCACCAGTTCCTGCAACCGTGCCAGTACCGAGGGGCGTTTGTCCTTGTTCAGCAGGGATGTCGAATACTCTTTGAACGCCGAGTGGAATGCTTCTGCGTCCGGGGCTTTGAAAAAGACCAGATACCGGGGCGGCACCTCGGAGGTGTCCTTGCGGATAGCGTAGTCGATGCCGTACTTTTTGGCATAGCGTTCCAGCCCACGGATGCCGGTCTTGCTGATCTCCACGCTGGATACGCCCCGGTTCTGCCGCAACAAGGTGCGGACGCTCTGCTTACCTTGGGATGCCTTGGACTGGTACAGCCGAAACGCCGCTTTAACTGCCCGCAGGACAGTCCGGGCAGACAGCTTTGTGGTGGAGATCATAATGTTGAATGACTTCTGTTCGATTTCTTCCTGCACTGCCATCACCTCCCGTGCAGCAGGGTGATTTTAGCGTTCATGATCTGCCGGGGGCTTGATGCGGGGCTTTTCTGTGGGCGGTTCATCAGGCACCGGCAGCACCAGCAGACGGTTGCCCAATTTGAGAAAGGCTTCCGGCTGATGGAAAAGCTGCTCATACTTCTGCGCCAGTTCCGGGGTCAGGGATGCAAAATCCTCCTCGCCCAGACCCACTACCAGTAAGTCTCCGGCAACGGCATCATACATCTGCCCGTTCTCATCCCGCAGGGCACGGTTCAACGGCAGTCCCATGAGCTTGCCATCGTCATTGCAGATGATGGCCACCGGGTCTGCAAAGGGGTAAACAGCATCAATCGAGCCGCCCACAGCCTGCTGCAAGGCTTTCAGGTCGTTGTCAATCTCGACCTGCTGCGGATGCTGTCCCGGCGCAATTTTCAGCACCGACAGGGTGTTCTCTTCCATGCGAATCCTCCTTTCCGTTCGGTCCAATCTCGCCGCTTCGTGCCGCCTGCATCAAAGCCGCCACGAAGAAGCCGAAAATGGCACCTGCCTCAAAAAATGCGAAACCGATAAAAAAGTTCAGCATGGCACACCTCAGTCGATGCAGATGCAGGTCAGCTTCTGCCCATCTGCCATCAGGGTGATGCTGTGGCTTTCCAGATATTTCTGGAACAGGTAGACCTCATCAATGGTCAGCGAGATGACCTCGCCGTCCATGTTGGTGCGGACCAGAATCACCGGGCCGGTCAGGTAGTGCTTGCCGCCCATCTTCAGCACCTGCTCCGGGTTGTAGCAGAGCAGCAGCGAGGTGTTGGGAAGGTTCAGGCAGGCATCGTCCTCCTCAAAGCATGGCAGGATGTCGGGAGCCTCGTCCAGCGTGATGACGGTCAGCTCCATGTCCGGGGCAATGGCTGCGAGGTAGACCTCGCCGTCCCGATTTGCCGCCAGTGCAGCGCAGATACGCACGTCAATGGTAATCTCCTCGGAGCGGATGGTACGGGTAGCGTTGTTTTTCATAGGCGTTTCTCCTTTTGATTGCAAAAGAAAAAGACCCCATCGGGTCTTTCGTTACGGTATAAGTCAGCGTTCGTTCTGCCTCTGCTGTTTTCGCTGCCACTGTTCCAGCAGCTTGATGATGGTGTCTTCCATCTGTTTCGGGGTGTAGCTGCGCGGGAAATATTTCCGCAGGGTGTCGTTTTTGATGACAACCTTGTCCAGTTCGTCCTTTTTCTCTTCTCCCATGACCGCAAAGGCAACGTCATACGAGAAGTGCCCTTCCTGCGCCAGCTTTTTAAGCCGCTGCGCTTGGGAAAGGGACGGTGCATTCTGGGTGTCGTTCATTGCTTCTAAAAAATCCCGCTGTTGGCTTTCGTCCAGATAGGACAGCTCCACAGCGGGATTGAAGGCAATTTTCTTTTCGTCTACCATGTCCAGCAGTTCAGGGACAAGGTTGGTCAGACGGATATAGCGGAAAATTTGATTCTTACTAGTTCCGAGTTCTTCTGCCATCTCCTCACTAGATAGTGTACCAAAATTATTCCCAACTTGGGAATAATTATCTTGCGTAGGACGTCCTGCCTGATGCTTCATGGCTTCCAGCTTCATCTTGTAAGCGAAAGCCCTCTCGCTTGGCAAGATGGTTTCGCGTTGAAGATTGCTGTCTACCATGAGCAAAACTGCGGCATCATCATCCATCTGACGGACGATAACAGGCAGCGTATCCAGCCCGGCAAGCTGTGCAGCGTGCTGACGGCGGTGCCCGGAGATGATCTCATAGCCACCTTCCGGGCGGGGACGGGCAATCAGCGGAGACAGCACACCGTACTGCTCCACGCTTTCCACCGTGCGCTGCATGGACTCATCATCCAAAACCTTAAAGGGATGATTCTTGAAAGGAAACAGCTCTCCGATGGGAATCTGCTGCACCTGTTCCCGTTGTTGCTCCTGTCGGGATTCTTCCGTGGAGAAAATGTCATCTGCCCCTTTCAGCGACACGTTTAAGCTGTTTTTCGGCATCAGCCAGCACCTCCTTCGTCAGAGATTGGTAGGCTTCTGCCACCTTGCCTTTGGGATCGTGCTGGAAAATGCTCTTACCCACGGCACTGATCTCCGCAGCGCGGACAGACCGGGGAATAGTCTGGTCGAACACTTTGATCTTGCTGCCGTAAGCACCCCGAATCAGATTGTCGATCTGCTGTCCATAGTTGGTGCGGCTGTCGGTCATGGTCAGCAGGATGCCCTCGATTTTCAGCTTGGGGTTGATCTGCCGCCGGACTTTCTGCACAGTCTGCAAAAGCTGTTCCAGACCCTTTGCAGACAGATACTGCGCCTGCACGGGAATCAGGGTGGTGTCTGCCGCCGCCAGTGCATTTATGGTCAGCATCCCAAGGGAAGGGGTACAATCCAGCAGAATGAAATCGTAGTCGCGCTTTGCACTTTCCAGCACCTGTTTCAGCATCTTTTCCCGGTTCATGCAGTTGACAAGGGAAACTTCCAGCCCTGCCAGTTCAATGTTTGCCGGAATCAGGTCAACACCCTCTGCATGGTGCAGGATGCCTTCACCGGGCGGAATGCTCTGGTCATTCATGGCTTTTGCCATCAGGGTGGAAAGAGTGGTGGGCAGTTCATCGGGCTGCTGCCAGCCCATGCTAATGGTCAGCGACCCCTGCGGGTCAGCGTCCACCAGTAGGACTTTTTTGCCCTCCATCGCCAGCCCGATGCCCAGATTTTCACAGGTGGTGGTCTTGCCGGTGCCGCCTTTCTGGTTGACGATGGCTATTGTGGTTGCTTTCTTTGAAATTTTTATCACCTCCGCATCGCTAAGTCGTGATTAGTTTGGTTCTGGTAGGAAAGCTGCATCGTGGTGGGTGCGTTATACAGAGAAGCGAGCAGATATTGTTTCATGTTTCGGATCGGGCTGCTGTTCTCTGCAAGGCACTTCAGCACAAAACGGATATGGTCAGCATTCAGCTTCATAAACCGGCTGCGTACCACTTCGGCGGGCTTATCGTCCCCGGCAATGCGCAGCGTCTTGCGGTTGGTAGCACAGGTGTCCACAAGCAAGTCCACAATCTGATAGATGGTGTCCTCATCGTCCGGGCAGAGCCGGAGCAGAGTGTCAACCTCCAAAGACTGTGAAAAATATCCTTCCAACTGTTCGCGTTTGCTCATCGCATCATCTTCTTCCGAATAGAAGGGATAAGGTTCACTCATTTCAGTATCATTCTCTTTAGTCTTATTACATCGTGATTTTGCAGGGTCTTGACACGCGATTTTGAAGCCACAAGAATCGTCATTATCACGATTCTTGACACTCTCTTTTGAAGATTCTGCCGAAAAGTTCTTCACATACACCAAACTTGGCTTTCCCAGACCTCTGCGTTTTCGTTCAATCAGACCAAACTTTTCGAGTTCCCGGAGCAGCTTGGTCGCTTTGTTGTCTGCGCAACACAACGCCCTCTTGACATCCTCTATCGTGAAGATGATGAACACCCGGTTCTGCTCGTCCAGCCAGCCGTTTTTCACAGACAGGCTCATGCGGTCCAGCAGGATGCCGTACAGAGTTTTGGCATCGGTTGACAGATCTTGAAACCGCTGCTCCTGAAAAAGAGCCTTTGGAATGCGGAAGAACGAAAAGAGTTCTCCGGCCTGTCCGTAAAAGTAGTCAAGGGTCATACGGTTGTGTCAAGGGCTGAAAGCAACAATGAGATATAAACATTGTAAAAACCTCCGGTGAAAAAATTTATTGAGGAATGAAAAAAGCGCAACTTCGATTTTGGCGGTCGAAATTGCGCTATGTAATTTGAAATAGAAGAGTATTGACTCACTTTAGCGGCATGAATGATATGAAACATCTTGACAGCAGGTAAATCCGACTGTAAAATACAGCCAAATGAATTCTGTGCCTAAATTGTTCTCATGCAGCTATGCTGATTGTTGGACAGAAAAACACTTTTCAACAGAATTTTGCGTATTAACGCCAAATCATACCCATTCACACACGCTTTTCTGGGGGTGCGTTTCAAGGTGGTTCGGGAGAGCGCTTGCATGGCATGCAAGAGGTCACCGGTTCGATCCCGGTAATCTCCACCAGAACAAAAAGCACTACACGGAAACGTGTGGTGCTTTTTTCGTTAAGGCCAAACGAGTGAGGGTTTAGCTCACCCAGGAGAGCGCCGTGCATGGACTGCAAGAGGGTCACCGTGATCAGAATCGGCCCGGTAATCTCCACCAGAACAAAAAGCACTACACAGAAATGTGTGGTGCTTTTTTGTTGACGCCAAACGAGTGAGGGTTTAGCTCAGCCGGGAGAGCGCCGTGCATGGACTGCAAGAGAGTCACCGTGATTACAACAGCCCGGTAATCTCCGCCAGAACAAAAAAGCGTTTGTCGCAGCCCGCAGGCCGTGACAAACGCTTTTTATTTTACTGTGCGCCCAAGCGCATTTTGAAGTCCTGATAGCCGAAGTGCACCAGTTCCCTGCAATTGCCGTCTACACCCAGCAGCCAGATGGGCGGCAGGGGCATCCCATTGAAGGTGTTGTTCTTGCAGGTGGTGTAGATGGCCATATCGCCGAAAATGAGCTTATCACCCTCAGCAAGGGGGGCATCAAAGCTGTAATCCCCGATGATATCCCCCGCAAGGCAGGTGGGGCCGCCCAAGCGGACAGTGTGCGCCTTCTCCCCTGCCTCACCGGCGTCCAGCAGCGGCGGGCGGTAGGGCATCTCGATGACATCCGGGGTGTGGCAGGCTGCGGACATATCCAGAATGGCAAGACTGGTATCCCCGTTGCGCAGGGTGTCCAGCACGGTAGTGACCAGATAGCCTGCGTTCAGCGCCCAAGCCTCGCCGGGCTCCAGATACACCTGTACGCCGTACTTCTGCCGCACCGAGAGGATGCAACTTTCCAGCGTAGCAAGGGCATAACCCGGGCGGGTGATGTGGTGCCCCCCGCCGAAATTCAACCACTGCATTCTGGGCAGCAGGTCGGCAAACTTTTTCTCCACCGCTGCCAGCGTCACCGCCAGCGCGTCCGCGTCCTGCTCGCAGAGGGTGTGGAAGTGCAGACCATCCAGCAGGGCGGGCAGCTCCGGGTGGGCAGCCACGGCGGCGTCCCACTGAGCACGGGTGGTGCCCAGACGGCTGCCGGGGGCACAGGGGTCGTAAATTTCATGACCCTCCTGCGTGGAGCACTCCGGGTTGATGCGCAGACCGATGCTTTTGCCCGCCGCCTTTGCCGCCGGGCCGAACTTTGCCAGCTGGCTGGGCGAGTTGAACACAATGTGGTCGGCGTATTGCAGCAATTCCTCAAACTCATCTGCCCGGTAGGCCGCGCAGAACACATGGTTCTCCTTCTCCGGCAGCTCTTCCCTGCCCAAGCGGCTCTCGTACAGGCCGCTGGCCTCGGTACCGGCCAGATAGGGTGCCAGCACCGGGTAGACGTTAAAGTTGGAAAAAGCCTTCTGCGCCAGCAGGATGCGGCAGCCGGTGCGCTGCTGCACATCCAGCAGGATCTCACCGTTGCGGCGCAGCTGGGCTTCGTCCAGCAGATAGCAGGGGGTGGGCAGGCGGTGCAGCTGCTCCTCGGACAGGTTTGCCAGCCCCGCAAAGGGCGGGCGGCTGTCGCGCACCCGCATCAGTCCACCAGAGCCGGGTTATGGCTCTCGGAGCGGGGCAGGCCGTACTTATCCAGTGCATCCAGATACGGATCGGGATCAAACTCCTCTACGGTGTGCACACCCTTGGTGGTCCACTTGCCGGTGAGCAGCATCAGGGCGCCGCACATAGCCGGCACGCCGGTGGTGTAGCTGATGGCCTGAGAGCCCACTTCCTTGTAGCACTCCTGATGGTCGCAGACGTTGTAGATGTAGTAGGTCTTGTCCTTGCCGTCCTTTTTGCCGGTAAAGATACAGCCGATATTGGTCTTGCCTTTGGTACGGGGGCCAAGGCTGGCAGGGTCCGGCAGCAGTGCCTTGAGGAACTGGATGGGCACGATCTCCTGTCCGTTGAAGTTGACAGGAGTGGTGGACAGCATGCCCACGTCCTCCAGACAGCGCATGTGGTCCAGATAGCTCTGGCCAAAGGTCATGAAGAAGCGGATGCGCTTTGCCTCCGGGATGTTCTTTGCCAGAGACTCGATCTCCTCGTGGTGCAGCAGGTACATATCCTTGTCACCCACCTGATCGAAGTTATACTCCCGCTTGATGCTCATGGCCGGGATCTCCACCCAGTGGCCGTTCTCCCAGTAGCTGCCGGGTGCGGACACCTCGCGCAGATTGATCTCGGGGTTAAAGTTGGTGGCAAAGGCATAGCCGTGGTCGCCGCCGTTGCAGTCCAAAATATCGATGGTGTCAATGGTATCGAACTCGTGCTTTTTGGCGTAGGCGCAGTAAGCCTGCGTCACGCCCGGGTCGAAGCCGCTGCCCAGCAGGGCGGTCAGACCGGCTTCCTCGAATTTTTTGGCGTAGGCCCACTGCCAGCTGTAATCAAAGTAGGCAGAGAAGCCGGCCTCCTTGCAGCGCTTCTCGTAGATGGCGCGCCACTCCGGATCGTCGGTGTTCTCGGGCTCGTAGTTGGCGGTGTCCATGTAGTTGACGCCGCAGGCAAGGCAGGCGTCCATGATGGTCAGATCCTGATAAGGCAGGGCGATGTTCATCACGAGGTCAGGCTGGTAGGCCTTGATGAGAGCGATGACCTCTTCCACCTTGTCTGCGTCCACCTGTGCGGTGGTGATCTTGGTGGCGGTGGTGGGAGCCAGCTCGGCAGCCAGCTTATCGCACTTTGCCTTGGTACGGCTGGCGATGCAGATCTCGGTGAACACCTCGGGCACCTGGCAGCACTTATGGATGGCAACGGAGGCAACGCCGCCGCAGCCGATGATCAGAACTTTGTTCATGTCGGTTACTCCTTTATCTGTAAATGGTAGGTTCGTATTTATACCTGAAATCCCGGCCAGCCCTTGTCCAGCGCGATCAGGGTCTCGCGCAGCACCTTGCAGGCGGTGGCGGTGGAAACGCCGGTGGTGTCCAGCGTAGGAGCCAGCTCGTTCAGGTCTGCGCCGATAATATTGGCCTTGGTCACGGTGCGGATGGCATCCAGCAGCTGCAAAAAACTTACGCCGCCAGCCTCCGGGGTACCGGTGCCCGGGAAGCAGGAGGGGTCAAGGCAGTCCAGATCAATGGTCAGGTACACCGGCACCTTGCTCTCGCACAGCTGTGCGGTCAGTTCGGCAAGGCCGGTAAAATCAAACTTGTGCATCTCGGTGTGCTGGGCAGCAAATTCGAACTCTGCCCGGTCTCCGCTGCGGATGCAGAACTGATGGATGCGGCCATCCCCTACCAGCTCGTGGCAGCGGCGCAGCACACAGGCGTGGCTGAGCTTCGCGCCCAGATAGTCGTCCCGCAGGTCGGCGTGGGCGTCGAAGTGCACGATATGCAGATCCGGGTATTTCTTCACCGCAGCCCGCACGGCACCCAGCGTGACCAGATGCTCGCCGCCCAGCAGCAGCGGAAACTTGCCGTCCTTCAAAATCTCCTCTGCCCGGGCCTCGATATCGGCCAGTGCCAGCTCGCTGGAACCAAAGCACAGCTCCAGATCGCCGCTGTCGAACACGTCGAAATCGGTCAGGTCGGCGTTCTGGTAGGGGCTGTAAGTCTCCAGCCCGTAGCTCTCGTGCCGGATGGCCGCCGGGCCGAACCGTGCACCGGGGCGGTAGCTGGTGGTGGAATCGTAAGGTGCACCGTACAGCACGATGCTGGCGGCGCGGTAGCTGCTGTCGCAGCCGATAAAGGTCTCAACGTTGGGGTGCATCAGTGTTCCTCCACTTCCCGCAGCATCTCCTCCAGAAAAGCCGGCAGGTAGAATGCTCCGATATGCAGTTTGGTGGTGTAGTAGCGGGTGCGCATATTCAGCGCCTTCCACGACTCTGCGTCCAGATCATCGATGGGATGATATTTTTTGCTTGCAAAGCCGAACAGCCAGTACCCTGCCGCAAAGGTAGGGATATGCGCCTGATACACACGGCTGATGGGGAAGGTGGATGCAATGCGCTTGTGGCTGCGCTGCATGGCGCTGGCGTCCTCGGCGTAGAAGGGGCTGCCCTGCTGGTTGACCATGATGCCGTCCTCTTTCAGGGCGTTGAAGCAGCTGCCGTAAAACTCGCGGGTGAACAGACCCTCAGAGGGGCCGAAGGGGTCGGAGGAGTCCACGATGATGAGGTCGTACTCCTCCTCGCAGCGGCGGATATACTTCAGGGCGTTCTCAAAATAGATATGCACCCGGCGGTCATCCATACGGCAGGCATTGCCGGGCAGGTAAGCGCGGCAGGCCTCCACCACCTGCGGGTCCATCTCCACAAGGTCGATGCGCTCCACACGGTCGTAGCGGGTCAGCTCCCGCACCACGCCGCCGTCTCCGGCGCCGATGACCAGAATATCCTTAGCCTCCTTATGCACCGCCATGGGCACATGGACGATCATTTCATCGTAGATGAACTCGTCGCGCTCGGTCAGCATCACGTTGCCGTCCAGCGTGAGCACCCGGCCGAACTCCGGGGTTTCAAAGATATCAATGCGCTGATAATCGCTCTGTTTGGAGTAGAGCTGCTTGTTCACACGAATGCTGTGCTTCACATCCGGGGTGTGAAACTCTGAAAACCAAAATTCCATCTCTTTCCCTCCTTATGCCAGAACATTCAGGTGCAAAATTTCGGGGTCCTCCGGGCCAGTCATGCTGCAGCCCTTGGCCTTGGCGTACTCGATGTAGTTCAAAATCTCCTTGGTGATGCGCTCGCCGGGTGCAAGGATGGGGATGCCCGGGGGATAGCACATGACGAACTCGCTGCACACCATGCCCTCGGTCTCCCGCAGGGGCAGGCTCTTTTTGGGGGCATAGAAGGCCTCCTGCGGGCTGGCAGCCACCACGGGGTCGATGTATTCCTGACTCAGCAGACCCGAGCCGTCGGTGCGGTAGCGGCGCTTGATCTCAGCCAGTGCACTGACCAGACGCTCCACCTCCTGCGGGCGGTCGCCGATGGACAGATAGGCAAGGATGTTGCCGATATCGCCGAACTCGATCTGGATATCGTACTCATCGCGCAGGATGTCGTAGACCTCGATGCCGGCAAGGCCGATATCCAGCGTATGGACGCTGAGCTTGGTGGTGTCAAAATCAAAGACGGAATCGCCGTTGCACAGTTCCTTGCCAAAGGCGTAGTAGCCGCCTACGGCGTTGATCTCCTCGCGGGCATACTCGGCAATGTCTGCCACCTGATGGAACACCTGCCGTCCCCGCAGCGCCAGATTGCGGCGGGAGATATCCAGGCTGGACATCAGCAGGTAGCTGCCGGAGGTAGTCTGGGTCAGGTTGATGATCTGGCGCACATAGCCCTGGTGCACGTTGGGGCCGATGAGCAGCAGGCTGGACTGGGTCAGGCTGCCGCCGCTCTTGTGCATAGACACCGAGGCCATATCCGCGCCTGCCGCCATGGCAGATACCGGCAAGCCGCCGCCAAAGTAGAAATGGGTGCCGTGGGCTTCATCCGCAAGGCAGAGCATCCCGGCGTCGTGCGCCATTTTTACGATGGCACGCAGGTCAGAGCAGATGCCGTAGTAGGTGGGGTTATTCACCAGTACAGCCACAGCGTTGGGGTGCTCCTTGATGGCCTTGGCCACCTGCTCCCGCTTCATGCCCAGCGAGATGCCCAGACGCTTATCCACCTCCGGGTTCACATACACCGGCACCGCGCCGCACAGCACCAGCGCGTTCAGCACGCTGCGGTGCACATTGCGGGGCAGAATGATCTCATCGCCCCTCTTGCAGGCGGTAAGTACCATGCTCTGCACGCTGCTGGTGGTGCCGCCCACCATTAAAAAGGCGTGTGCTGCGCCAAAGGCATCAGCGGCAAGCTCCTCAGCTTCCCGGATGACCGACACCGGGTGGCAAAGGTTATCCAGCGGCTTCATACTGTTCACGTCCACGCCCACGCACTGCTGACCCAGAAAAGCGGTCAGCTCCGGATTGCCGCGGCCCCGCTTGTGGCCGGGCACGTCAAAAGGCACTACCCGCATCTGCCGGAACCGCTCCAGCGCCTCGTAGATAGGCGCACGGCGCTGGTCCAGCCGGGAACGCGCTTTGTTCTCGTTCATCTTTTCCTCCGTCCCTGTTTCTCTTTTGCACAACAAAAAAGCGCAGACACTGCACAAATATGCAGACCTGCGCTTGGAAAAGCTTTTTCCGCGCTGATAAAGCACCCAGCCGTAAGTGCCGGTGCTGCGCGTTATTTGCGATCCAAAAAGACGGGGTGATGAGAGTCTATATAGCAACTACACTTTTACTACTCTTATTGACCGTTTCACAAGTCTGCGCATAGGCTGCGCAATTTCATGGTTGTAAAGGAACCAACTTATAAAATTTGAGCTTCAAACTCAATCAATAATGGCAGCTTGCGCCGCCGGTCGGCAGTGGACCCGGCTGTCCGTATGGCCTTAGCCCCGTTTGGGCGGTCCCGAGTAAATTGCTTTGAAAAGACTCTGCAAGGCGGCGTCTCTCAAAATCAACAAAAGAATAACATGATTCGCCCCGTCTGTCAACCAAAACTTTTTGGCAGTCACCCGCTGCGGGTGCGCAGGGCGGCGCTCGGCGCGCAAAATGGGGCGTTTTGTGCAAAAAAGCAGATGCCCTTCCCGCCGCAGTATGCTATAATAAAGGAACCATGAATGGAGAAAGAGGGTATATGGATGGCATTGCCAATCGCCATCGTAGAGGATCAGATCCCGGACGCCCAGCGGCTGGAGGAGCTGCTGCAACAGCAGCTGCCCGAAGCCGAGTGCACATGGTTTGCCTGCGGGGATGATTTTCTCCGTGCCGCAGCAGAGCCCGGCTTATACGCCGTGGTGTTTCTGGATATCTGCATGGCGGGCACCAACGGTATCGAGACCGCCCGCCGACTGCGGCAGGCCGACCCGGAGGTGCTGATCGTATTCGTGACCTCCTCGCCGGAATATGTATGGGATGCCTTTCCGGTGCACCCCTTCGATTACCTGCTCAAGCCCTATCAGGAGGAAAAATTCGAGCACCTTGCCGCCGAGCTGCGGCGGGCGCTGCGTTGTAAGGAGCCGGAACTGGAGATCCGCATTGCCCGCCAAAGCATTCAGCTGCCGCTGCGCAAGGTGCTGTACGCCATTGCCCGGAACCACTACGTCCTTATCACCACCGAGGATGGCGAGTACCGTGCCATGTGCAGCTTTGCGCAGATCGAAGAAAAGCTTACCGCACGGGAAAACTTTATGAGCTGCAACCGGGGCGTTATCATCAACATGGACAAGGTGCTGCGGTTCGGGGAGGACTGCATTGAGATTTTGGACGGCACCTGCCTGCCGGTACGGCAAAAGGATAAATGCACCCTGCTTGCCCGCTTTACACAATACCAGTTCCGCCACATGCGGCAGGAGCTGCATTGAGGAAAGGAGCAGCCGCCATGAATCTTGCCCTGTTCGGCCGTTATTTTCTGGATTTTGCACTGCTGTACCCCAGCGCTTTTCTGTGTCTGGCATCCCTGTGGGAAAAGCTGCGCACCCCCAGACGCACCGCCTGCATTGCCGCCGGGTGCATCACCCTGCTGTGCATCGGCTGCGCCGCGCTCTGCACCGTGTTCGGGCAGAACAGCAATGCTTTTCTGCCCGTTATCGTGCTGGTCTCCTTCTGGCTGCTGCACTGGCGGGTAACGCCGGAAGTGACCGTAAGCCAGACCGCCTTTTTGTTTTCCATCTCTGCCGTGATGATGGCGGTGTGTTCCCTGCTGTCGACGGTGCTCAACGCCCGGGCCGAGGTCTCCAACCCACAGACTGTCTGCCTTGCCTCCACGGCGCTGCTGCGGCTGGGCTTGGCAGCGGTACTCACCGTGCTGTTCTGGTTCACCGCCGTGCAGTGGAGCCGATGGCTGCTGCGGGAGTACAGCGGCGAAGCCTTCTGACAGTCCGCGTGGCCGCTGCCCGCCCTCTATGCCGTTTTTCTGGTATACTGTATGCCGCTGGACCCCGCCGTGGTGCTGGTCGGGCGACTGAAGATCATCTCGGTGCTGGCGGTGTCTATCTCGCTGTTCGGCATCTTTCTGCTGCTGTACGAGATGTACCGCGTTGCCCGGGAGTTCGCCCGCAACGCCCGGCTGGACCGGGAAAACCAGCTGCTGGCCATGGAATCCCGCCGGTACATGGAGTTACAGACCTATCTGGACAACACCCGCCGTCTGCGGCACGACTTCCGACAGCATCTGCATGTGATTGCCGGACTGACCGAGACCGGGCAGCTGGAGGAGCTGAAAAGCTATCTGCGCCAGTACGAAAGCGAACTCAGTGAGCACCGCCCCAGCCTGTGCGCCAACGCCGCCGTGGATGCGCTGGCCGGATATTACGACCACGCGGCCGGGCAGCAGGGTGTCCCTGTGGAGTGGAAGCTGGCACTGCCCCGGCAGCTGCCCATGCCGGAGGCCGATCTGTGCACCATTCTGGGCAATCTGCTGGAAAACGCCCTGCACGCCAGTCAGAAGCTGCCGCCGGAGCAGCGCCGGGTGCAGGTGATGGCGCAGATGCTCAGCCCCGCCATGCTGGGGCTTGTGGTGGAGAACCGTTACGACGGCATACTGAAAAAGCAGCAAGGCATCCTGCACTCCACCAAACACGAGGGCACCGGCATCGGGCTGGTATCCGCCGAGACGGTGGTGCACAAATACAACGGCAGTCTGCATTTGGAGACAGAGGAACACCTCTTCCGGGTGAATGTCCTGCTGAATCTGTAGCCACCGGCAGACTAACGTGAAAGCGTTCAAAAAAGCAGCGCCGTCCTTTGCAGAGAGTTTTTTCTGCGAAGGGCGGCGCTGTATTATTTTTCAAGCTTCTCCGTGCTTTTTTGTGCGGCTTCCAGCTCCTCCACCCGCTTTTGCAGGGCGGTGATCTTGTCGTCCATTTTCAAAAATATCCAGATCAGAACAGCCAGCACCAGCGCGGGAGGAACGACCATCCACAGGGACTGCTGACACCAGAGCAGCAGCGAATAGCCGCCGAATACAGTAAAAACAAATACGGCAAACAGGCTTGCAGCCAGTACAGCAAAAAATCCCATACAGAAAGTCTCCTTTCAGTTATTCTTCCGTTTCTTCCTCGTCCGGGTCCAGCTCAATGCTGAACACAGCCTTTTTCAGCTTGCCGCAGCCCTGCGCCTTCAGGCCGGATTTATACGGTTCCCCCGCCAGATACAGGGCAAAGCGTCCCTCGCACAGCATCCCGGCAATGCTGGTACCGGCGGTGCCTACGGTGGTGTCGGCGGCTTCATCGGTGGGCTTGGTGGGCGTCAGCTCCGCAAGGCTTACCTCAAACAGCTCACTGCCGTCCAAGTCGGTCTCCAGCGTGATATGGTTGTCGTGCCGCTGGAACAGCGCCTTGTCGGAGGTCTGGGGCGTGACAGTGCTCACGGTGACCACCGCCTTGTCCCCATCGATGCGGGTGCGCCCGGCAGGCAGGGTGGTGATATCCCGCGCCATGATGTACTCAATCACGGTGTCCAGATTATCGCTTACGCCCAGATAGTTGGGCAGGTTGTTCAGGGTATCGTAGATCATGGAAAAAGTCCTCCGTCTGTGTTGTTTCAGTTACCTGTATGGTATCACAGGTCAGGGACAGATGCAATATGTGTGCGGGCGGATGTCGCGAGCCGCACAGAAAAGGAACCCGGGTCGCGGCTCCCAGCGGCTGCACCGTGCCTTGGGCGGCACGCGCATCCTGCTGGCCGCAGCCCCAACAGCTCCTCCCTGTTTCTGCCGCTGGCAGCGGTCGTCGCTGCTGCTGTTCGAATCCACTCGCTCTATGAGTTTAACCCTGTCACAAAACAAAAACCTCAGCGCACTTGCATACG
>OGIC01000667.1_pt1 | contig 16325 bp, 11 predicted proteins | sample 1571681 | NCBI WGS metagenome assembly OGIC01 (sample SAMEA2582046, study PRJEB24529) | metagenome | biome: Human gut stool | place: China | collected 2011
GCGCTCCCGCGTGGCCGGTGCGATGTCCGGCTGGTCGTTCAGCGCCTTACTGACGGTTGCAACGGATACGCCGCATTCTTTCGCCAGATCCTTCAGGGACGGCATCTTTTAGCCTCCTTCCGAGGATAGGAGCAGCGGGATGTTTCTCGCAAGTTCCTTAATCGTTTTCGCAACCTCAATATATCGCATTCTGCACCAAAAATCAAGCGTAAACGTAAAAGTTTTAGCTCAACTGCATCACTTTTGGCATTTTGTTCCAATACGACCTGTAAGAATTGTGCATCTCGATTCACTTTCGTTACATTTCGATTAAAACGAAAAAAATTTCGTTGCAGTTTCGTTATGGTTTTCGGTGCCGGAGGCCGTATGTATATATTACTTTTAAAATGGGGTTTCGGGTCTTTCATTCGCCCTTTCGCCGGTGTACGCCGTGCCGAAAGTCCCCGAAAACCGCCGGGGATGCGCAGATTATTTTAAAATTTCCGTTGAGATTTTTGCAAAAAGCTCTTGCATTTTTGGGTGGGATACGGTATGCTTAGCGTGATGAGATTGCTTCTTTCGCAGTGCCTTAATCGTTTTCGCCATTGACGCACTGCCCGCCTGACAAGGCGCAGTTTTAAGGAGGAAGCATTATGAAGTTCGGATATTTTGATGACCAGAATAAGGAATACGTCATCACCACCCCGCAGACGCCCCTGCCCTGGATCAACTACCTTGGCAGCGAGGACTTCTTCAGTCTGGTCTCCAACACGGCGGGCGGTTACAGCTTTTACCGGGACGCCCGGATGCGCCGCCTGACCCGCTACCGCTACAACAACTCCCCGCTGGACATGGACGGCCACCGGATCTATATCAAGGATGGCGAAACCGTATGGAATCCGGGCTGGCAGCCCACCAAGACCCCGCTGGACAGTTACAGCTGCCGCCACGGTCTGGGCTACACCATTCTGGAGGGCAAAAAGGACGGTGTGACCGCCCGGCAGGAGCTGTTCGTCCCCAAGGGGGATGCCTGTGAGCTGGACCGGGTGACAGTGTGCAACGGCAGCACCATTGTCAAGGAGCTGGATCTGTTCAGCTATGTGGAGTTCTGCCTGTGGGATGCCGTGGACGACGGCTCCAACTTCCAGCGCAACTACTCCACCGGTGAGGTAGAGGTAGAGGGCAGCGTCATCTACCACAAGACCGAGTACCGCGAACGCCGCGACCACTACGTCGTATTCTGGGCAAACTGCCCGGTGGACAGTTTTGACACCACCCGGGATGCCTTCTGCGGCGTATACGGCGGCCCGGCAGACCCGCAGGCCGTCCGCGCCGGGCACTGCTCCGGCAGCATTGCCCACGGCTGGGCACCGGTGGGTGCCCTGCACATCCACCTGACCCTTGCCCCCGGCGAGAGCCGCAGCATCCTGTTCGGTCTGGGCTACATCGAGAACCCGCAGCAGGAAAAGTTCATTGCCCCGGGCGTCATCAACAAGACCCGCGCCCATGCCATGATGGAGCGCTACGCCACCGATGCACAGGTCGATGCCGCCCGCGCCGCTCTGCGCACCCACTGGGAAGAGCTGCTGTCCACCTACCATCTGGAATCCGGCGAGGAAAAGCTGAACCGCATGGTCAACATCTGGCACCAGTACCAGTGCATGGTCACCTTTAACATGAGCCGCTCTGCCAGCTACTACGAAAGCGGCACCGGACGCGGCATGGGCTTCCGGGACAGCTGTCAGGATCTGCTGGGCTTTGTGCACATCATCCCCTCCCGCGCCCGGGAGCGCATTCTGGATATCGCCGCCACCCAGTTTGAGGATGGCAGCGCCTACCACCAGTACCAGCCCCTGACCAAAAAGGGCAACCGGGATATCGGCACCGGCTTCAACGATGACCCGCTGTGGCTCATTGCCGGTACCGCCGCCTACCTGCGGGAGACCGGCGACTGGTCTATTCTGGAAGAACAGGTACCCTTTGATAACGACGCCACCAAGGCGCAGACCCTGATGGAGCATCTGCGCCGCAGCTTCAACTATACCTGCACCCATCTTGGCCCCCACGGCCTGCCGCTGATCGGCCGCGCCGACTGGAACGACTGCCTGAACCTGAACTGCTTCTCCGAGCACCCGGGCGAGAGCTTCCAGATCACCGGCCCCAGCGAGGGTCCCGTGGCCGAAAGCGTATTCATTGCCGGTATGTTCGTCAAGTACGGCCATGAATACGCCCAGCTGTGCGACCATTTGAACCTGACCGAGGAGGCCGCTGCCGCCCGCAAGCACATTGATGCCGTGGAGCAGGCCACCCTGACCGCCGGTTGGGACGGCGCATGGTTCCGCCGTGCCTACGATGCTTTCGGCAAGCCCGTCGGCAGCAAGGAGTGCACCGAGGGTCAGATCTTTATTGAGCCGCAGGGCATGTGCGTCATGGCCGGCATTGGCAAGGAGAGCGGACAGGCCGCGCAGGCGCTTGCCAGTGTGGAGGAGCGGCTGGACACCAAATACGGTGTGGTACTGCTGCAGCCCGCCTACACCAGCTACCAGCTGAATCTGGGCGAGATCTCCAGCTATCCTCCGGGATACAAGGAGAACGCCGGTATCTTCTGCCACAACAACCCGTGGATCAGCTGTGCCGAGGCAACGCTCGGCCACGGCGACCGCGCCTTTGCGGTGTACCGCAAGACTTGCCCCGCCTATATCGAGGATATCTCCGAGATCCACCGCACCGAGCCCTACGTTTACAGTCAGATGGTAGCCGGTAAGGACGCCCCCACCTTTGGCGAAGCCAAAAACAGCTGGCTGACCGGCACGGCGGCATGGACCTTCTTCAACATCAGCCAGTACATTCTGGGTATCCAGCCCACCTTGGACGGCCTGAAGGTAGACCCCTGCATCCCCCACACCCTGTCCGGCTTTACCGTAACCCGCCGCTTCCGCGGTGCGGTGTACCACATTACGGTGGATAACGCCGCCGGGGTGCAGCACGGCATCAAGGCCGTTACCGTGGACGGTAAGGCCATCTCCGGCAACGTTCTGCCGCTGGCTGCCGCCGGTGCTGAGATAAAAGTACAGGTGACCATGGGTTAACCCGAAATCTTCTGCTTATTCATATTATTCTCCTTTCTGTAACCAAAGCCGCCGCGCAGCACTCTGCACGGCGGCTTTGGTTTATAATGAAACAGTTTAACGATTGAAAATGCGCTCCGCGTTCGCTCTGCGCATAGATAGCGGAATTATGATTTTAATTTGCATTTCAGCCAAGCCTGCGGGCTTGGCTGAAATGCTTTTTTCACAGGAGGGGGCGTAGCGGTCAACTGCATTTGCAATTCAGACCGTCCTTTAACTATTGCAGCCCCTCTCGTGAAAATGGCGTTTGTCGCACTCCGCAGAGTGCGACAAACGCGAAATAAAAATAATCTTTCCTCTGAAGATGCGCAGAGCAACGCGGAGCGCATTCAAAATCATTTCACCTCCCCGCGCATTCCAAATCGTCCCCTTCCCCCTTGCATTTTTGGGGAAAGAGGTGTAGAATACAGTCACAATCAAACACAGGGGAGCTCGTGCAGCGGGCTGAGAGGAAGTATAGCAAGCTTCGACCCTTTTACCTGATGCGGATAATGCCGCCGTAGGAAGTCATACCCTTTATGATTTTTTGCAGGAGGAGCCGCGCCGGGCTCCTCCTGTTTTTTTGTACCTCTGCGGAGGTTCCGCAGCCGGCTGAGGGGGAGCGCCCTGAGCTTTGGATGAATGCAGCGATGGGAAGCCGTGTTCCGGCGTGAGAGGAAGCCAGTAAGCTTCGACCGCACCTTCCGTACCTGTTCCCGCCTTGCGGCGGGCACGGGCTGTTTTGTTGCGGGAGCGCCGGTGTTCGTCCTGCGCTGCCGCAGATGGTTGAAAAGGAGCTAATTTATCATGAAAAATCTCTCTGTCAAAAAGCTTGCCCTCGCCGGTATGTTCTGTGCCCTGTGCGTAGTGGGCAGCGTGTTCAGCTTTCCCATGTTCGGCAGCAAGTGCGCTCCGGTGCAGCACATGGTCAACGTGCTGTGCGCCGTTCTGCTGGGGCCCTGGTGGGGCGTGGGCGTAGCCTTTGTGGCTTCCCTGCTGCGCAATCTGCTGGGTCTGGGCAGCCTGATGGCCTTCCCGGGCAGTATGTTCGGTGCGCTGCTGTGCGGCCTTGCATACCACAAGACCAAAAACCTGATCGCCACCGTGGTGGGTGAGGTGTTCGGCACCAGCATTCTGGGCGGCCTGTGCGCATGGCCCGTGGCCATCTTCCTGATGGGCAAGAGTGCTGCGGATATCGCTTTCTACGCCTACATCGTGCCCTTCCTCATCTCCACCGCCGTGGGTGCGGTGATCGCCGGTGCTGTGGTGTTCAGCCTGCAGCGCTCCGGCGCTCTGCGCTCCATGCAGAACAGCCTTTCCTGAGCGGAGGTACCGGGAATGCTCAAAACCGCCTTTGAGAACCTGCGCAGCCGCAGCCCGCTGATCCACAACATCACCAACTATGTCACCGTGAACGACTGCGCCAACATGGTGCTGGCCTGCGGTGCTTCCCCCATCATGGCCGATGATGCCGCCGAGGTGGAGGAGATCACCGCCATCTGCGGCGGGCTGAACATCAACATCGGTACACTGAACAGCCGCACCGTCACCAGTATGCTGCTGGCGGGCAAAAAGGCCAATCAGCTGGGGCATCCGGTGGTGCTGGACCCGGTGGGTGCCGGCGCTTCCCATCTGCGCACCGATACCGCCTTCCGCCTGCTGCGGGAGGTGCAGTTCACAGTGATCCGGGGCAACATCTCGGAGATCAAGACTCTTGCCTCCGGCGCGGGCACCACTAAGGGCGTGGATGCAGACGTAGCCGACAAGGTGACTGAGGAAAATCTGGACAGCGCCGTGGCCTTTGCAAAGGCTTTTGCCGCCCGCACCGGCGCGGTGGTAGCCATTACCGGCGCCATTGACATCGTGGCCGATGCACAAAAAGCCTACTGCATCCGCAACGGCAACGCCATGATGAGCAGCATCACCGGCACGGGCTGTCAGCTTTCTGCCCTGACAGCTGCTTTTGTCGCCGCCAACCCCGACCACCCGCTGGAAGCTGCCGCTGCGGCGGTGTGCGCCATGGGTCTGGCGGGCGAAGTTGCCCACCAGCGGCTCACCCCGCAGGATGGCAACGCCACCTACCGCAATTACATCATTGATGCCATTTACAACATGACCCCCGAACAGCTGGAGAAAGGCGCGAACTATGAAGTGCGATAAACACACCATGCTCCTGTATGCGGTGACCGACCGCGCATGGGTGGGCGAGCAGACCTTGTATCAGCAGGTGGAAAGTGCCCTGAAGGGCGGTGCCACCTGTGTGCAGCTGCGGGAAAAGCAGCTGGGCGACGCCGATTTTTTGCAGGAGGCCATTCAGATCCACGCCCTGTGCCAGCAGTACGGTGTGCCGCTGTTCATCAACGATAACGTGGAAGTGGCACTGCAGTGCCACGCCGAGGGCATCCATGTGGGGCAGGACGATATGGCCGCCGCACAGGTGCGTCAGCGCGTGGGTGACGGCGTGATGATCGGCGTTTCCGCTCACACAGTGCAGGAAGCGCTGGACGCTGTGGCGCACGGCGCGGACTACCTTGGCGTTGGCGCGGTATTTGCCACCCACACCAAGACGGACGTGAGCGAGATGCCCCGGCAGACCCTGCTGGACATCTGCAACGCCGTGGATGTGCCGGTAGTTGCCATTGGCGGCATCCACAAGGAGAACATTCTGCAGCTCAAGGGCACCGGCGTGGACGGCGTGGCGCTGGTAAGTGCCATCTTTGCCGCAAAGGACATCGAGGCCGAGTGCCGGGAACTGCGTGCCCTTTCGGAGCAGATCATAAAGTAAGCTATCATCCCGCGGCAAACCGGGGGCACCACCTTGGGCCGCGTTACAAAATTCATGGAGAAACCAACATGAAAAGCGCATTTTGCGCAGGTGCCGGCATCCAGAGCGTACTGTTTTTTCTGAATGACGGTTACCTGTCTGCTGGCCGGGAGCTTTCTCCTCGGACACGAGTTCGGGTTGCGGCACCCAGCGGATGCTTCGTGCCTTAAGCAGCACTCGCATCCTACTGGCCGCTGCCCCAGCAGCAACTTCCTGTTTCCGCCACTGGCGGCGGTCGTTGCTGCTGCAGTCCATTCCATCGCCCGCCCTACTGCCTGCGGCAGCAGGGTCCCACCCCAGCGGACGGTCCTCGGAGAAACTCCCGACCGGCGGTTCGCTCCCACATCACTGTATGACCAGCACCCTGCTGTTCAGAGATAAACTGTCATTTGGAGGAACACAGCGTATGCAGACTTATACCACCCAGATGGATGCCGCCCGCAAGGGCATCATTACCCCGGAGATGGAGATCGTAGCCAAAAAGGAATACCGCACCACCGAGGAGATCCGCCAGTGGGTCGCCGAGGGCAAGGTAGCCATCCCCGCCAACAAGCACCACACCTGCCTGAACCCCGAGGGCGTTGGCTCCATGCTGCGCACCAAGATCAACGTGAACCTTGGCGTCTCCCGCGACTGCAAGGACTACAACATTGAGATGCAGAAGGTGATGAGCGCCGTGAACATGGGCGCAGAAGCCATTATGGATCTGTCCAGCCACGGCAACACCCAGCCCTTCCGCCAGAAGCTGACCCACGAGTGCCCGGTGATGATCGGCACTGTGCCGGTGTACGATTCGGTCATCCACTACCAGCGGGATTTGGCAGAACTGACTGCACAGGACTTCATCGATGTGGTACGCCTGCACGCAGAGGACGGTGTGGACTTTGTTACCCTGCACTGCGGCATCACACGCAAGACCATCGAGCAGATCCGCAAGCACAAGCGCAAGATGAACATCGTGAGCCGCGGCGGTTCTCTGGTGTTTGCGTGGATGAGCATGACCGGCAACGAGAACCCCTTCTACGAGCACTTTGACGAGATCTGCGAGATCTGCGCCGAGCATGATGTGACCATCTCTCTGGGCGATGCCTGCCGTCCCGGTTGTCTGGCTGACGCCACCGACGTGTGCCAGATTGAAGAGCTGGTGCGTCTGGGCGAGCTGACCAAGCGCGCATGGGCGCACAACGTGCAGGTGATGGTGGAAGGCCCCGGCCATGTGCCCCTGAATCAGGTCGCTGCCAACATGGAGGTGCAGAAGAGCATCTGCATGGGCGCGCCCTTCTATGTGCTGGGACCTCTGGTCACCGATATCGCCCCCGGCTACGACCACATCACCGCTGCTATCGGCGGCGCAGTGGCAGCCGCCAGCGGCGCGGCCTTCCTGTGCTATGTGACCCCCGCCGAGCATCTGGCACTGCCCAATGTAGAGGACGTGAAGCAGGGCATCGTGGCCTCCAAGATCGCCGCCCACGCCGCCGACATTGCCAAGGGCATCCCCCACGCCCGGGACATTGACGACAAGATGGGCGATGCCCGCCGCGTACTGGACTGGGATGCACAGTTTGCCTGCGCGCTGGACCCCGAGACCGCCAAGGCCATCCGCGACGCCCGCCTGCCCGAGGACGACCACAGCGACACCTGCAGCATGTGCGGCAAGTTCTGCGCCGTGCGCAGCATGAACAAGGCGCTGGCCGGTGAATACATCGACATCCTGTAAGCTTTTCCCGCGCTGAAAGGCGCTTCTTCCTCCGGGACTGCTGCACAAACCGTGCAGCAGTCCCTTTTTTGTGGGACGATTTAAATGCCCTCCGCTTAAGCTCTGGGCATGTTCAGCGGAATAATTATTTTAATTTTACGTTTGGAGCGACCGCGTTTGCGGAGCGTAGCGTAGCAATGGAAGCCCCAGTGGGGCTTTTAAGCGGCAGAGCGGTCTTGCGTTAGCAGATGGAGGGGCTTTGCCCCGACAATCTCTGCGGAGCGCGACAAACGCGTTTTCACAAGTGGGGTCGCAGAGGTAAACTGCATTTGCTGTACTGCGTTCAGTTTGGTCAATCTATTCTATCAATTTTTTAGATTTTACAATTCTTCTGTGCTGTACTATAATGAAGTAGCAACTTTATTTCTCAAAAGTACAGGAGGCTGTTTTCTTGATAGTTGATCTGATCGAAGCGCTTTACCGCCTGCTGTGGGGCGATTTGTTCACCCTGCCGGTGGCGGGCGGCATCGGCATCTCCTTTATGGTGGTGCTGCTGTTTGCAGCCGGTATCGGCTTTACCCTGCGCACAAGGCTGCTGCCGGTGCGCCTGTTCCGGGATATGATCGGCGCAGTGTGCGAAAAAAAGCAGGCTGCGGGCGGGCTTTCCTCCTTCCAGACGCTGGTCATCTCCACCGCCACCCGGGTGGGTATGGGCAACCTTGTGGGCGTGGTGGCCGCTGTTTCGGCGGGCGGTGCGGGCGCGGTGTTCTGGATGTGGGTCACTGCGCTGCTGGGTGCTTCCACCTCCTTTGTGGAGTCTACTCTGGCGCAGAAATACCGCGTGCCGGACCCGCTGTACGGCGGCTGGCGGGGCGGCCCGGCCTACTACCTGCATGTGCTGGCCGAGCGCAAGCGGGGCAAAAAGCTCAAGCGCTCCGTGTGCGCAGTACTGTTTGCAGTGTCCGGTCTGATCTGCTGGTGCGGCATCAGCCAAGTCATCTCTAACTCGGTCAGCTCTGCCTTTGAAAACGCCTTTCACGTCCCGCCGCTGGCCACCACCGTGGTGCTTACCCTGCTGGCAGCGCTGATCGTGCTGCGCAAGAATGCCACCGTGAAAAGCCTTGACTTCATCGTGCCGGTCATGGCGGTGTGCTACTTTGTCATCACGGTGGGCATCGTGGTGCTGAATCTCCGGCAGCTGCCCGCCGTGCTGGCACGCATCTTTGCCGAGGCCTTCGGCCTGCGTCAGGTGGCCGCAGGCGGCTTTGGTGCGGTGCTGATGAACGGTGTCAAGCGCGGGCTGTTCTCCAACGAGGCGGGCAGCGGCTCGGCCCCCTGCGCCGCTGCCGCTGCGGAGTGCGACGACCCGGTAAAGATGGGTCTTGTACAGGCGCTGGGCGTATTGATCGACACGGTGGTCATCTGCAGCTGCACTGCTTTTCTGATGCTGCTGGTGCCGCAGGACATCACCGCCGGGCTGACCGGTATGGATCTTTTACAGACCGCCATGCAGTACCATCTGGGCGGCTTTGGCATCGTGTTCATTGCGGTGATCTTAGCGCTGTTCAGCTTCTCCACCTTTCTGGGGGTGCTGTACTACGCCCGGGGCAATGTGGCCTACCTGTGCGGCGACAACTGGTGGAGCCAGACCGCCTACAAGCTGCTGGCGCTGGTCATGCTGCTGGTGGGCGGCACACAGGCCTACACCGTGGTGTGGGATCTGGGCGATGTGGGCATCGGACTGATGACCATCTTCAATATGCTGGCGCTTATTCCCCTTTCCGGCGAGGCGCTGACCGCCCTGAACGACTACGAAAAGCGCAAAAAGCTACATTGATAAGAATCCACCGCACAGCGTATTTTGTGCGGCAGATTCTTCTCCGATAAAACGATTTAAAATGCCCGCCGCGTTTGCTCTGGGCAAAATCAGCGGAAAAACTATTTTAAATTAGAACAAGCCCGGAAAGTCTGCGGACTTTCCGGGCTTGTATTTTCACGGGAGGGGTCGTGATTGGAAACAGCATCTACAAATGCTGCTTGACCTTGCCCCTTTGCTATAAAAATCAGCTATGCTGCTTCAGGGCGCAGACGGCGATGCTCAGGGCGCTCCATGCGGCCTGATACATCAGCACCGTGGCGATGGACAGCTGCCAGATACTGCCCGCATAGGTCAGCAGCACTGCAATGAACACCGAGAAGCACACCGACACCAGCTGCACCGTGGTGGCGCTGGTCTCGGCATTCTGTGCCTGGTCTGCGGCCTGCAAGCCGCCGGTCAAGCTGGCAAAGCCCCGGTGGTGGTACAGGCAGCAGTCGGGCTTTTCCGGGGCAGCCTCGGCTGCTTCAATGGCCTGACACTGGTCGCCGTCCAGTACGGTGACCATGCCCTCCGGCAGATGGTACGCCTCGGTGATGTGCCGTGCCGTCAGGCTGGGGTCCTTGCTGGTGACCAGCAGACGGATGTTCTCCCTTTGCAGGGAGGCAAGGCTGCGTGCCACATTGCGGCCGCCCACATAGCGCAGCACGAACATAGCGTGCAGGTTGCCGGACACCGCCAGATACAAAATTTGCAGCTCGCCGTTTTTGGAGTGGCCGTCCTCGTAATCCTGCTCCGGCAGGGTCACGCCCTCCTGCTCCATGTAGCGGCGGGTGCCGATGAGGATGCGGTTATTATCGCACCATGCCGAGAAGCCCAGCCCGGTGTGCTGTTCCAGATCCTTGACCGGAAACAGGATGTCTGTGCGGTCCTCAATGATCTGGCTGAACAGCCCGCGCAGGGTGTCGCAGCTTTCGTTCAGCACACTTGCCGCATACAGGATGGCGCGGTCGATGCGGCCGCCCTTGAAGATGCGGATATCCTCCAGCGTTACGCTGTCGGCGGTAAACAGGTCATCGGCGTCCAGCTCAATGGTATCGATGCCGCCCAGCTCCTCAATGGCTGCCCAGCCGGGCACCACAGCGCCCACAGCTGCAGCCGCTCTTTGCAGCCGCAGCGCCGCCAGACCGGGCACCAGCACCGAGGAAAGGGGTGCGCCCATGCACAGCACGGCAGCAGCCGCAGCCACGGCGCAGTTGATCCCGCCGCCAAACAGCAGAAAGACCACGCCGCTGAGGATTGCTGCCGCCAGCAGGATACAGGCCACCTTCCGGGCACGGCGCTCGCTGGCGCGCTCGCTGAGGCTTTGCTCCACAAAGTCATCGCTGGCAGTCTGCACCGGGCGGCTCAGCAGCACCCACGGGTCCTTCTGTTCCAGATCCCGGGCAAGGGCCCGGATCAGGTCCTTATCGCGGGTGCGGTAAGCGCCTCGCACTTCGCCGCCCTCTGCTGCCAGCGCGTAGCCTCCCTGCACGGCAGCCAGCATTACCCGGCTGCCCACCAGCGCCAGAAACAATCCCAGCGCCGCCATACCGGTCAGCAGGCCGATGCCCTCGGTGCTGCGGTAGGCGTTGGCATTCAGCATGGCCACCACCGCCTGCAGCAGGGCCGCCACAGCGGCCAGCGCGGGCATGGTGTCTGCACTGGGACGGCCGCGCAAACCGGTCAGACCGTCCCGCAGCACCGGATAGCCCACAAACAGGCTGACGGCAAACAGCAGCAGATTGGCGGCATAGAACGCCGCCGGGGCAGCGTCCGGGTCCAACACCGAAAGCGGCGGCAGCAAACGCTCTGCTGTCAGCCCAAAGTGCAGCAGCACTACGGCCAGAATGCCCGCCAACACACACCGCAAAGTCAGCTCTGCGGCCATGTGGTGCAGCTTGTCGGTGGTGGATTCTGGCACAGTATCCTCGGCAGGGGCAGCGGTTTCTGCTGCGGGTGCGTCCTCCGGCTGTGCCGGAGCCGCAGGGGCGGCAGCTGTCGGTGCAGGTGCCGTCTCAGCAGGAGCGCCGTCCTGCTCCAGCGGGAGCAGCGGCAGGCTCATGGTATCCTCTTTTTCCGGCTTGCGGGCGGCGGGCTTTTCGTCCTCTGCCGCGCCGAACATCTGGAAAATCGACTTTTTCTCAGGCTGTTTCGGCAGCGTTTCCGGGTCTGCCGGAGCGCTGGCAAACACCACCGGCGGCAGCTCCTCAGCAGACTTCTGTGCAGCCTTTGCCGGAGCCGTCTTCGGCTCTGCGGCAGGCCGTGCAGGCTCGGGCTGTGCCTTGGGCTGCGGCGCTGCCTGTACAGGCTTTGCGGGCTGCGGGGCAGGCTTTGCCTTGCCGCTCATGCCGTTGAGCATATCCTTCAGCTGCTGCATCTCCCGCTGTTCCAGCTCTTCCTGCGGCAGCAGCGTCTCCGGGGCGTTCTTCGCCTTAGACTGCTTTTTGGGGGCCGCAGCAGGCTGCGGCTCCGGCTGGGATGCAGGCTTTTCCGGCTCCGGCTGCACGGCAGCCGCCGCCTTGGGTGCAGGCACCGGCTCTGCAGGGACGGCCCTGACAGGCTCTGGGCTGGCGGGCTGCATCGGCATTGCCGGAACAGGGTCTGCGGTACGCAGTTCCAGCGCCATGTCCTCCTGCTCCGGCTGTACCGGCTTTGCATCTGCCCCCAGCAGGATCTCACCGGTGGGGATCTCCAGCACCGGCTGTGCGGAGGCGGGCGTCTCTTCCTTGTCGTGGCCGAACAGCTTGTCCAGCAGCCCGGCCTTGGGCTTTTCCTCCACCGGAGCAGGCTCATCCCGGCGGGTCATCTCCTCGGGCAGATCGATCACACTGGTGCTGAAAAAGTTGCGGAACCGCTCTTCTGCCGAGAGCTCCCCCGCCTGCTTGCCCTTGCGTTCATTTGTATTGTTCGGCATCCTTGTCCCTCCCACTGTTCTGGATGGAGTTTACCGCTTGTTTTATTCTTCTACGGCGCGCTGCGACTGGATCTCGTACAGGATAATGCCTGCCGCCACCGAAACATTATAGCTGTCCACGCCGGTGCCGAGTGCAGCCATATCCAGCCGCACCACGCCGTCACACAACTTCTTGACCAGCTGGGATACCCCGCTGCCCTCGCTGCCCAGTACCAGCGCGATGGGGCCGGTCAGGTTATTCTTGCGCAGGGACACTCCGTCCATGTCGGCGCAGTAGACGAACACGCCCTGCTCCTTCAGGCGGCGGATGGTTTCGCCGATGTTAGCCACGCGTGCCACCGGCAGACGCTCGGCAGCGCCTGCGCTGGACTTGATGACGGTGGGGGTAACGGATGCACCACCCCGCTTGGGGATAACGATGCCGTGGGCACCGCACAGCAATGCGCTGCGCATGACTGCCCCCAGATTGTGGGGATCCTCAATGCCGTCGCTCAGCACCAGAAAAGGCGGCTCACCCTTGGCCTTGGCTGCTGCCAGCAAATCCTCCACGGTCACGTACTCGATCTCGCTGGCAAAGGCTGCCACGCCCTGATGGCTCTCGGTGCCGGTCATCAGGCGCAGCTTGTTGGGGTGCACCCGCTTGACCGTTGCGCCGGCCTCTTTGGCCAGTGCTGTATAGTATGCCGCCACTGCCGGGGCCATCCCCTCGGCAATGAGCACGGTGTCCACACCGGAACCGCTCTTGAGCAGCTCGGTCACCGGGTTTTTGCCGTAGATCAGGCTCTCGCTCTTCTGCTGCGGCTGCTCTGCATCGCGGCGCGGACGGCGCGGCTGGTTACGTTCTTCCATCTTTTTTATGCTCCTTCCGTTCCGGGCGGTCTGCGCCGCACCGGAGCGTTTTATTTTGTTTATGATAATCCAAAATAAAGTATACCATATCTCGCCCGGCTTCGCCACAAATTGCAGGGATTTTATTTTCTGACGCCTAAAATTTTTTCAGTAAAACGCAGCTTCCCCGCCGGACAGGACAGCTGTAAAAATGTTTTGCCCGCTGCCCGGGCCGCACGGCGCATTTCCGCTGTTTTGCCAAAGCAAAAAGTTTTCCACAAAATGCGTCTATACATTCCGTAAACAGCCTGTGATTTTTCCACAAGTTGAAAACTCAGTGGAAAGTGTGTAAAAGTCCAGTTGCAGTGCCCGTTTTCTGGGTGGAATTAAACAGTTTCCACCGGGTTTTCAACAGCAGCTTCCCCCATATCCTGGCAAAAGCCTTACAATTTGTAAAATTCAAGTCGGAATTATGACAATTTTTTAAACCGGAAATTGTCCGCTTTTGCAATTTCCTCCAATATCATTTTGACGAATGTTAAAATGTGTTGAAAACTCGTGCCATTCGCGCACAAGGCAGATGTTGCGGCGTATATGGATTTTTGTCGCCAGAAGCGAAGCGTTCCTGCCGCAGGCGCAGGAGCCGCTTTGTGTCGCGCCCGTTCCGCAGCGGCTCTATGCAAGAAAAAGCGCCTGTTCGGATTGATTTTAGGCGCAGTTTGGGGTATACTAACCATGTGGGCTTGTTAAACCATGCACAATGCGGTGTGTGGCAGAGCCGGAACCCCGATAATTTTTGGAGGTAATGAATAATGTTGGTAAATGCAACCGAAATGCTGCTCAAGGCACGCGATGGCCACTACGGTGTGCCGCAGTTCAACATCAATAACTTGGAGTGGACCAAGGCAGTCCTGACCGCCTGCGAGGAAATGAAGAGCCCCGTCATTCTGGGTGTTTCCGAGGGTGCAGGTAAGTACATGACCGGCTTCAAGACCGTTGCCGCTATGGTCAGCGCCATGGTCGATTCCATGGGCATCACTGTTCCCGTTGCTCTGCATCTGGACCACGGCACCTACGAGGGCTGCAAGGCCTGCGTTGAGGCCGGCTTCTCCTCCATCATGTTTGATGGCAGCCACTACTCCATCGAGGAGAACGTGGAAAAGACCAAGGAGCTGGTCGCTCTGGCACATGCTCACGGTATGAGCATCGAGGCCGAGGTCGGCTCCATCGGCGGCGTTGAGGACGGCGTTGTGGGCAACGGCGAGATCGCTGATCCCGAGGAGTGCGCAAAGATCACCGCTCTGGGCATCGACTTCCTGGCCGCCGGCATCGGCAACATCCACGGCGTCTACCCCGCAAACTGGAAGGGTCTGGACTTCGAGGCTCTGGATCGCATCCACAAGGCCACCAACAACATTCCCCTGGTTCTGCACGGCGGCACCGGCATCCCCGACGAGATGATCGCAAAGGCCATCAGCCTGGGCGTTTCCAAGATCAACATCAACACCGAGTGCCAGCTGGTGTTTGCTGAGGCCACCCGTAAGTACATCGAAGAGGGCAAGGATCAGCAGGGCAAGGGCTTCGACCCCCGCAAGCTGCTGGCTCCCGGCGCAAAGGCCATCGAGGCCAAGTGCAAGGAGAAGATCGAGCTGTTCGGCTGCGCAGGCAAGGGCTAAGCTGAGGCTTGTATCGTAACCGGTACACCACCCAATAAAGTATGCGGCCCCGCCGCACTGTTATGCACAGTGCAGCGGGGCCGCTTTTTTATTTTGAAATCCGGTAATGACCCACGATGTCGGTTCGTTTTTCCAGAATGTCCTGTTCGTAAGCTGTCTGCCATGGGTCATTGTGGTGAATGATATAGGGCACTCCGTTTTTATTTCGCCGGTCGGACACGATGCCGATATGTCTTTCAAAGATCACAATATCGCCGCCCTGCCATTCCTCTATTTCTGAAACATCTGTGGTTAGGGCAAATGCTGTGTGCGAAAAAAACACCTTCAGGTTTCGCACCCGCCGGAAATCTATGTTTGCATCCGGTTCTGCTACCATGTAATCCTGTGGCTGCTCCCGGATATCTGCATCCACAAGCACTTGCAGGTCATATCCAGCCTTCTTCAAGGCATAAGCAACTACATCGGTGCAAACGCCATAACCATCGTCAGGATAACCGGTTTCATAATAGCAGCTTTTGTATTTTGGGTGTGTGCTCACATAGGCCAGTGCGCCGTTCAGAATATCAAGCTGGTCGTCTACCCCGTCATCATCCCGATCTGCGCTGCTATGAAACTGCGGTATTCTGCCCTGATAGTCATCCTCAGGCCGGGACGACGAAGTGTGCTGGTAATGTGTCTGCACATAAAATACGATGCTGCAAAACAATAAAAGCACCAGTACCGCTGCATAATGCTTTGCCGTATCCTTGCATGTTCTGTCCGAACGCATATTCTCACCCTTTCCTGCTTTGAGGATACCAGCTTTTTCCCTGTTCTGCAACCCCTTGGCATATAGCGCAACAAAAAAGCCCTGAGATTTCTCTCAGAGCTCTTTGTTAAGTCGGCGACTACCTATTTTCACAAGCCGTTTCCAGCTAACTATCTTCGGCACAAGTAAGCTTAACTTCTGTGTTCGGAATGGGAACAGGTGGAACCTTACCGTCATCGACACCGACCGATTTGACTGAATCAGTATAACACATTTCTGTGCTTCTGTCCAGTATTTTTAGAAGGACGTGCCTTCAAAACTGAATAATCACTGCTAACATTTTTTCGTTGACTTAAAAGTCTCAAGCGAATTGTGGTCAAGCCCTCGACCTATTAGTACACGCTTGCTGAATGGATCACTCCACTTACACATCGTGCCTATCAACCTTGTAGTCTTCAAGGGGTCTTACTTGTTTGAAACAATGGGATATCTTATCTTTGGGTCGGCTTCACGCTTAGATGCTTTCAGCGTTTATCCGATCCGTACATAGTTGCCCAGCTATGCCCTTGGCAGAACAACTGGTGCGCCAGAGGTACGTCCGCTCCGGTCCTCTCGTACTAGGAACAGCTCCCATCAAATATCCTGCGCCCACGACAGATAGGGACCGAACTGTCTCACGACGTTCTGAACCCAGC
>OGIC01000684.1_pt1 | contig 15985 bp, 12 predicted proteins | sample 1571681 | NCBI WGS metagenome assembly OGIC01 (sample SAMEA2582046, study PRJEB24529) | metagenome | biome: Human gut stool | place: China | collected 2011
GGTTGTCATGCTTGCGCCATTCAGCAAGCAGCTCCCTGAGCTTTTCCTTACGTTCTTCTTCCTGCCATGCAGCGCGATATTCATCGTCCTGCATCCACTCGTTATGCAGTTCTTTATGGCTTACCAGTTTCATTAAGTACCTCCGCTAACCGCTTTTTGGCGAGATCGATTTCTTTCGCTGGCGTTTTCTGTGACTTCTTGATGAAAACACGGAGCATGATGATGGTATTGCCTTTGTGGTATACCCAGATTCCCCTGGCTATGTCCGTCCCCATCGTGCGGATCTCAAAAAGTCCATCGCCCAGGGGCTTCGTGTCCGGCTCCCGCAGTAATCGGGCGTCATACTCCAGTTTGCCGATGAGACGGTCAAACTTCACCCTGATTTTTACGGGTAATGCTGTGGCTTCTTCCCTGGCTTCCGGGTGATAAACAACGCTAAACATGTGACCTCCCATTTCTATTAATATTAACCTATAGGCTAATTTCAGACAAGGTAGAATTAACCTATAAGCTAATTTTGTTGGCAGTTATCGTGGCTACCCGGTCACTACCCTGTTAGCGTGAGTTTTCGTTCCACTGAGGAACGGGGATTTATGCGCGTTAGCGCATGTAAGGCGGCAGGATGAAATGACAGGTAGCACCAAGGGTTAGCCGCCGATACCAGTGAGGGATCGAAAGGGATCGCCTATCCATCCCTTCACCCTGCAAAGCCATATTCCGCTAAAAGCGGCTCAGAGGCTTTTGTGCGCGGTCGGAGTGGTCACAACAAGGCGAAGCCGCAGTTGGGGCGTATCTCCGCGTTAGCGGGTCGTAAGAGCCGTAAGCGTGCAGTGAGAACCGTATTGACGAAGTGAAGCTGGTCAGGCAGGCAGAGTAACCCGCCACGGGAGCAGAGCACCCACCCGGTTCACAGGCCAGTCGGCGATGACATCAAGTACATGATGCAGATAGCGTTCCGGATCCACGCCGTTTAATTTGCACGTCCCGATAAGACTGTACAGTGACGCACCGCGCTCACCACCATGATCCGAGCCGAAGAACAGCCAGTTTTTTCTCCCCAGACTGACCCGTCGTAGGGCGTTTTCGGCAATGTTATTATCCACCTCCACCCAGCCATCTTCTGCATAGCGGATCAGCGCCGGCCACTGGTTCAGCGCATACCCGAACGCCTTCGCCAGTTCTGAGTGCCTTGAGAGGGTTTTCTGTTTCTCCCGCAGCCACCCCTCCAGTGACGCCAGCAGCGGCAGCACTTTTTGGTGCCGGACTGCCTGCCGTTCCTCTGCTCTTTTACCTCTGATCTCCGACTCGATGGCATACAGCTCGCCGATCCGTTTCAGCGCCTCCTCCGTCAGGACTGACGGGGTACGGACGTGAACATCGTGGATTTTTCGGCGGGCATGGGCCCAGCACGCGGCTTCCTTTATATGGCCGTCGCGGTAGAGCTCGTTGAACCCGGCGTAGGCATCAGCCTGCAGTACGCCACTGAAGCCTGCAAGATGGGTCTGAGGGTGGATACCTTTTCTGTCCGGGCTGTAAGCGAACCACACTGCGGGGGCCAGCGCTGATCCGGCGTTGCGGTCGTCTCGAACGTACGTCCATAAGCGCCCGGTCTTCGTCTTCTTATTGCCCGGCAACAGCACCGGGACAGGCGTATCGTCAGCATGGAGTTTGCCGTCGGTCAGGACATAGTGCTGAAGGGCTTCATCCAGCGGTGCCAGCAGACGACAACACGCATCCACCCAGCCCGACAGTACAGAACGACTCAACACTACACCCTGGCGGGCATAGATCTCCGACTGGCGATACAGCGGTGTGTGCTCTGCATACTTTGAGGTCAGCACTCGGGCCAGCAGCCCCGGTCCGGCGATCCCCCGTTCGATGGGGCGCGAAGGAGCCGGGGCCTGAACGATGCGATCGCACCGACGGCAGGCATGCTTTTCACGGACTGTCCGGATAACCCGGAAGGCGCTGCGCATCAGCTCCAGCTGTTCGGCGGCATCCTCACCCAGGTAACTCAGCGAACCACCGCACTCCGGGCAACACGGCTCAGTCGGCAGCAGCCGCTTCTCATCCCGTGGGAGTGACTCAGGGAACGGTTTGCGGGTGCGGGTCTGACGCAGCGGGCGCTGCACTGCCGGGTCATCCACCCGGCCGGTCAGCGTATCGCTTTCCTGCTGCAGCAGGTTCAGGTCAGCTTCCATTTGCGCGATACGGCGGGATACCTTTTCGGAACGACTGCCGAAGTTCATCCGGCGCAGCTTATCCAGTTGCGCCTGCAGATGGTCTATTTCGCGTTCCCGGTTGCTCAGCTTTTCCTGCAGGGCGTGGATCAACGCTTCCTGTTCGGCCAGGCGCTGTTTCAGCAGAAGGATGTCGTCAGAAGAGGTATCGTTCATAAGCCTGTATTTTACCAGGCTTATTCTGCGACAACCAGGATAAAGAGCGCTACAACATGGTCAGGGATGTCAGTAACCGCTTTGGCTGTCGCCAGTCGATACCTTCCATCAGCATCGCCAGTTGCGCCGGCGTCAGGAACACTTTGCCATCGCGGGCTGAGGGCCAGGCGAAGCGACCACGTTCCAGTCGCTTTGTCAGCAGGCACAGACCATCGCCGGTGGACCAGAGCAGTTTTACCTGACTGCCGCTGCGTCCCCGGAAGATGAAGACGTGGCCGGACATCGGGTCATCTTTCAGCGCGGTCTGCACCTTTGCGGCGAGGCCATTGAAGCCGTTGCGCATATCGGTGATACCGGCAACCAGCCAGATTTTTGTGCCTGCGGGAAGATTTATCATACAGGCCCCCGCATCAGTTCGCGCAGGACAGTGCTCATGAGTTCAGCAGAGGGATGAGTCAGTGTTATTTCTCCTCCCCGACATTTTATGTGGCAGGTAGCGGGAGGAGAGCAGGATGGTAGTTCGAAGGTTGGGAGAGAAGAGCCCGCCTGAAGCTGCACGGGTATCAGGGCAGGAAGCGACGATGAGTTTTTTCGGGGCCGACAGACCCGCCCTTCACGCTGCCAGAGCCTTATCCATTTAAAGAGCAGGTTATCATTGACGTCATGTTTCCGGGCCAGTGCGGCAATACTGCCTTCTTCTTCAAGAGCCAGCCTGACCAGTTCCATTTTGAATTCAGGGGAATAGTGTTTCCGGGGAAGTCTTTCTTTAGCGCGCATGAGGTGTCCACCTGCAAAATAAGTGGGTGCTTAAGTTACAGGATCCTGGATTCGGGACCAGACGGTACTCAGACGACGCTTACAAAAAAGGTGCCGTAGCACCTTTTTAATAGAGAGGTTGTGTTACCACACAGCAGCCAGCAGCGTATGCGAGTCCGGCACCATAAAATCAACGGACATCATCACCGAGAGGGCAGTGATGGCGATGATAGAGAAGCCGAACAGCTTGCGCGCCCAGATTCTGTCATCAGCAACTTTATAACCGCGCAGAGCCATACCTAACCACCAGACGCTAACCGCCGCGGCGACCACCAGATATTTATATCCAGCGTAACCGCCAAGAGAGAGCATCAGCGTGGCAACGGCAAAGGCGATGATATACAGCGTGATGTGATTCTTCGCCACTGAAATGCCTTTTACCACTGGCAATACCGGAATGTTTGCCGCCTGGTAATCCTTAAAGCGGAAAATGGCGATGGCATAGGAGTGAGGCATCTGCCACAGGCTGAAGATAGCCAGCAGGATCGCTGCGCCGCTATCGAACTCGCCGGTTACTGCACAGTAGCCAATCACCGGCGGCGCAGCGCCGGAGAGTGAGCCAATCAGCGTGCCGTAGACGGAGTGGCGTTTCATGTACAGGCTGTAGACGCCGACATAAACCACAAAGCCCATCACCCCCAGCCAGCAGGCCAGCGGATTCGCGCCAAACCACAGCAGCATAAAGCCAGCAATACCCAGCAAGGTGGCGTACACCAGCGAGACAGCAGGAGAGATCAGGCCTTTAACCAGCACCCGATTCTTCGTCCTTTCCATCTTTCTGTCGATATCCCTGTCGATGTAGTTGTTAAACACACAACCCGACGCCACAACCAGTGACACCCCAACCAGCGTGTAGATAAACAGGGGATAATCAATGCTGCCCTTTGAGGCCAGCAGGAATCCCCCAATCACCGAGATCAGGTTGCCAAAGATGATGCCTGGTTTCGTTACTTGCAGGTATTGCTTAAACATCATAACCGCCGCTCTTAGTGCATCATCATGTTGTAGTTGAGGTTCCACATAATCCAGATGGAGCCTACAACCAGGATAGCGATGATTAGCACGGTGAAGACAAACGCCGTCATGTTCCAGCCTTCATCTGATTTGGTATTCATGTGCAGGAAGCACACCAGATGCACCAGAACCTGTACCACTGCCATTGCCAGGATTGTTCCCAGAATTACGGCCGGAGAGGCAGCCCCTGTCATCACCATCCAGAACGGAATCACCGTCAGAATGATCGACAGGATAAAGCCTGTCATGTAGGTTTTTACGCTGCCATGGGACGCGCCGCTGTGATCGGTAGAATGACTCATTACATCGCCCCCATCAGATAAACAACAGTGAACACACAGATCCAAACCACATCCAGGAAGTGCCAGAACAGGCTCAGGCACATGATGCGGGTACGGTTAGTGCTGGTCAGGCCGCGACGAGCGATTTGTACCATCAGCACCGCCATCCAGATAAGACCGGAAGTGACGTGCAGACCGTGCGTGCCGACCAGCGCAAAGAACGCTGACAGGAAGCCGCTGCGATCCGGACCCATGCCGTTAACAATCAGGTGATGGAATTCATAGATTTCCATCCCGATAAATCCGGCGCCAAACAACCAGGTCAACGCCAGCCAGGAAACCACCTGGCTTTTGTTGTTTTTGTACATGGCGATAGCCGCCATGCCGTAGGTGATGGAGCTGAACAACAGCAAGAAAGTTTCAACCAGAACGAACGGCAGTTCGAAAATGTCCTTACCTGTCGGGCCGCCTGCGGTGCCGTTCACCAGAACGGCATAGGTAGCAAACAAGATAGAGAACAGAATGCAGTCGCTCATCAGGTAGATCCAGAAACCGAATACCTTCATCGGTCCTGTATCATGGTGCCCGTGTTCATGCGCGTGGGCAGTATGCGCAAGAGTATCAGTTGCCATTTTTCAGCCCTGCTTTGTTAATCTCATCGAAATGCTGTTTTTCCAGTTTTTCGACTTCTGCAACCGGTACGTAGTAATCCACGTCCTCGTCAAAGCTCTTAATAATCCAGGTCGCTACGATGCCGATGAAGCTGGCAATCGCCATCCACCAGATATGCCAGATCATGGCGAAACCGAAGATGGTGGAGAAAGCTGCAATGACGATACCTGCACCGCTGTTTTTCGGCATATGAATTTCTTCATAGTGGTCAGGCTTTTTATACGCTTCGCCTTTCTCTTTCATTTCCCAGAATGCATCACGCTCGTGAACGTGCGGCACAACGGCAAAGTTATAGAACGGAGGCGGGGAAGAGGTTGCCCACTCCAGCGTACGGCCACCCCACGGGTCGCCAGTCAGGTCACGGTTCTGGTCGCGGTCGCGAATAGAAACGTACATCTGAATAACGAGGCAGAGAATACCCAGCGCAATCAGTACTGCACCGCTGGCTGCAATCATCAGCATGGTGTGGAACTGCGGGTCAATCTGCTGGCTCAAACGACGGGTCATGCCCATGAAGCCCAGCGCATACAGCGGCATAAAGGCAACGAAGAAGCCGATGATCCAGAACCAGAAAGCGCGTTTGCCCCAGGTTTCGTTCAGGGTGAAGCCAAAGGCTTTCGGCCACCAGTAGGTCAGACCTGCGAAGCAACCGAACACTACGCCGCCGATGATAACGTTATGGAAGTGCGCAATCAGGAACAGGCTGTTGTGCAGAACGAAGTCCGCGCCCGGTACTGCCAGCAGCACGCCAGTCATCCCGCCCACCGAGAAAGTGACGATAAAACCGATGGTCCACAGCATCGCAGAATGGAACACGATGCGGCCCTGATACATGGTGAACAGCCAGTTGAAGATCTTAACCCCGGTCGGGATCGCGATAATCATGGTAGTAATACCGAAGAAGGCGTTTACGTTCGCGCCCGCACCCATCGTAAAGAAGTGGTGCAGCCAAACGATGAACGACAGAACGGTAATACAGACGGTTGCCCATACCAGCGAGGTATAACCAAACAGACGTTTACGCGAGAAGGTTGCCGCAATTTCGGAGAACACACCGAAAACAGGCAGGATCAGGATGTAAACTTCCGGGTGGCCCCAGGCCCAAATCAGGTTGATGTACATCATCATGTTGCCACCCATATCGTTGGTAAAGAAATGGGTGCCCAGGTAACGATCCAGGGTCAGCAGCGCGATAGTGACGGTCAGAATTGGGAACGAGGCGATAATCAGGATGTTAGCGCACAGAGATGCCCAGGAGAATACCGGCATCTTGAACATGGTCATGCCCGGGGCGCGCATCTTGATAATGGTCACGAAGAAGTTAATACCGGTCAGGGTAGTACCGATACCGGAGAGCTGCAGCGCCCAAATCCAGTAATCAACCCCTACGCCAGGACTGTACTCAATTCCCGACAGCGGCGGATAGGCCAGCCAACCGGTCTGCGCGAACTCACCAACGCCCAGAGACAGGTTAACCAGAATCACGCCCACAACGGTGAACCAGAAGCTCAGGTTGTTGAGGAACGGGAAGGCCACGTCGCGCGCGCCGAGCTGAAGCGGAACCACCAGGTTCATCAGACCGATAACAAACGGCATCGCCACGAAGAAGATCATGATAACGCCGTGGGCGGTAAAGATCTGATCGTAGTGATGAGGCGGCAGGAAGCCGGCTTCCCCGGCCGAAGCCAGCACCTGCTGGCTACGCATCATAATGGCGTCAGCAAAACCACGCAGCAACATCACAATCGCCACGATGATATACATGATACCGAGGCGTTTATGGTCGACGGAGGTCAGCCACTCTTTCCACAGGTAGGTCCACTTACCGAAGTAAGTGATCAGGCCAACGAGCGCCAGACCTCCCAAAATAATGCCAGCGATCGTAACCATGACGATAGGTTCATGGAACGGGACTGCATCAAGTGATAATTTTCCGAACATCTTTATTCTTCCTCAACCCCTTTAATGGGCGGATTCCGCGTGGCTCATGTCCATGCCTTCCATACCTTCGTGTGCACTGTGCTCACCTTCTGGCTGGGTCATGTCCATGCTCTTACCGTGAGCCATAAACTTGTTAATTACATCGGCAAACAAGTCTGGTTTCACGTTGGAGAAATATTCCACCTGGTTGTATTCGCTAGGCGCGGCCAGTTTTTCGAACGCAGCCATGTCAGACATGGTGTTCGGCGACTGTTTCGCTTTTGCGACCCATTGGTCGAATTCGGCGCGATCCGGTGTTGCAATAGCTTTGAACTTCATGCCTGAGAAGCCCGGCCCGCTGTAGCTGGCGGAGATACCGTCATAAGTACCGGGTTCGTTGGCGATCAGATGCAGGCGAGTCTGCATACCGGCCATGGCATAAATCTGGCTACCCAGACGCGGAATGAAGAAGGAGTTCATCACGGAGTTGGAGGTCACTTTGAAGTACACCGGAGTGTTCGCCGGGAAAGCGATTTCATTCACGGTAGCAATGCCCTGTTCCGGGTAGATGAAGAACCATTTCCAGTCCATGGAAACCACTTCGATGGTAATGGGCTTCTCGTCGTGTGCCAGCGGCTTGCTAGGCTCAAGAGCGTGAGTGGTTTTCCAGGTCAGAACGGCCAGGAACAGGATGATCAGAATAGGTACCGTCCAGACCACAGCTTCCACTTTATTGGAGTGTGACCAGTTCGGGCTGTACTTAGCATCTTTATTGCTCGCACGGTACTTCCAGGCGAAACCAACAGCCATCAAGATTGCGGGAATAACGACAATCAACATCAGGCCAAATGCCGTCAGTATCAGTGAACGTTGCTCCAGACCAATCTGTCCTTTGGGATCTAACAGCGCAGAATTACAGCCACTGAGCAATACAGTGCCTGCAAATAATGACAACCATCCCAAACTTTTATTGTATTTCCTGAGTCTCATTTAACGACCTCAATTCCACGGGATCTGGTGGCGTTTAAAGTGTGTGGGCATTTTACGGGAAGGTTACATTACTGTAAACATGATTAAATTCCTGTTACTTGGATTTGGCTGCCAGGTCACATATGTTGCAAAACATATCAAGTTGATTTTAAGAAGCTGTTGCAAAAGGGCGTTATAACAAAAGGGGAGTGCTGAAGGAGTCTGGGCGGGCAATTGGTATAACCAATGTGAAATAAAACAATTATTTAACAAATAATTATCATTATGGTGACAATTGGGTGGGGGGAAAATAAAGACTCATTAGCTGAATCGTGTAAGAAAAATAGAATTTATAAATGGCGCCAATAATTTCCAAACGCTAAGCCGCACAAAAGAACAAATATTAATAAGCGATACTGATGTTTATTTAGCCGTAATAATTACGGCGAGTGATTACTACAGCTAAATAATATTTACAGATTACGTCAGATGCGTTTTTCGTAGCGCCAGATAATCCAGCAAACCACCAAGCACGACGCCAGAAAGGGCGACTAAAACCCCGACTTCCAGCAGAGCAGGCAGGAAAGAGAAGTGCGTCAAATCCAGCGCGTCCATCGTCAACAGCAGTAACCACACGGCCAACAGGCTGACGCCCGCCGCCAGTGTCCACATGGCAAAGGCATAACCTGCCGGATATGCGGTACGGGAGATAAAGTTGTCATTTACTCGTGTATATTCAAGCGTCTGGCGGCAAACCAGCAGCAAAATAAGCCCCGGTACGGCAGCGGCGACGGAGAATAGATAGAATGTCGACCAGCCGTGTGCTTCAACAAACCAACCCGCCACGGGGCCGACATAAACTCGCCCTACAGCGGAAAGCGCTGAGAGCAGGGCAAATTGAGTTGCGGAAAATGACTTATTACACAGCGTCATTAACAGCGCGACAAAGGCTGATGTGCCCATCCCGCCACAGAGGTTTTCGAAAAAGACGGCTGCGCCCATGCTGTAGAGATGCTTATCAGTAATCGACAGCAGCCAGTAACCAGCGTTAGACGCACCTTGTAAAATGCCGAAAATCAGCAGTGCCCGGAACAGTGACAGGCGCTGCATCAAAATCCCACCGTACAATGCGCCAACAATGGTCGCTAGTAAGCCAAGCGTTTTGTTAACCACGCCTACTTCACCCGCATCAAACCCGACGCCGCGAATCAAAAACGTGGTTGTCAGGCTCATGGCGAATGCGTCGCCCAGCTTATACAGCACGATAAGAAGCAAAATAAGCCAGGCATTATTGCGACCAAAGAAATCTCGCAGAGGTGCAACAACCGCTTGTTCCAGCGTTTTGGGCACAGGAATGGTGTCGGTTGGTTCTGGTGCAAGCAACGTCGCGATAATACAGGGGATCAACAGCGCCGCCATCAACCAGTACATGCCCTGCCAGCCCAGCCATTTATCTGCCAGCCACAGGGCTAGGCCGCCGGAAACCAGCATCCCTAAACGGTAACCCAGCACGCTGATTGCCGCGCCCGCACCACGTTCTTCTGCCGGGAGCACATCGGTTTTCCACGCATCGAAGACAATATCCTGGGAGGCCGAGCAAAAAGCGATCACCACCGCCAGCGCCGCCATCCAGCGGAGTTGGGTGCCTGGTTCGAGAAAACCCATCGCCGCAATGGCGACTAATAACAGGATTTGCGTGGCGAGCAGCCAACCGCGCCGCCGCCCAAAAAATGGGGGCGTGTAGCGGTCCATCAGCGGTGACCAGAGGAATTTAAAAACGTAAGCCTGGCCTACCAGAGAGAAGAAACCAATGGTTTTGAGATCGATATTCTCGACCGTCATCCAGGCCTGTAAGGTGCCGGATGTCAGGGCGAGCGGTAGCCCGGAAGCAAAACCCAGGATCAGCAATATGGCTGAACGCGGCTGTTGAAAAATACGTAAATATTGACTGGACATGGGCGTCTACAGGCCCGGCTTGCACCGGGCCAGAGGGCAGAAATTAACGCGCGTTCTGCTTGATGAATTCGTGGATGCTGGTGTCCTGAGACATATCAGCGATGGTATCGGTCAGCACACTGTTAACCGCATCGGCGATATTTTTGTTGGAGGCCTGGAACGCACCTTCAACGTTGTAGCTGGCACGATAGTTTTTGGTCATTTTGTTGCCATTCTGCGCGGTAGCGATGATGGCGATATCCGCTTTGGTAGCGATGTTATAGCGCACGTTGCCCTGGGACACGTCAGCATACAGTTGGCTAACGATGATTTGCAGATTAACCGGGCCATTCGGACCAACCATGTAACCACGCGCGGTCATCTGTTTTTCCAGCACTTCTTGCAGCAGGAAACGCAGATCGCGGGAGGCGGTCAGGGTAACGATTTGATTATCGCGGGTGACTTTTGCCAGCGCCTGATCGGTACGCTGATCGGCACCATTAATGCTTACGGTGACGCCCATCAGGCTTGGATCCTGCTGTGGCAGTGTAATCGTCGGGGAAACTTCAATAGTTGTTGGCGGTTTTGCGCATCCTGCAAGCATAAACAGAGCAACTAACGGGAAGAGGATTTTTTTGAACATGTTCGGGCTCTCAGAGACTCTTAAGCGTGTTTGGTAAAAATTCCCGCCATCATAACATTGCCAACGGCGAGGGGAAGTGGGTAAGGCATGTAAATTCATCATGTTGACGAAATAATCGCCCCTGGTAAAAGAAACACTGATGCGAGGCCTGTGTTTCAATCTTTAAATCAGTAAACTTCATACGCTTGACGGAAAAACCAGGACGAAACCTAAATATTTGTTGTTAAGCTGCAATGGAAACGGTAAAAGCGGCTAGTATTTAAAGGGATGGATGACATCTCAGCGTTGTCGGAGGAGATATTTCATGATGATACGTGAGCGGATAGAAGAAAAATTAAGGGCGGCGTTCCAACCCGTATTCCTCGAAGTAGTGGATGAAAGCTATCGTCACAATGTCCCAGCCGGCTCTGAAAGCCATTTTAAAGTTGTGCTGGTCAGCGATCGTTTTACGGGTGAACGTTTTCTGAATCGTCATCGAATGATTTACAGTACTTTAGCGGAGGAACTCTCTACTACCGTTCATGCGCTGGCTCTGCATACTTACACTATTAAGGAGTGGGAAGGGTTGCAGGACACCGTCTTTGCCTCTCCTCCCTGTCGTGGAGCAGGAAGCATCGCGTAAAAACGCATTTGCAACTGTCGGCGCTTTTCCAGTATGTTGCTAAAGATTTTATGAAAAACGGCCTGCGGGCCGTTTTGTTTTGTCTGGATTTTGCGCTTTTTGCCCAGCATTCAGACGAAAATTGCCCGGGAATTGTGAAAAAATACGCGACAGCGCGCAATAACCGTTCTCGACTCATAAAAGTGATGCCGCTATAATGCCGCGTCCTATTTGAATGCTTTCGGGATGATTCTGGTAACAGGGAATGTGATTGATTATAAGAACATCCCGGTTCCGCGAAGCCAACAACCTGTGCTTGCGGGGTAAGAGTTGACCGAGCACTGTGATTTTTTGAGGTAACAAGATGCAAGTTTCAGTTGAAACCACTCAGGGCCTTGGGCGCCGTGTAACGATTACTATCGCTGCTGACAGCATCGAGACCGCTGTTAAAAGCGAGCTGGTCAACGTTGCGAAAAAAGTACGTATTGACGGCTTCCGCAAAGGCAAAGTGCCAATGAATATCGTTGCTCAGCGTTATGGCGCGTCTGTACGCCAGGACGTTCTGGGTGACCTGATGAGCCGTAACTTCATTGACGCCATCATTAAAGAAAAAATCAATCCGGCTGGCGCACCGACTTATGTTCCGGGCGAATACAAGCTGGGTGAAGACTTCACTTACTCTGTAGAGTTTGAAGTTTATCCGGAAGTTGAACTGCAGGGTCTGGACGCGATCGAAGTTGAAAAACCGGTTGTTGAAGTCACCGACGCTGACGTTGATACCATGCTGGAAACTCTGCGCAAGCAGCAGGCGACCTGGAAAGAAAAAGAAGGCGCGGTTGACGCTGAAGATCGCGTAACCATCGACTTCACCGGTTCTGTAGACGGCGAAGAGTTCGAAGGCGGTAAAGCGTCTGATTTCGTACTGGCGATGGGCCAGGGTCGTATGATCCCGGGCTTTGAAGACGGTATCAAAGGCCACAAAGCTGGCGAAGAGTTCACCATCGACGTGACCTTCCCGGAAGAGTACCACGCAGAAAACCTGAAAGGTAAAGCAGCGAAATTCGCTATCAACCTGAAGAAAGTTGAAGAGCGTGAACTGCCGGAACTGACTGCAGAATTCATCAAACGTTTCGGCGTTGAAGATGGTTCCGTAGAAGGTCTGCGCGCTGAAGTGCGTAAAAATATGGAACGCGAGCTGAAAGGCGCTGTGCGTAACCGCGTGAAGTCTCAGGCTATCGAAGGTCTGGTTAAAGCCAACGAGATCGACGTTCCGGCTGCCCTGATTGACAGCGAAATCGACGTGCTGCGTCGTCAGGCTGCTCAGCGTTTCGGCGGCAACGAGAAACAGGCTCTGGAACTGCCGCGCGAGCTGTTCGAAGAGCAGGCTAAACGTCGCGTCGTTGTTGGTCTGCTGCTGGGCGAAGTGATCCGCACCAACGAGCTGAAAGCTGACGAAGAGCGCGTAAAAGCCCTGATCGAAGAGATGGCTTCTGCGTACGAAGATCCGTCTGAAGTCGTTGAGTTCTACAGCAAGAACAAAGAGCTGATGGACAACATGCGCAATGTTGCTCTGGAAGAACAGGCTGTTGAAGCTGTACTGGCGAAAGCGAAAGTGACTGAAAAAGAAACCACTTTCAACGAGCTGATGAACCAGCAGGCGTAATTTACGCAGCATAACGCGCTAAATTCGCACAAAGGCCCGTCACCGCCAGGTGGTGGGCTTTTTTTTGTCATGAATTTTGCATGGAACCGTGCGAAAAGCCTCTTTCGGTGTTAGCGTAACAACAAAAGATTGTTATGCTTGAAATATGGTGATGCCGTACCCATAACACAGGGACTAGCTGATAATCCGTCCATAAGGTTACAATCGGTACAGCAGGTTTTTTCAATTTTATCCAGGAGACGGAAATGTCATACAGCGGCGAACGAGATAACTTTGCACCCCATATGGCGCTGGTGCCGATGGTCATTGAACAGACCTCACGCGGTGAGCGCTCTTTTGATATCTATTCTCGTCTACTTAAGGAACGCGTCATTTTTCTGACTGGCCAGGTTGAAGACCACATGGCTAACCTGATTGTGGCGCAGATGCTGTTCCTGGAAGCGGAAAACCCAGAAAAAGATATCTATCTGTACATTAACTCCCCAGGCGGGGTGATCACTGCCGGGATGTCTATCTATGACACCATGCAGTTTATCAAGCCTGATGTCAGCACCATCTGTATGGGCCAGGCGGCCTCGATGGGCGCTTTCTTGCTGACCGCAGGGGCAAAAGGTAAACGTTTTTGCCTGCCGAATTCGCGCGTGATGATTCACCAACCGTTGGGCGGCTACCAGGGCCAGGCGACCGATATCGAAATTCATGCCCGTGAAATTCTGAAAGTTAAAGGGCGCATGAATGAACTTATGGCGCTTCATACGGGTCAATCATTAGAACAGATTGAACGTGATACCGAGCGCGATCGCTTCCTTTCCGCCCCTGAAGCGGTGGAATACGGTCTGGTCGATTCGATTCTGACCCATCGTAATTGATGCCAGAGGCGCAACTGTGCCGCTATACTTATCCAGGGCGGCACAACGCTGTAAGCGGCTTGCGCCTGAGAATGGCATTTGCGTCGTCGTGTGCGGCACAAAGTACAAAGAAGAGGTTTTGACCCATGACAGATAAACGCAAAGATGGATCGGGCAAATTGTTGTATTGCTCTTTTTGCGGCAAAAGCCAGCATGAAGTGCGCAAGCTGATTGCCGGTCCATCCGTGTATATCTGCGACGAATGTGTTGATTTATGTAACGACATCATTCGCGAAGAGATTAAAGAAGTTGCACCGCATCGTGAACGCAGTGCGCTACCGACGCCGCATGAAATTCGCAACCACCTGGACGATTACGTTATCGGCCAGGAACAGGCGAAAAAAGTGCTGGCGGTCGCGGTATACAACCATTACAAACGTCTGCGCAACGGCGATACCAGCAATGGTGTCGAGTTGGGCAAAAGTAACATTCTGCTGATCGGTCCGACCGGTTCCGGTAAAACGCTGCTGGCTGAAACGCTGGCGCGCCTGCTGGATGTTCCGTTCACCATGGCCGACGCGACTACACTGACCGAAGCCGGTTATGTGGGTGAAGACGTTGAAAACATCATTCAGAAGCTGTTGCAGAAATGCGACTACGATGTCCAGAAAGCACAGCGTGGTATTGTCTACATCGATGAAATCGACAAGATTTCTCGTAAGTCAGACAACCCGTCCATTACCCGAGACGTTTCCGGTGAAGGCGTACAGCAGGCACTGTTGAAACTGATCGAAGGTACGGTAGCTGCTGTTCCACCGCAAGGTGGGCGTAAACATCCGCAGCAGGAATTCTTGCAGGTTGATACCTCTAAGATCCTGTTTATTTGTGGCGGTGCGTTTGCCGGTCTGGATAAAGTGATTTCCCATCGTGTAGAAACCGGCTCCGGCATTGGTTTTGGCGCGACGGTAAAAGCGAAGTCCGACAAAGCAAGCGAAGGCGAGCTGCTGGCGCAGGTTGAACCGGAAGATCTGATCAAGTTTGGTCTTATCCCTGAGTTTATTGGTCGTCTGCCGGTTGTCGCAACGTTGAATGAACTGAGCGAAGAAGCTCTGATTCAGATCCTCAAAGAGCCGAAAAACGCCCTGACCAAGCAGTATCAGGCGCTGTTTAATCTGGAAGGCGTGGATCTGGAATTCCGTGACGAGGCGCTGGATGCTATCGCTAAGAAAGCGATGGCGCGTAAAACCGGTGCCCGTGGCCTGCGTTCCATCGTAGAAGCCGCACTGCTCGATACCATGTACGATCTGCCGTCCATGGAAGATGTCGAAAAAGTGGTTATCGACGAGTCGGTAATTGATGGTCAAAGCAAACCGTTGCTGATTTATGGCAAGCCGGAAGCGCAACAGGCATCTGGTGAATAATTAACCATTCCCATACAATTAGTTAACCAAAAAGGGGGGATTTTATCTCCCCTTTTATTTTTCCTGCATTCCCGCCGTTGAATGTGTGGAATACATCCCCATATACTGGATTACATATTAACGACGATGCAGTGGAGTGTGGCGTCGTCGGCTACCTGGCGGACTTTAAACTAAGAGAGAGCTCTATGAATCCTGAGCGTTCTGAACGCATTGAAATCCCCGTATTGCCGCTGCGCGATGTGGTGGTTTATCCGCACATGGTCATCCCCTTATTTGTCGGGCGGGAAAAATCTATCCGTTGTCTGGAAGCGGCGATGGACCATGATAAAAAAATTATGCTGGTCGCGCAGAAAGAAGCTTCAACGGATGAGCCGGGTGTAAACGATCTTTTCACCGTTGGAACCGTGGCGTCTATTTTGCAGATGCTGAAGCTGCCGGACGGCACCGTGAAGGTGCTGGTCGAAGGGCTGCAGCGTGCTCGCATTTCTGCGCTGTCTGATAATGGCGAGCATTTCTCGGCGAAAGCGGAGTATCTCGACTCGCCGGCGATTGACGAACGCGAGCAGGAAGTGCTGGTTCGCACCGCTATCAGCCAGTTTGAAGGCTATATCAAGCTGAACAAAAAGATCCCACCGGAAGTGCTGACGTCGCTGAACAGCATCGACGATCCGGCGCGCCTGGCGGATACCATCGCGGCGCACATGCCGCTGAAGCTGGCTGACAAGCAGTCTGTGCTTGAGATGTCCGACGTTAACGAACGTCTGGAATATCTGATGGCGATGATGGAATCGGAAATCGATCTGCTG
>OGIC01000690.1_pt1 | contig 15832 bp, 12 predicted proteins | sample 1571681 | NCBI WGS metagenome assembly OGIC01 (sample SAMEA2582046, study PRJEB24529) | metagenome | biome: Human gut stool | place: China | collected 2011
ATAGCAGTTTGCGTTTTTAATGCACAAGCAACATCCGCAAACTGCATATCGCAAAGATGCCGTTTTGATTGGCACTATTTTTGAAAATTGCGATAGAAAGGTCATTGCAGCATTGATCTCGTCGGGTTGTCAGCAGCATTTTTGAACAGTTTTCACCTGTGTGTATAATATGTATTATAGCATTGCCATGGAAATCCATCAAGAATTTTTTCGTTATGCAGGTATAAAGTCATAACCTTCGGCAGGCGGTACAGCGGAAAGCAGATCGTGCAGGTCTACGGCCTGACCAGCGAAAAGCTGAAACTGCTGACCGATGCAGCGTTTGCCGAACTGGAATTTACCCCGGACTGACTTTTGCCGCCTGCGGGCGGCGCACATATACTCTTTCCCTCAACTATGTGATTATGGTGTATCACTCCCCTCTGTTTGCTGTTTCAAAACATTTTTCGACTTTTTTAAAAAAAGTCTTGGCAAGGATTTATTTCTATGGTAAACTTTTTGTAAAAGTTCATAGGCAAACCCGGCGCAAGTCGGCGACGCAAAGCTATAGGGACCCACCGGGTCAGCCAGTTGCCAGTAAGAAATTGCTGTTTTGCTGTCCATAAATATCGCTTTATGAAGTCAGATGACGCTTTCAGTCATGGGTTCGCCATGCCTTGAAAGCGTTTATTTATTTTCCAGCGGCAGAGTTATAAAAATGGAGGGGACATGCTATGAATGTTACAAAGCGAGCCAGAACTTGCGGGGGTCTGGCAATTCTAATGACGATGCTTCTGCTGACGGCATTGCTGTCTCTTTCGGCAAGCGCAGCAGAAACAGTAAGCCAGCATGAGCGTGTGAGGGTTGGCTTTTTTGCAATGGACGGCTATCACATGATGGACGAGGACGGAAACCGCAGCGGTTATGGCTACGATTTTCTCCGCTTGATGGCGCGCTACTGGGATGTAGACTATGAATACGTCGGCTATGACAAAAGCTGGGAAGAAATGCAGCAGATGCTGATCGACGGCGAGATCGACATGGTAACTTCTGCCCGCAGAACGCCTGAGCGCGAAGAATTATTTGATTTTTCCCGTCCGATCGGAACCAATAATGGTATCCTGACTGTCCGCAGCGATAATAGCACCATCGTTGAGGGAAAATATAGTACCTACGATGGGATGCGTGTTGCACTCCTGCGCGGAAACTCCCGGAACGATGAATTTGCGGAGTATGCACGAACCAAAGGCTTCACTTACAAATCGGTCTATTTCGATTCGGCTGAGGAGATAGCAGAGGCACTTCAGAATGGAACGGTTGATGCCATTGTCACCAGTTCCCTGCGCAAAATGAACAATGAGCGCATCCTTGAAAAATTCGGCAGCAGTGATTTTTATGTGATCGTCAAAAAAGGAAACACTGAACTTCTGAATAAGATAAATTATGCGATTGATCAGATGAACGCTGCCGAAGGCAGCTGGAAAACGACCCTCTATAACAAAAACTACGAAACTACCGATACCAAAAATCTGGAGTACACGGAAGAAGAAAAGCGTATCATTGCCCAATATTCCAAGGAAAATCCCCTTCATGTTCTGTGCGACCCGACCCGGTATCCCTATTCCTATACAGAAAATGGCGAAGTAAAGGGCATTCTCCCGGACTATTTTCGGAAGATAGCAGACTATGCAGGACTCTCGTATGAGTTTCTTGTTCCTGCGACCAGAGATGAGTATATCGCATATCAAAGCAATAAGGATGCGGTAAACATCAGTATTGATGCACGATTGGATACGGATAATTACGCAGAGACCAAAGAATGGGGATTGACCGCTCCCTATATCACGATGCGAATGGCAAGAGTGACGCGGAGAGACTTTGATGGGAAGATCAATGTTGTCACCACAGTCAATCAGACCGCATCCACATCGATCGAAGATGTGCTGGCACCCGGTGCGGAAAAACTGATGTGCAGTACCCGTCAGGAGATGATGGAAGCTGTCCGCAATGGCAAAGCGGATGCAGCCTTTGTCTACTATCGCATGGCACAGGCATTCGTCAACAGCGACACAACAGGTACAATGACCTACACGCTGCTGGAACAACCCACATTCAGTTACCGCATGGTGGTTTCCTCTACGGAAAACCATGCGCTGGCAGGTATCCTGACAAAAGCAATGTACGCAATGCCGGATAATCTTGTTGAAGACCTTGCAACACAGTACACCACTTATAAAGCAACGAATCTGACACTTGCAGATATGATCCGTCTGCATCCGGTCACAGCTGTCGCCATCACCGTATTTATCTCGTGGATGGCGGTCACAATGATCATTATCGTGAACCGCTTGCGGACACGCAGAAAATTACAGCTTGCAGCCCAGCAGAAAGCGAAAGAAATGACTGTCCTTGCAGAGCAGGCGCAAGCAGCCAGCAAAGCCAAAAGCACATTCCTTTCCAATATGTCCCACGACATCCGCACCCCTATGAACGCCATCATCGGCTTTACAAATATTGCATTGCATCAGGATTCTGTGCCGGAAATGCACAACTGTCTGAAGAAGATCGAGGAAAGCTCGGATCATCTGCTGTCCCTGCTGAATGATGTGCTGGATATAAGCCGCATCGAGAGCGGAAAGGTGGAGTTTTCCCCTGTTCCGGCGAATATCACCGCAGTTACAGACAGTGTGATCGAGATCGTGAAGGGGATGATTCTGAACCGGGAACTGAACTTTGAAGTGCATCGTGAACCGCTGCAAAATCCCTATGTCATGACGGAACCCGTCCGTATCCGGGAAATTCTGGTCAATATCCTGAACAATGCCGTGAAATTTACCAAGGATGGCGGCACCATCCGTTTTGATGCAGGCAGCCGTCCGGGAGCCGATGCACAGCACATCGTGATTTGCTATCGGATCAAAGATACCGGCATCGGTATGAGTGAAGATTTCCAGAAAAAGCTCTTTGACGAATTTGCACAGGAAGAAAATGGCGTACGGACACAGTATAAGGGCACGGGTCTGGGAATGCCCATCTCAAAGAAGTATGTTGAACTGATGGGCGGCACGATCACAGTAGACAGCCGGAAGGGCGTCGGCACAACCTTTGCCGTAGAGATTCCCATGGAATTGACAAATGCTGAGAAAGTCGAAAAAACAAAGCCGCTTGTACAGCACAATGACCTGAAGGGGATCAAGGTGCTTCTGGCAGAAGATAATGATCTGAACGCCGAACTTGCCACGATTCTGTTGGAAGATTTGGGAATGACAGTAACGCGTGCAGCAGATGGGCAGGAAGTTGTTGATCTGTTCGCAGAGCATCCGGCGGGCACTTATGATATTATCCTGATGGACATTATGATGCCTAAAATGGATGGACATCAGGCGGCAAAGGCGATCCGAGCAATGTATGCTGACCGCTCGGATGCAGAAGAGATTCCCATCATCGCATTGTCGGCAAATGCTTTTTCGGAGGACGTTCAGGCTTCTCTGGACGCAGGCATGAACGGTCATGTTTCCAAGCCTCTTAACATGGAAGAAGTAACCAAAGTTATTGAGCGTAACTTGAACAGGCCGTAACTCCAGCGGATTAATACCTACATATTTCCCCCAAGCGGGCGACCACAAAAAGGTTGCCCGCTATTTTTATACCCTAAAAACTAAAGAAGGAGGCCAAAATGCCAAGCAAAACCGAAGAATATCTCGCCCTTGCCCAGCGCACGGCCAACGGCCTGACCCGGTATTGGGAAAGCTGGACGGACTACCTGACCACCGCATCCCGGCTGTACAAGTACCCTTTTGCCGACCAGCTCATGATCTACGCCCAGCGCCCGGATGCCACCGCCTGCGCCGACTTTGACATCTGGAACAACCGGATGAACCGCTATGTGCGCCGGGGTGCCAAGAGCATCGCCCTGCTAGACGAATCCAGCGGATTTCCCCGGCTGCACTACGTTTTTGATGTGTCGGATACGGCACCGCGGCGAAACGCCCTGTACCCGGAGGTGTGGCAGATCAATGAATCCCTGAAAGAGCCGGTCAGGTCTACTTCGAGGATTGGGCAGATACATGGTTCGAGGGTCACAAGGATAATATCGCTCCCACGACACAGGAAAGCTACAAATACTGCCTGAAAATGCTCAAAGAGGGATTTTATCATCGCCCCTTGACCGTCATCCAAAGACAGTATCCGGGATATTCCGGTGCCGCTGAATGTCCGCAAGTGTGCGATCAAGCTGCGGGATACCAAAGACCAGTTTATCTGGGAAAGCCCCAAGACGGGCTTGCCCTGCAACCCCACCCATTTCCGGGATGTGTTCCGCAAATCTCTGGAAGAAGCGGGCGATGTCCGCTTGCTCACACCGCACAGCTGCCGCCACACCTATGTGTCGCAGATGCAGGCGTTGGGCGTGGACATCCAGACCATCCAGAGCATCGTAGGCCACGCCGACACCGAGATGACTGAACATTATCTCCATGTTCAGGAATCCATTCGGCAGAGTGCGATCCAGTTGTTCAGTGAGGCTTTTTCGGCCTGAAAATTGGACGGAACAGCACTAATTAGACCAGATAAAGTCTTTGGCACTGTGGTCAAAGCCAAATGAGGTCAGCCCACAAACAAAAAAATCCAACGATTTCTAATGTGAAATCGTTGGATTTATGGTCCGAGTGGCGAGAATCGAACTCACGGCCTCTTGAACCCCATTCAAGCGCGCTACCAAAACTGCGCTACACCCGGATATCTGTTTGCATTTGTCGCTCACAGCTTGATTAGTATACCCGACTTTTCCCGTTTTGTCAAGCGCTTTTTCCAAATTTCTGATACAGTTTTTACATTTTATTATCCCAGCTTTTGCCCGCGGGAAGGATGTGCGAAAGAGCGTTATTTTCAAAAATCGCTGTACGCTTCTTCCTCGTCATCCTCGCAGATGGGGGTGGTATCGTCCGGCGGTGTGCCAAACTCCACCGTGGCAAAGGCCAGCGCGAACACGCTGTCTGCCCCGGCGTGCAGCAGTGCCTGTGCGCAGGCAGCAGCTGTTGTGCCAGTGGTGATGACGTCATCCACCAACAGGATACGCTTGCCCTCCAGCTGCTGCGGCTGTGCCGACCGGAAAGCGCCTGCAACGTTTGCGATGCGCTGCTCCAGCGGCAGACCGGCCTGATGCCGTTTTGCCCGGGTGCGTTCCAGTGCCTGCGGTGCCAGCGGCACCTCCATGGCTTTTGCCAGCGGCAGCGCCATCAGTTCCGGCACATTGTAGCCGCGCCTTTTACCGGAGGCCGGCACCGGCACGATCAGGTCGTACCCGATGGCCGCCCACGGCACCGGCTGCGGAAGCAGCTCGCCGTACTGCACGGTCAGTTCACCGCCAAAGGCCAGCTGTACCAGACGGTTGCCCATCTCCACAGCCCGCCACGGCTTGCCCTGATACTTCGCGTTCAGGATGCCGCGCCGCACACAGCCGCTGTAACGGTAGGGCGCAGCCGCACCGGCCAGATTGCTGATGTAATGCTGCGCCGGATCCAGCCGGATGCCGGGCTTGCGGCGTAGCGCTTCCAGCTGCTCTGCGCAGTCCAGGCAATCCTGTACATCTCCCAGCACCCGGCCGCAGAAGGGGCACTCGCGCGGGTAAAGCAGCTGCCGTACCGCCCGCAGCGCCCTGCGCCGGGGGTCATAGTAGTCCATCAGTCCTTTTTGACCGCCACGATCACTCGCACGCGCTTGCCTGCTGCGCAGCCAAAGTTATCGTACCAGCCGGTCAGGTAGTAGCCCTCGGAGTTTACCTCAGAGAGCTTGGTGGCGTAATACTGCCCCTTGTACCATAGGTACACCTGCATATCGTCAGCCGTCTCGTAGCGGGTGCCGTTGCTCATCACCGAGGCTGCACCCACCTTGTCGATCTTCATGGGCATCAGCTGGATCATAGCTTTTACTGTGCCGTTCACGTTTTGCCGCACTGCCAGACCGCCCGCCAGCACCGGATACTTGATGGAGGTGGAAAAGCTGGCCTGACTGCCGTTGACGTAGCAGATGTAAGTAGCGCCGCCGCCCACAAAGTTGAGGATGGTGCTCATAGGCTGGCCGGTAATGTTGGCCAGCTGCTTGAGACCGATGCTCAGCAGTGAGCCGGAACTGCTGGTAATACGGTTCCAGACCGTGCTCAGCAGCGAGCCGTCAATGACGCCCCACAGGATCTCGCTGGTGGTGGGCACCAGCACACTGCGCAGATCATCCACCACCGTGGTGGTGTTGGTGGTGCCGCCGGTAGAGCCGGAACCGGAAGAATTGCCTCCGGTGGAGCCGCTGCCGGAGCCGGAAGAGCTGCCCCCGGAGGAACCACTGCCGGAGGAGCTGTCCCCGCTCCCACCGGAGCCGCCGGTCAGACCGCCCAGAATAGAGCCTGCGTTGAAGGCCAGATTCTTCACGTCGTCCAGCACGCCGTATTTCCACAGATCACCTGTGACGTCGTTCAGAATCAGGCGGTCGATCTGCCCCTGCTCATTCAGCGTATAGTAACGTACAGCCAGCGTGTTCAGCTTTGTCCCCGCTATTCGGCTGGGACGAACCGTCCCAGCCAACCCCTCCGATGTTGTTTCCAAGATTTGTACGTCATCGGCCAGAGCATAGTCCCCCAGCGCGGTGGCGGTATCGTTGATGGTGCCGCTGACCGATTTGGACTCGACGGCGGTCACCTGTTCCCCTTCGGGGGTCACGCTGATCTCCACCAACCAGCCGGTGGGGTAGTTCAGGCTTTTGTCGATATTCACGGTGCGGGTAATGCCGTCGGTGCACATCACCGAAATCTTTTGCAGCACGTCTGCGCCGTTATCCTCCACAAGGCTGCGGGAGGCGGTCTGCACCACGCCGTAGAATACGCTGTCAGCTTCCTCGCCGGTGATCACATCGGCTACCTCGTTGTCCATACCCAGCAGCAGGGTGACTACTTCGCCCACGCCGCCGCCGTTCAGGGAGGAGATCTTGGACGCCACGGCAGCGCTGCCCAGACTATAGTTGCTGCCCGCCACGGTCAGCGCAGTGGGTGCGCTGGCGCTGGGCGATACCGCCGTGATGCGGCCTGCGGCGCGGCGGGTATAGATCCACACCGTCTGCAGGCTTTCGCTGTAATAGTACACGTCGTACTTGTTCAGCTCTGCCGAAGCGGAGGCCTTATCGTTACGGTAGACGCTCACCGGCGTAAAGGGCAGCTGGGTGCCCTCTTCTGCTACAAAGGGGCCCTTGCGGCTCTTGAGCAGCACCGAGGAGGTATCCACCTGACCGTTGGACACCGTAAAGCCCAGCGAACTGCCGTAGGCGCTGCCGCTGGCGGTGTTGGCGCGCAGGGCGTTGTACAGCAGCAGGGTGCCCTGCTCGTAGGTCATAGCCTGTCCCTGCGTGCATGTCAGCTGATCCCGCAGACCGATCTGCTGCGCCTTGTTCAGCTGTGCCTGCGGGAAGGAGCCGGTCAGGTCGGTGGTCTTATAGCTCAGCAGCTTCAGCACCGCTGCGCAGGCTTCCTCCAGCGTGACGGTGTTGTCCGGGCGAAAAGAGCCGTCGGTGTAGCCATTCATCCAGCCCTGCTGCACTGCAATGCGGATGTAGGGTGCCCACTGGGAGGTGCCGGGCACATCCCGGTACAAAGTGCCCACCGTGCCCTGTGCGCCTACGCTCTCCCGGTAAGTGGAAAAGGACACCAGCATTTTGGCAAAAGCGCCGCGGGTAATGTTGGCGCTAAGCTCCTGACCGGTAGGCACAGCGCCCAGAGTAATGGCCGTCTGCAGGGCCGTGTTGTTGATGTTGGCCGCCGAGACCGGCAGCACCAGCACCGACACCGCAATGCTGACCGCCAGCAGAAATGCGAGAATCCGTTTTTTCATTGGTCGTACCTCTTGTTCTTTGTTTATCACGCCGCCGCGATCAATCGTAGCGCAATGCTTCAATGGGGTTCAGCCGGGCTGCGCGCCGTGCCGGCAGGTAGCCGAACAGCACGCCGATGCCCACCGAGATGCCAAAGGCCACCACAATGGAGTTGAAGGAGGGGCTTACCGTAACAGTGGTATCGGTCATGAACATGGGCAGCACTTTGTTTGCCGCCATGGACACCGCATAGCCCAGCGCAATGCCTAAAACGCCGCCCAGCGCCGAGGTAGTGGCTGCTTCCACCACAAACTGCGCCAGAATGGTGCGCTCCTTTGCGCCAAGCGCCTTGCGGATGCCGATCTCGCGGGTGCGCTCAGTAACCGACACCAGCATGATGTTCATAATGCCGATGCCGCCCACCAGCAGCGAGATACTGGCAATGCCGGTAAGTATCACGATGACCATGTTGATCATCTTGTTCATTTCCTCCAGCCACTCGCTGGCGCTGTACACATAGTAGCCGTTTTCGGTCTTGAGGATCGACATCAATTCCTCTTCCATGGTGGCCTTGGCCTCGTTGGCAAGGCTTTCGTCGGCCATCATGGCGGTGTAGCAGTCCACCATGCTTTGGCTGGAGAGCCGCATCACGGTGGTGTAGGGCAGGTAAACGCAGTCGTCATCGCTGCCCTGCTGCATAGTGGGGTCGCTGACTTTGGCAGACAGCACACCTACGACGCGGAACTTGTTGGCACCGATCTTGAGCGTCTGCCCCACACCGTTGCCGCCAAAGGCTACGCGGTTGAGGTAATCGCCGATGACGCAGACCTGCTTGTTGTCCTGCATATCCATGTACTGCAGGCCGCGCCCCTGAACGATCTGGTAATTCTTCATTTCGGTAAAGTTTTCGTCCACACCGCTCATCTTGGACCAGCGGTAGCTGGTGGTACCGATCTTCAGCGTACCGCTGGCTTTGCCGCTGAAGTTGACCTGCGGCGACACCGCCTTGATCAGGTCGGAATGCCGCTGGCAGATGTCGTACATCTCCTCCACCGACACGGAGCGGGAGCCGTAGCCCCACACCTGAATGCTGAGGGTGTTAGTGCCCAGTGCGGAAAAGCTGTCCCGCATGCTCTTGGTCATGCCATTGCCCAGACCCACGATGACGATGACCGCCATCACGCCGATGATGATACCCAGCATGGTCAGAAAGGTGCGCAGCTTGTTGCTCCACACGTTCTGGATAGCCTGCCGGAAGGTTTCAAAGATCATGCCTGTTCCTCCTTTTCCGGCGTTTCGGGCAGCAGGGTGGGCTGCACCATGGCCTCCGGTGCGTGGGAGTCGCCGTCATACACCACCTGACCGTCCTCCAGCCGGATGATGCGGTCGGCCTGCACGGCAATGGAATTGTCGTGGGTGATTAGCACTACGGTGTGTCCCTGCTTGTGCAGCTGCTGCAAAAGCCCCAGCACCTCGCGGCCGGTATGGGAGTCCAGTGCGCCGGTGGGCTCGTCCGCCAGAATGACCGGCGGGTTGCGCACCAGTGCCCGCGCAATGGACACGCGCTGCTGCTGACCGCCGGAAAGCTGGTTGGGGCGGTTTTTCAGCTTGTCGCCAAGCCCCACCTGCTCCAGCACCTCCCGGGCGCGGATGTGGCGCTCGGTGCGGGAGATGCCCGCATACACCAGCGGCACCTCCACGTTTTCCATCAGGTTCAGCCTGGGCAGCAGATTGTATTGCTGGAAGATAAAGCCCAGCATTTCGTTGCGGACAGCGGCCAGCTCGTTGCGGTTCATCTTGCCCACATCCCGGCCGTTGAGCCGGTAGGTGCCGTAGGTGGGCACATCCAGACAGCCGATGATGTTCATACAGGTGGATTTGCCCGAGCCGGACTGGCCCACGATGGCCACGAACTCGCCTTTTTCGATTTTCATGGTGATGTGGTCGGCAGCTTTTACCGTGGTATCGCCCATCTGGTAGTACTTGCACACCGCATCAAACTCGATCAGAGCGCTCATTCATCCCTCCTGCGTCAATTCACCACGACTGCGCCGGCCTCGGCGGGGTCGATGCCCTCTGCGGGCTCTTCAGCGTCCGCTGCGGGGGCTTCACCGTTTTCCGTCTCCTCCGGCAGCGTCTCCTCGCCGCCCTCGGCAAGGTCTGCATTGTTTCCGGTATCCTCGAGCTCTCCGCCGCCCATATCACCATAGCCACCGTCGTCATAGTAGCTGTCGCTGCTCACGGAGCTGGGGTCGTAGGCAATGGTATCACTCTCGGACAGGCCGCTGGTCACCTGCGTATAGTTGTCGTCACTGACACCGGTCTTGACCTGGACATACACATAGCCCTCTGGTGCGCTCATGGAAGTATCAGCGTTCACGGCGCTGGGCGAATCCTGCCGCACCAGCACATAATTGCCCCGCACGATGGCGGCGTTAGGCACCGTGAGCGCATTTTTAGCCTGTGCCACCACGATCTCGGCGTTGGCGTTCATGCCCGGGCGCAGACCGGTGGTCTCGTCGATGCGCACGGTCACCGGGTAGGTGGTGGTGCCGCCGCTGGTGTCGCCCTTCATGGACACACGGGTAACCACGCCCTCGTAGGTCTTATCCTTCACGGCGTCTGCGGTCACCTGTACGGACTGTCCCACCTTCAGGCTGCTGACCTGCAGCTCGTCCACGTTGATGGTCATTTCCAGATAGCTCAGGTCGTAAATGGTGCACAGGTCGCTGCCGGTGCTCAGGGCATCGCCCACCTTGGCATTTTTCTCGATGATGGTGCCGCTGATGGGCGAGGTGATGGTGTATCTATCCATAGTGTCCTGCATATTCTGCATGGACAGCTCCGCGCCGCGCAGGGTCTCGGAGGCAGCCTGGATGGACTCGGTCAGTTCCTCACCGCTGAGGGTCAGGATGATATCGTCCTTGTTCACGCTGCCGCCCTCCCGCACATTGATGGCGGTGACAGTACCGGAAGTCAGCGCAGTCAGGGTACGCTCGGCCTGATACTGGAAGTTGGCTGCTGCAATGGAGCTCACCCCGTTGATGACAGCCGTTGCAGCCTGTGCCGTGGTCAGACCGCCCGCATTGGACACCGAGATGGTCACGGTGCGGGTAAGCAGGTTGCCGGTGCTCAGAGCATCGGTGCCGGTCACGGCGGTAATGGTGCCGGGCAGCACCTCAAAGGTACCGTCCAGCGTCACCTGAGCGGTCTGCCCTACCGAGAAGTTAGCGGCATCCGCAGCCGGGAACTCCAGCACCAGATTCATCTTGGAGCTGTCCCGCACCACGGCCACTTCCTGACCGCTCTTTACCTCATCGCCCTTGTTCACCTTCAGGCTGCTGACGACGCCCGCCACCTCGGCACGCACATACTGACGGTCGGCGGTCTTATCGTAGCTGCGCTGCGCCTGCTGCAGGGTGATGGCAGCCTGTTCCACCTTGGTGGTGGCATCGGAGGAATCCACCGTGTACAGCACAGTGCCCTCCTCCACGATATCACCCTCCTCAAAGCCGCCGGTCAGCACCTTGCCGGACACCAGCGATTTGACGCTGTAAGTATTGGCAGGCTTCAGCGTACCAGTGCCGCTGAGCGTGTTGGAGACATCCCGGGTCTCGGGCGCTGCTTCTGTATAGGAAGTATCCACGTTGGCGGGCTTTGCACCCTTGGGCTTCAGCAGCCACCAGCCGCCTGCCAGCACCACGATGGCCACCGGCACCAGCCACTTCCAGTTCTTTCGGGCAAAGGCTGCTGCGCCGCCTTTTTTGGGTGCAGCCGCTGCGTCCTGCTGCGGGTCGGCGGGCTGTTTAGACTTGTTCCAGATCATTCTTGCCGTTCCTCCTAGGTTCTTTTATGACAAGGTGCTTTTTGCAAAAGCACCCGTCAGAAACTCTTATTTGTAGTGTATCGCATTTTGCCCCGATAAACAAGCGTCCAATTTTCGTTTCACGGCATTTCCACAAAGTTTCAGACTTTTTTAACAAAGAATGGCCTTCTTTGTGCGCCGCTGAGCAGCTGCATATCCTTTATAATACGATTCAATCCGCCTCTTCCCTGCTCTTCTTCCTGTGAAAAAAGAGATTCTGAAAAGCCCGCAGGCTTTTCAGAATCCCAAACAAAAAATCAAATTCCTTAAAATATGGCCAAAGCCCACGCGGCGGCCATTTGGAATCGTTTTCCCTCAAAAGAAAATCAGCCGGACCCGAAGGCCCGGCTGATTTATTCTTTTTTACCCTGCGTCTGCGGTGGGCTCTACCACCACATACACCCCTGCGGGCACACAGGCGGCCCATGCGCCGTCCTTGTCCAGCCAGCCGAATTGCTCACAGACATGATCCGGGCACTGACTGTCCAAAAACGCAATGGCACCATCCTTTACCTGCAAGTGCACGATGTAGTCCCCTACCTCGTACAGGTAATCGTGATCCTGCACAAGGGGCAAGGTCTCGGTAACGCCGTCACCGAAATCCACAACGGCCTGTAAGCCGCTGCCTTTGGCGGGGTGCTGCGCCCGCACCGCAAGAAAAATACCTGCGGCCAGTGCCAGCACCACCAGTGCAAAGATCACATTTTTCTTCCACGCGCTGCCCTTGGGGGCGGCGGTGTCAGAGTTTTTTTGCTTTATGCTCATGCAGCGTACTTGCTGGCAGCTGCACCGGCAATGCGGCCAAAGACGGTAAAGTCGGCCACAGCATTGCCGCCCAGACGGTTTGCACCGTGCACACCGCCGGTCACCTCACCTGCTGCGAACAGGCCGGGGATCACAGAGCCGTCAGCCTTCAGCACCTCGGTGTTGGTGTTGATCTTCAGGCCGCCCATGGTGTGGTGCACACCTGCGGTGACCTTGATAGCGTAGTAGGGAGCGGTATCCAGAGCCTTTGCAAAGCTGGTACGGCCAAAGTCGGGGTCATTCTTGGCGGCAACGTAGCCGTTCCAGGTCTTCATGGTCTCGGCAAAAGCAGCCTCGTCCACGCCCATGGCCTTTGCCAGCTCCTCGTAGGTCTGGCCGGTCACGGTGTAGCCCTTCTTGATGTAGCCCTGAATGACGCTGGAGGCATCGACCATAGCCTGATCCACCACCAGCCAGCTGTAGCTGCCGGTCTGAGCGATCTCGGCAGCGGAAACCACGTCACGGGTGCCCACTTCGTCGATGAAGCGCTTGCCCTCGGCGTTGATCAGCACAGCGCCGTCGCCGCGCAGACCCTCGGTGATCAGGGCAGCGGTGTTAGCTTCCACGGTGGGGTGGATCTGGATCTGATCCATGTCCACAGTGTCAGCGCCCACAGCGGTAGCCATCTCAATGCCCTGACCCTGTGCGCCTGCGGCGTTGGTGGTCATAAAGCCCTTCAGCTCGGGCTTGTACTCGGTGACCATGTCCAGATTTGCGCCGAAGCCGCCGGTGGTCAGCACCACAGCCTTGGCATTCACGGTGACGGTCTCGCCGGTGGAGCCGGTAGCCTTCACGCCCACAACGGCACCGTTTGCATCGGTCAGCAGCTCGGTGGCGGTGGTGTTCAGCAGGGTCTGCACGCCGGCCTTGTCGCAGTTCTCCTGCAGCAGGGGGATCATGTAGGAGCCCACAGAAACGGTCTTGCCCTCATCATTCACGGGGCGATGGATACGCTTGACGGATGCGCCGCCGAAGCTGGAAACGCTGTGCAGGGTGATGCCGTGCTCGTCCAGCCAGTCGATAGCGTCAGCGCTGTTGGAGCACAGAGTCTCCACCAGAGCGGGGTCGTTGATGCCCTTGCCGCCGATCATGGTGTCCAGCTCCATCAGCTCCACAGAGTCAAAGTAGCCCTTGGGGTCTGCCTGATAAGCAGCCCACTGCTCAGAGACAGTCTTGGCCAGAGCGGTGATGGTGGCGTTGTCGGCGTACTTTTCAGCAGCGGTCTTGAGGGTCTTTTCTACGCCTGCGGACTCGCCGAACTCGTTCTCATCCTGATACACGGTCTTGCCGGCGTTCATGCCGCCAGTAGCGCGCACGGAGTTGCCGCCCACCATGGGCTGGCTCTCCAGAATGACCACGCTCTTGCCCTCGGCAGCAGCAGTGATGGCAGCAGTCATACCTGCACCGCCTGCACCCACGATGGCAATGTCTGCATCAATGGTGGAGTCCTCGGCCTTGGTCGTGTCGGCCTTGACCTCGGTCTTGTAGTCATCAGCGTTCAGGCCGGCTGCGGCCAGAGCGGCAGCGGCAGCCTCCTTGATGGCGTCGGAGGTGATGGTTGCAGTGGCCACGCCGTCCACGGCAATGCTGCCGCTCTCGGCAATCGCGCCGGGCAGCTGCTCCAGAGCCATGGTGCCGATGCCGGGGGTCTCGTCCTTGCCCTCGGCGGTGCAGCCGGTGATCTTGCCGTCGGTCAAAGTCAGAGTGACGGTAACATCGCCGCCCATGCCCTTGGCGGTGCCGGTGAACTCGCCGGACACGCCTGCGGTGGAGGAGGCAGGCTTGCTGCCGCAGCCGTAGCCCAGCAGGCTGACGCTTACAACAGCCGCCATGGCCAGCGCAGCCACGCTCTTGCGGATCTGATTCTTTTTCATTGTTTCTTCCTTCTTACTTTGGGTTGCTTGTGTTCGGATATCTATCAGCAAAAAAGGGGAGCTGCTCATTCGGAAAGCAGTTCCCCTCGCTGAAACTTAGGAAAGACTTAGGCGTTGACCTGAGCTGCAGCAACAGCGCAGGCAACGGTGGCGCCGACCATGGGGTTGTTGCCCATGCCGATCAGACCCATCATCTCAACGTGTGCGGGCACAGAAGAAGAGCCAGCGAACTGAGCATCGCCGTGCACGCGGCCCAGAGAGTCGGTCAGGCCGTAGCTTGCGGGGCCTGCAGCCACGTTATCGGGGTGCAGGGTACGGCCGGTGCCGCCGCCGGAAGCAACGGAGAAGTACTTCTTGCCGTTCTCGATAGCCCACTTCTTGTAGGTGCCGGCAACCAGATGCTGGAAGCGGACGGGGTTGGTGGAGTTGCCGGTGATGGAGCACTGCACGTCCTCCTTCTTCATGATGGCAACGCCTTCCATAACATCGTTAGCGCCGTAGCACTTAACGGCTGCGCGCTCACCCTCGGAGAAGGGGATCTCCTTGACCACAGTCAGGGTCTGGGTGGGGATATCGTACTCGGTCTGCACATAGGTGAAGCCGTTGATACGGGAAATGATGTAAGCTGCGTCCTTGCCCAGGCCGTTCAGGATGACGCGCAGGGGGGTCTTACGGACCTTGTTTGCGGTGCGGGCGATGCCGATAGCACCCTCAGCAGCAGCAAAGGACTCGTGGCCTGCCAGGAAAGCGAAGCAGGTGGTGTCCTCGCTCAGCAGACGAGCGCCCAAGTTGCCGTGGCCCAGACCGACCTGACGCTGCTCAGCAACGGAGCCGGGGATGGTGAAAGCTTCCAGACCCTCACCGATAGCAGCTGCGCACTCGGCAGCGTCGGTCAGGCCGCGCTTCACAGCGATAGCGGTACCCAGAGTGTAAGCCCAGACAGCGTTATCAAAGCAGATGGGCTGCACGCCGCGGACGATCTTGTCGCAGTCGATGCCCTTAGCGAGGAGCATCTCGTTGCAAGCGTCCAGAGACTCCAGACCGTTAGCCTTCAGGCATGCCTCGATTTTAGGCATACGGCGATCCATAGATTCAAAAGTTGCCATTGAGTTGTTCCTCCTCTCTTATTCCTCACGCGGGTCGATGTACTTCACAGCGCCCTGCTCCTTGCTGAAGCGGCCGTAAGTACCCACATTCTTCTCGTAAGCCTCGTTGGGGGTCTTGCCGTGACGGATATCCTCCATCATCTTGCCCAGCTTAACGAACTGATAGCCGATGACCTCATCGTTAGCGTCCACTGCCAGCTTGTTGATGTAGCCCTCGGTCAGCTCCAGATAGCGCACGCCCTTCTCCTTGGTGGAGAAGATGGTGCCGGTCATGGAGCGCAGACCCTTGCCCAGGTCGTCCAGACCTGCGCCGATGGGCAGACCGTCCTCAGAGAAAGCGGTCTGGCTGCGGC
>OGIC01000695.1_pt1 | contig 15651 bp, 9 predicted proteins | sample 1571681 | NCBI WGS metagenome assembly OGIC01 (sample SAMEA2582046, study PRJEB24529) | metagenome | biome: Human gut stool | place: China | collected 2011
AAGAAGAAATAAAGAATCGTGAAAAGTTAGATGAAAAGCTAGATCAAACTGATGCAACATTGGAGAGTTTGATGAAAGACTTAGGTTTGGTGGAGATTGATTAGAAAACAAAGGGGATAAGAATGATTAAACTAGAAAAAATGGTCAAAAAATTAGTGTTAATACTGGCAGGGGTGATGTTACCCACAATGATAATATTTGTTGTTCTTGAATTGGATAGACTAATGACAGGAACTGAAACAGACTATGGGTATTTGGCAATAACAATGATAATGACGCTGCTATTAGGAACTCTAGAAGTCCAGTTTTCAATGAAAGAAGAAATTAGAGAGTTAAAAATGGAACTCAAAAATATTAATAAGTAAATTCTTGAATTTGCCAATTTAGATATAGGAGAAATTAGAAAATTTGTGCAAATAGTAGATTTCTTAGATTAAAAACTAAATTTTTGTATAAATTAGAAAATTGGTCCTGTGTCTAGAATGGAAAATTGGGGAAAAAGGAGAAAATAAAATAGCTATATTATAATCGTTTGTGTAATTTTTTGATTGGATCAAAAATGTGTACGTTAAACTTAAATCTGCGATAGCAAATTTTAAATCGATAAAAGCAAATTTCTATGATAAAATTAATAGGATAAAGTAATTATTTTTTATAGTTTAATAACAATTATATAAAAGAGACCGTATTACTTAGGATGGAGGTTATCCAATGCGTATTAGTTATAATCCATTGTGGAAGTTGCTTATTGATAGGGGAATGAATAAGAAAGATTTAAGAGAACTAAGTGGAATAAGCACGTCTTCAATCGCAAAGCTAGGAAAAGGGGAAAATATTACTACAGATGTATTATTGAAAATCTGTACAGCTTTGAATTGTCAGATTAGTGATATATTAGAAACTATAACTGATGAAGATGTAGTAAATAATGAAATTAAAATTCATCAGGAGGATTCAAATGGATAATAATAAAGCTATTTTAAAAAGTAAAAGCCCATATAGTGCTACTATGACTAGAGAACAATTTTTATTTCATGAAGTACGCACTACAGCAAAGTTACTTCACGAAGGATGTTCTACTGAAGAATTAATGGAACATATTGTTTCAGATAACTTATTTCAATATCCAACAGAAAAATCTTTAAAAAGAACAGTACGTATTTGTCTAAGAAGATTAGATGCTTTAGAGGATAATGCTCTAGTGCAAGCAATCGCTACTCAACCATTTGATGTAGCAAAACAGATTTGCTTGTATGCAATGATGAAACAATATCGCTTAGTTTGGGACTTTATGATTACTGTTATAGGCGAAAAATATAGATTAGCAGATTTAACTTTTGGAAAAATAGATATAAATAGCTATTTTTCTCGTTTGCAGGAACAAGATGATTGGGTAGCAACTTGGAGTGATTCGACGATTTCAAAATTAAAACAAGTTATCAAGAAAACTTTAGTAGAAAATGAATACTTAGATAATGTAAGAGCAACTAAGCTTAATCCAGTGTGGATTCATCCAATATTGGAGAATGCAATTCGCCAAAAAGGTGATGAGATAGCTCTTTCTGCGTTTAATTGTTTCTCATAGGAGGGATTCTGAATGAACAATTTAAAAGAAAGATTAGATAATCTTAGAAAAACGATACAAGAGCCAGAATTTCTTGAAGGGAAAGGGTTAAGTAATGAAGTGAATATAAGGATTTTTTGTTATGATCCTGCTGATGAAATGACTATTAGACATTTCATAGAGCAAATTATGACTAACAAATCTTTAGAATTTCATCCAATAGAGTATAACTTATATAAGATATTTATTTCTATTTGTGAAGATAAGCGTATTTTGAATGCTATACCACCAGTGGAAAATAAAAGAGGAGCCCAATTTTTAAAAGAACAATTAAATCGAGTAGCTAATAATATGACTTTTGTAAATAAGATGAAGTACGAGCCACATGAAAGTGGGGATGTACTTATGATTACAGGTGTGGGGGAAGTCTTTCCGTTCATAAGAGTACATGATCTTTTAAATGCGATGCAACCAGAATTCCCAGATGTTCCTATTTTAGTATTTTATCCAGGAAGTTTTGATGGTCGAAGCATGCAGTTATTTAACCGATTAGGCAAAGATTCTTACTATCGTGCGTTTAGTATAATTTAAAGGAGAAAAATATGATTATTAAAGATTTATTTCAAGATGATATTAACCGTAAAATTAATGGGGTTGTTAAAGTAGACCAAGATGCTGAAGATGTTATTGCTCAAGAATTAGATGAGTATGTTATAACTAGAGATTTAAAGAAACATTTTATTACTTTTTTCAATAACTATGATGATGCTTTCCGTGAACCTACGTCAGATATTGGAGTATGGATTTCTGGTTTCTTTGGAAGTGGTAAATCTCACTTTCTAAAAATTTTATCTTACTTACTTGCTAACAAAGAAGTAAAGGGTATTAGTACAGTTGAAAGATTCCGCAAAAAATTTGAAGACGATCCAGCAACATTTATGAAGATTGATTCTGCTACTAAGGGACAAACAGATACAATTCTGTTCAACATTGATATTGAAGGATCAATCGAAAAGGATAGTCAGACTGCTGTACTTAAAGTGTTTTCCAAGATGTTTTATAACTATCTTGGATTCTATGGTGATAGTCTAAAATTAGCAAGGTTAGAGCAGTTCATTGATAAAAAAGGTAAGACTGATGAATTTCGTCGTGTATTTATGGAAAAGAATGGTGCACCTTGGTTAGAGAATAGAGGTTCTTACACATTTTATGAAGATAGTATTGTTGAAACATTACAAGAAGTCCTAGGTATGAGTGAAACAGCTGCACGCCATTGGTTCGACGGAAAAGAAGACGAAGAAAACAGCATTGCTCTACTTGTATCTGAGATGAAGAAATATGTAGACAGTAAACCTGATGATTTTCGTTTAGTATTTATGGCTGATGAAGTTGGTCAATATATTGGTGGAGATACAAGTCTTTTGTTAAATTTACAATCTTTAGTTGAAAAGATTGGTAGTGAATGTGGTGGTAAGATTTGGGTTATTTGTACAGGTCAAGAAGCCATTGATGAAGTTATTAAGGCTCGCCAAGATGAATTTTCTCGTATTCAAGCACGTTTTAAGACTAGACTATCATTAACTTCGGCTTCAGCTGACGAAGTCATTCAAAAACGTATCTTAAAGAAAAAGCCAGAAGCAGCAGTTGAGTTAGAAAAATTATACGATGCTAAATCATCTGAGTTACGTAATTTATTTAGTTTTGCTGACGCAACTAAAGATATTAAAGGATATACTGGACCGGAAGATTTTTCAAGAAACTATCCATTTGTGTCATATCAATTTATTATTCTTCAAAAAGTATTTGCTGAAATTCGTAAGCACGGTAATTCAGGTAAGCATCTTTCTGGTGGAGAACGTTCAATGCTTTCAGGATTCCAAGAAGCAGTACAAAAGATTCAAGATAAAGACGAGTACACATTAGCTCCATTTTATCTATTCTATGACACAGTACATACATTTTTAGATAGTTCAATTCGTCAAGTTATTGAACGTTGCCAAAGAGCAGCTGATAATGGTGACGGTATTGAGCAACAAGACGTAAATGTTTTGAAGTTATTATACCTTATTCGCTATATTGATGATATTCCAGCCAATCTTGAAAACATTGTAATTCTTATGGCTGATAGTATTCAGTTAGATAAAATAGCAGCTCGTAAGAGTGTAGAAGCTAGTCTTGATCGTTTATTTAGTCAAAATTATATTGGCAAAGCAAATGGTGTATATAACTTCTTGACTGATGAAGAACAAGATATTCAAAGGGATATTTATCAAAATACACAAGTTGATACTGCTGAAATTGTTGAACGTATTGGACGAATGATTTTTGAGGATATTTATACAGCTAAGAAACATCGTTATAGTCAAAATTCCGACTATAATTTTCCATTTGATCGTATGGTAGATAGAACTAATATCGGCTCAATAAATGGCAATATGAAAGTTAGAGTCTTGACAGTAGCAACTCCTAAAGAAGAAAAAGAGCAAGTACGTTTTATGGGCTTGAAAGATGAAGTAGATATTGTACTTGATAATACTAATTATTATGAATACTTAGAAAATGCTATGAAGGTAGACAAGTATGCTAAACGACGCAATATTAAGCAACTTCCTAACTCAGTACAAAGTATTATTCAAAATCACCGAGAAAAAGCTAGCGAATACGAAAAATTAGCCAAAGAAGAATTAGAAAAAGCAATTGTTAATGCCAAAGTTTATGTAAACGGAGAACCTATCAAGATTAAAACAGAAAGTGCTAAAGTTATGTTTAATCAAGCCTTAGATAACTTGGTAGTGAATGTTTACAATAAGTTAGGGTATATTACCAAAAATATTAATGCAGATGAAGAAATTATTTCGGTATTAAATGGTGACTACTTAGTTAGTTCTATGTTAGGCATGGAAGATAATCGTGAAGCAGCTGATGAAATGGAAAGCTACATAAAAATGCAAAGTAGCAGAAATTTGCCAACTTCAATGGCCGATATCCAAAGCAGATATCAAGCAGCACCTTATGGCTGGAGAGAAATCGCTATTGCATATGTAACAGCAATGCTAATTCGTGAACAAAAAGTTACTATTAAATATAGTGGAGAAGTAATTCGAACAAATAATCCTAAATTAGTGGACATGCTTCGTAAAAAGAGTGAAACTGGCAAAACTAAGATTGCTGAGCGTAAATCTATTGATGAGCAAAATAAAAGAATAGTCAAGGATATCCTTGGTGAATATTTTGATGTAATGGATATTCCTGAAGATGAAGACAGACTTGTGTTATTTATAATAGAAAAATTTGAGAATCAATTGGCTCACTATGAAACTTTAAATAAGCGTTATGAAAATCATGACTATCCAGATCGTCAATATGTTCAACGTACTATTGAGGTGATAAATAGAATTCTCTCACAAAGTAAGGATAATATTGCTTTAATAGATAAAATTATTAAAGAAGAAGATCGTCTTTTTGATAGTAAAGAGAATATGGGAAATGTAGAAGAATTCTTTAAGAATCAAGTAGATGTATTTGACGAGGCTGTAGAATTGGAGATTAGTCTAAAAAATGATGAGATTTATTTCCAAGAAGATGACGAAACTACTGAAGCACTAAATCAGATCCGAAAGATTGTTATAGGAAAAGCTAAACAAAGTAGTATTTATAGAGAAATTCCTAAACTTAATGAATTGATGAAAACAGTGAAGGAAAGTCATAATAAATTGTTAGATGCTAAAAAGGCTGAAACTGGACGAGTAATTACGAAATGCATGTCAGAAGTTCACCAATTGATCGATGAGGGTGATGATCTTAAGCCATATTTAACAAAGGCAGATAATGTTTTTAAAACTGGAAAAGAAAACTTAGAAAACATGCAGAGTTTACTATCACTTGATGGCCTTATAAATAAGATGAACCGTTATAAGGATAATACAGTTACTAAGATTAAACATGCTAAGGCGTCTAGGGTTAAAACAATACCTAGTGGTGTAAAAGAAGTAACACCTACAATACCAAAGAAATTTATTAAAAATATTCAGAGAGATGAAATCTTTCCTACTGGAGAATTGAGAGATCAAGCTGATATCGATAAGTACTTAGAGAATGTCAGAGATTATTTAATGACAATGATGAAAGATAGTGACGGAATTAATCTGAAGTAAGAGGAGTATAGTAAATGAACAAAAATGCAATAAAAAAATTTGCGACTGAAGCTCGTCGTGAATTAATTTCTCGGGTAAGTCAAAAAGCTTCTAAATATGGTATTGTTCCAGGCGATAAATCTGTAGATCCAAGTGCAGATAGTTATGGGGATATTGTATTTTCTTCTACAGAAAAGAGACAAAGAACTGCTTTAATTGAGAAGATAGAAGAAAAAGGTTATGAACAAGTCATCGAAGAAGTGGCATACACTTGGTTTAATCGATTTGTAGCGTTACGCTTTATGGAAATTAATGTCTATCTTCCAACTAGAGTGCGTGTCTTTACGAATAGCAATAATGAGTTTAAGCCTCAGATTTTAACAGAAGCAATGCAGATGAATAATCTGAAAGGATTAGATATTGAAAAGGTTTATGAATTTAAAGAAGCTAATGACGATGAAGGTCTTTATAAATATCTTTTAATTACACAATGCAATGCTTTAAATGATGTGTTGCCTGACATGTTTCAAAATATTAAAGATTATACGGAATTATTATTCCCTGATGACTTACTTCAAGGGAAAAATAGTGTTATCCGTCAAATGATCGAATTAATCCCAGAAGAAGACTGGAAGGATGCTGTTCAGATTATTGGTTGGCTATATCAATACTATAATAGTGAAAAGAAAGATGAAGTTAACAGTGCAAAAATTTCAAAAGAAAATATTCCGGCTGCTACTCAATTATTTACACCAGACTGGATTGTACGGTATATGGTAGAAAACTCATTGGGACGTTTATGGTTGGAAGGACATCCTAATGATGATTTGAAATCTCAATGGAAGTATTATTTAGAAGATGCAAAACAACCAGAAAATGTTCAAGCACAACTAGATAATATAAGAAAAAAACATAAGAATTTAACACCGGAAGATCTGTTGTGTATAGATCCTTGTTCTGGTAGTGGGCATGTTTTGACTTATATGTTTGATGTTCTTGTACAAATTTATGAAACTTATGGTTATACTACACGCGAAGCGGTTTCAAGCATCGTCAAAAATAACTTATATGGTCTAGATATTGATAAACGCGCAGCTCAATTAGCGTACTTCTCAATTATGATGAAAGCACGTCAGTATGATCGACATTTTTTAAAACGAGGAATTAAACCTCATATTTATGCGATTAACGAAAGTAATCATAAAATAGATGATGAAATTATTGATGAATTTAGTAATGGCGACTCTAAACTTAAAGAAGCTGTAACTGCAATTAAAGATGAATTATATGATGCTAAAGAGTATGGTTCAATTTTAACAATAACCCCTCAAGATTGGGATATGTTGTATGCACGACTTGAAGAAGTTAAAGGCGAAGCGACTATGTATGGTGAAGCAATTGAAAGTTTACGTCCACTTATCCAAGTAGCTCAAGTGCTATCTCAAAAGTATGATGTAGTAGTAACTAATCCACCGTATATGGGTTCAAAGAAGATGAATGCTAAATTAAGTAGATTTATCAAGAAGAATTATTTCAATTATAAGAGTGATCTTTTCTCAGCGTTTGTAGTTCATTGTTCTGAAATGACTAAAAAGACAGGGTATTGCGGATTTTTAACTCCTTATGTTTGGATGTTTATTAAAAATTACGAAAAAATGCGTAATTATCTATATAAGCATACGACTATTGAAAGTTTAATTCAGTTTGAATATTCATCTTTTAAAGAAGCAACTGTTCCGGTATGTACTTTTGTATTTCAAAATCAACATATACATAAAAATGGATGTTATGTACGCTTAGTAGATTTTCGTGGAGGAATGGAAATTCAACGTCAAAAAACATTAGAAGCTATAAAAAATCATGATTGTGGATACTATTATGAACAAAGTACTGATGATTTTTCAAAAATTCCTGGAAGTCCGGTGGCTTATTGGTTGGGTAAGAAAGTTTATGATATATATAAAACTTCTAAAACAATCAGCTATTATATGCAATGTAAGTCCGGAATAATGACGGGGAATAATGATTATATTTCCAATTGGTATGAAGTTCCAGTGATGAACATTAAATTTGATTGTGAAAGTTCAGATGATATGGGAGATTATCGATGGTTTCCTTTAAATAGTGGTGGAGATTATCGACTGTATTATGGAAATAACTTAAAAGTTGTAAATTTATGGCATGATGGAATTGACATAAGAAAAAATGTGAAGAACTACAGATTACGTAAAAAGTCTCTCTACTTTAAAAAAGGTATAACATGGGGAAGAATTACTTCTTCTAGAATTGCATTTAGAGAAGTTGCACGTGGTAGTCTATTTGGAGATGCTGGTCCTGTTGGTTTTATCGAAAAAGATAGAAGGTATGTTTTAGGGTTCTTATGCTCAAAAGTGGCTTCTTATATACTTTTTGCGATGAATCCCACATTAAATTATCAGGTTCGTGATATTGAAAATCTTCCAATGAAATTTGATAGTATTAATAAACATGAAGTAGAGAAAATTATCACGGATTGTATTTATCTTTCTCGTACCGATTGGGATACCTATGAAACCTCATGGGATTTTAAGGGCCATCCATTAATTAGAAAAGCATCTACTATTTCTGAAGCATATAATCAATGGAAAGTTGAAAATAACGAAAGATTTGACCAATTAAAAGATAACGAAGAAGAACTAAATCGGATCTTTATTGATATTTATGGTCTACAAGGTGAATTAACACCAGAAGTAGCTGATAAGGATGTAACTGTTCATAAAATCTTTGATACTAAAGATGATGTCCCAGAAACGATGAAGGGAAGTAAATATATTCGTACTAAATATGATGAGATTACTTCTTTCATTTCTTATGCAGTAGGATGTATGTTTGGGCGCTACTCTTTAGATGTTGATGGTCTTGCTTATGCTGGTGGAGACTGGGATGATTCTAAATATACTACTTTTGCAGCTGATAAAGATAGTATTATTCCTATTAGTGATGATGAGTATTTTGATGATGATATCGTTAATCGTTTTGTGAATTTTGTAGAAGTGGTTTATTGCGAAGATACGTTACAAGAAAATTTGAAGTTTATTGCTGATGCTCTTGGTGGTAAAGGCCATCCAAAAGAAGTTATTAGAAATTATTTCCTCAATAAATTCTACAAAGAACACTGCAAGACTTATCAAAAACGTCCAATTTATTGGCTTTTCGACAGTGGTAAGAAGAATGGCTTTAAGTGTTTAGTTTACATGCATCGCTATCAACCAGATACAATTGCTCGTATTCGTACTGACTATGTACATGAACAACAAGCACGTTACTACACAATAATTGAAGATCTAAAAGCTCGTATTAAAGCTGCTGATACTAGTGAAAAGATTAAACTAAAGAACCAGCTTAAAGTAATTAAAAACCAAGATAAAGAAATTCAGACATATGAAGAAAAAATTCATCACTTAGCGGATCAAATGATTTCCATTGATCTTGATGATGGTGTAAAGAATAACTATGAATTATTCAAAGATGTATTAGCAAAAATTAGGTAGGAGGTGTCAGCGTGGCTAGTATGGATTTAGATACGGTAATTAAAGATTTAAATAAGAGATTTGCTGAACCTTTACCAGAATTTTATAAGCGTCGTATTATTTTTTGGTATGACGAAGAACGAGAATTTGAAGATAGATTAGATAATATTCAGATAGATAATGTAAAGCTCTTGGTACTTACAGGTAGTAATAACTTTGAAGCTAAAAAGTTATTGAATATGGATGATACTGATAGTAATTATTTAGTTTATAATCCACTTTCAGATAAATCACAAGAAAATGATTGGCTGTTAGATATTGAACTTTATAGCGAAAGTTTCAGGGCTGATTTAATATCTATTTGGATGAATGAAATGGGATTACCTGCTAATCCAGATCTTCGACGTCTTGTGAAAAAGTATAAAAAGTTTTTTGGAGCACAAACTAGAAGAAAAGCTTTTACTAAGCTTAATAAAGGAATCGTTAATGCAGCACAGATGCATTTAGCTGTTATGGCTGCAATTTGTGGGGTTGACAGTCTTCGACCTAATAGCATTATGAAATCTGTTATAAGTAATGGTATTGATATGGATTCTAATAAGGTGTTACAAGATTTCGTAAAATATAGTGCTGATGAAGCTTTCTGGAAGCTTACTAAACAAGCTACAGGATATTTTGAGGATGATGCTACAGTTGAAGGACTTGTAATGCATATTTTACTAACTGCCACTACAAGAACTCTAAAAACTGAATATCTAGCAGGATTAGATAACTTTATTTCCACTTCGTCATCACATCAATTTTGGTGCTATGATTTCGTCTCTGAACTAATTTCAGGAAATAACAAACAAGAAGTATTCGAACTTCTTCGTTATATTGAAAATAAGTTAGTTTTAAGAGAAAGATTTAAGAAAGTACCCCTAGATGATTTAGTTGAAACAGAAGTATTTCCATGTATAGATGAATGTATTTTAACCGAACTTATGAAAGATATCGGTAATCATATTGTTCATATAGATATAATTGTAAATACAGTCGAAAAGCGTCGAACATTAGCATGGTATGATTTTGTTAAGTATTACTATGATGGTATTTCAGAAGTAGCGAACATGCAGTCGTTCCGTTTACAACACGCTCAAGGATTTCATGCTGTTGATGCTAAAGAGATTTGGAAGAATTATACTGAAGAGTATTATTATATGGATACTTTCTATCGTCAGTATCATTTAGCATTCAGGAAAAGTTTAACAGATGGTAATGATTATTTAGATGACCTATTTAAGCAAGTTACAGATGAATTTGTAGAAAATATTTATGTTCATTGGTTCCTTGAAGAGCTAGGCGATAATTGGTCTACTGTTATTGCTGATGATTTAGCTCAATATGGACATATTACAGGAATTCCTCAAGAAGTTGATTTTTATGACCAAAATATTAGAGGCAAGGATAATCGTATTTTCGTTATTATTTCAGATGCATTTCGTTATGAGGTCGCTGCATCTTTAACTAATCAGCTTCGAAGTGAAACTCAAAGCGAAGTAGAACTTACTTCTTTTGAAAGCACATTTCCATCTATTACCAAATTTGGTATGGCTGCATTACTTCCACATAGAGAGTTATCAATCAAAGAATGCAATGGTGGATTACAAATTTTAGCTGATGGAATGTCAACAGATGCAGGAAATCGCGATAAAATTCTTAAAAATACCAACAGTAATAGTGTAGCTTTAAAATATAAAGATATTGAAACTATGAAGCGTGCTGAGAGAAGTAAGCTAGTAAAGGGTATGGATGTCGTGTATATCTATCACGATAGAATAGATGAAGCAAGTCATACTGCAGATGATATGGTATTTTCAGCGGGTGAAACTGCTATTAAAGAGATTAAGAACATAATAAAGATTATTCGTAATGAATTTGGTGGTACACGTATTTATGTTACTGCCGATCATGGATTTTTATATACTGATAAACCTTTGACTGAAAGTGACAAAGTTGATAAAACAACGCTTGGTGATCAAGATATAGAAGTTGGAAGACGTTACTTGATTACTCATAAGGGAGCTGATCCTCAGTCATTACTTTCAGTGAAGTTTATGGATGATAATTATGATGCTTTTGCACCTAGAGAAAGTATTCGAATTAAGAAAAGGGGTAGTAGCTCTAATTATGTTCATGGTGGTATTAGTTTACAAGAAATGGTTGTACCACTTGTTGAATATCACTATCTTCGCAATGCATCTAAGACTTATCAACGTGATAAAGAGAAGTATGATACAAAGCCGGTAGAAGTAGAACTTGTTTCTGCAAGCCGTAAGATTAGTAATATGATTTTTTCATTGAACTTTTACCAAAAAGATCCTGTAAGTGATAACCGTAGTGTAGCAAATTATTTACTATATTTCGTTGATGAAGATGGTAACAGAATTAGTGATACTGCAAAGATTATTGCTGATAAAACTAGTGAGAATGGAAAAGAGCGTACATTCCGTTGTAGTTTTAATCTGAAATCACTGAAGTATGATAATCGTGCAAGTTATTATTTGGTTATTGCTGATGAGACTGGCTTGCAAATGCCACAAAAAGAAGAATTTCAAATTGATATTGCCTTCGCAGTAGATGAATTTGACTTTTTTAGTTGATATCAATAGGGGGATTATAGATGGATGAGGAATGCGAAGTAAATGAAAGTACTCGTGAAATTATAAAAGATAAGCTTCGACAAAATTTCGATGGGAAGATTGTACGTAAAGATTTAACTAAAAAAATTAAAGAAGGAGCCAATGTTCCGGTTTATGTTCTTGAATTTTTATTAGGTCAATATTGTAGTTCTGATGATGAAATCATTGAGCAAGGCGTAAAAAACGTAAAACGTATTATTGCCGATAATTTTGTAAGACCAGATGAAGCTCAGAAAATTTTATCAAAACTTCGAAATAATGGTAGTCATACTGTTATTGATATGATAACAGTAAATCTTAATATGAAAGCTAATATTTATCAGGCTAGTTTCTCTAATTTAGGTATTAGTGGAATAGAAATAGCTGATGAATATCCAGAAAAATATGATCGCCTACTTTCTGGTGGCATTTGGTGTATCGTTCAACTTAGCTATGAATATGTTGAAGAAGAAAAGAAGAATAGCACACCTATTAAAATTATGAAATTAACACCTATTCAAATGCCTCATATTGATATAGAAGAGTTAAAAGAAGGTCGTAAAGCCTTTACTAAAGAAGAATGGCTAGATATCATGTTACGTTCTATTGGTATGGAACCTGATGAATTAACATATCGTGAAAAATGGCTATTACTAACACGCATGATTCCTCTCGTAGAAAATAACTTTAATCTTTGTGAACTTGGACCAAGAAGTACAGGTAAATCTCACCTTTATAAAGAGATTTCTCCTAATAGTATTCTTGTTTCAGGAGGACAAACAACAGTAGCTAACTTATTTTATAATATGGGTCGAAAAACTGTTGGTCTTGTTGGATTATGGGATTGTGTGGCTTTTGATGAGGTAGCAGGTATTCGTTTTAAAGATAAAGATGGTATACAAATTATGAAAGACTATATGGCATCTGGTTCTTTTGCTCGTGGTAAGGAAGAAAAAGCAGCGTCAGCCTCTATGGTATTCGTAGGTAATATTAATCAAAGTGTGGATGTGCTTCTAAAAACCTCTAGTTTATTTGATCCGTTTCCTCCAGAAATGGGTACAGATACAGCTTTTCTAGATCGTATGCATTGTTATCTTCCAGGTTGGGAAATTCCAAAGTTTAGACCAGAATACTTTACCAATGATTACGGATTTATTAGTGATTATCTTGCGGAGTTTATTCGTGAACTTCGTAAAGAACAATATGGTGATGCTATAGATCAATATTTCCGTTTAGGGAAAAATCTAAATCAAAGAGATACAATCGCTGTGCGTAGAATGGCAGATGGATATTTAAAACTAATGTATCCAGATGGAAACTTCACGAAAGAAGATGTAGAAGAAATTCTTCAAATTTCTTTGGAGATGCGTCGTCGAGTTAAAGAGCAGCTGAAGAAATTGGGAGGTATAGAATTCTATGATGTCAACTTTTCATATATAGATAATGAAACATTTGAAGAACATTATGTTTCTGTTCCAGAACAGGGTGGTGGAAAACTTATTCCAGAAGGCATGTGTAACCCTGGACAAATTTATACAGTATCACAAGGTAAGAGTGGAATGCTTGGTGTATTCCGTTTAGAAAGTCAGATGCTTCCAGGTACTGGTAAATTTGAAAGAACAGGTATTGGTAGTGACAGAGATGCTAAAGAATCTACTAATACAGCTTTTAATTTCTTGAAAGCAAATGGAAATCGTATCAGTGGATCTATTATTACTACGACAAAAGACTACATCATTAATTATCAAGATTTGCAAGGAATCGGTATGACAGGAAAGCTAGCTCTGCCAACATTAGTTGCAATGTGTTCAATAGCGCTTAATAAGCCAACACTAAGTAATCTTGCAATATTAGGAGAAATTAGTATTAGTGGAACTATGATGAAAGTTGATGAATTAGCTAACGCTTTACAAGTTTGTTTAGATAGTGGTGCGAAAAGAGTGTTACTACCTATTACATCAGCTGCAGAATTAGGTGCTATACCTGCAGACTTAATTGGAAGTTTTAACTTGATTTTTTATAACAGTGCTGAAGATGCAGTGTTTAAGGCATTGGGAGTAGAATAAGCGATGCCTGTAAATTTAATATAGTAAAAAGTTGCTCCTATTCCTTATTTTTTGAGGAGTAGGTAAAGGAGGAAGAAAATGTTTAATAGAGATAGAGAAATATTAGCTTCATTATCGGATTTAGACTTATCTCCAACAATGGAGAAAAATGCTAGAGATAAGTATGCTGCTTTATCAAGTTATTTGGATGAAAAAGGATTAGATTCAGATTTTTACCCACAAGGTTCCTTTTTAATAGGGACAACAATTCGTCCATATCGTAATGGTAAGGATCATGACTATGACTTAGACGTATTAGCAATACTAAAAAGAAATAAGATTGAAACAAATGCTAGAAAAGTAAAAAATGATGTAGGTAACTGTATAAAAGAAAGTAATATTTATAGTGATAAGTTAGAAAAAGAAGATAGAAATTGTTGGACATTAAAATATGCTGAAGTATCAAAAGGTATTGGATTTTCATTGGATGTAATACCTTCTGTTGATGAAACTATTTCAGTGAAGCGAGATATAGTACTTTCAGGTGTTCCATATTCACAAGTAGAGAAGACCATTGCTATAACAGATAAAAAAGTAGATACTTATGATTGGCTAACAAGTAATCCACTTGGTTTTGGTGATTGGTTTATAGAAATTAGCAATAGGCATCTAACGGATAAAATGAAAATAGAACAGTATAATAATTTACCAGGTGATATGAGGATGGAATTTGCAAGTGTTGAAGAAATTCCTACTTATTATTATAAGTCAAATTTGCAAAGAGCTGTTCAGTTTATTAAAAGGCATAGAGATATTTATTATGATAGGAGTAAATTAATTAATGAAAAACCGGCGTCAATTTTAATTTCAGCTTTAGTTGCAGATAGTGTAAAGGATGAATATTTTTTATCAGTTTCAGATATAGTAAATATTTTCATTGTCAGTTTTATAAATAAAAATATATCCATAATGAAAGATGGGAAAATTTTAAATCCAGTTGATTTAAGAGAAAATCTTATTGAACAATATACAGAAAATAGATTAAATAATATGACTAGGTGGATTTTGGAATTAAATAAATTTATGAATGTTGAGGATAGAAGAGAATTTCAACAAAATATTCATAATGATATTAATACAAGAGTTTTTACAAAAGCTTTTGAAAATCCTACAATAATCACTCCTACAAAACCTTGGAGAAATTAGTATATGGTCTGTGAATTAAAATATGAAATTAAAAAATTGTTGGATAGCCAACAAGGACTAGAAGTGGATAAGAAAGGAAAAGAGTATATAATTCAGGGACTATATAAGTATTCTTTGGATTATAATGGTTGTATTATACAAGGTAAGAGGGAGATAAAGCTTGTAGTACAAGATGATTTTCCTAACAGTATCCCTAAACTATATATTTCAAATTATCCTGAACATATAGAACATATTTATACGGACGGAAATGTTTGTTTGGCAACTACGGGTGAAATGATATACTTTTTAAATGAAAATCCTTCTTTAATATCATTTATTAATAGATTTGTTAATTCCTTTATATATACATTGGATTGGTTTGATAAATATAAGACATATCCTTTTGGTGATAGAAAACATGGATATAGGGGCTCGATAGATTATTACCTAAATGATTTGAAATTAACTGAAAGTCAATATAAAAAAATGGTATGGAGTAACACCTTAAGCTATTTCACTACTTTAAACAACATTCATCATTTGGACTTTCTT
>OGIC01000737.1_pt1 | contig 14894 bp, 15 predicted proteins | sample 1571681 | NCBI WGS metagenome assembly OGIC01 (sample SAMEA2582046, study PRJEB24529) | metagenome | biome: Human gut stool | place: China | collected 2011
AGGGATACTGGCGATACTGATAGAAATAAAGGTTATAGAATTATATAGGGAAAAGTGTTGGGATGTCATTACTCTACTGATGATACTGACAAGTGCTGCTGTCATCATTTATTTTGGAGAAGCAATCAAAAAAGCACTGTCAGTAAATCTTCTATTGCTTTTTGTACTTTTGCAGGGCGCATATGTTGGACTTAGGTGTTATTTAGAATCGTACCTTGAGAAAAGAAACTATTAAGCATTTTTTACAAAGCTATGTACAAAATCATTCTAAAATTCCCATTCAATAATACGATTGAGAAAACCTCTCTGATACAGTATAATAAAGTGTCAGGGAGGTATCTCTATGAAGGAAAAAATACTAATCATTGAAGATGATTTTACGATACAAACACAGCTTAAAACTCTTTTGTCTGGGAATGGATATGAAGTATTTGCAGTTACGGATTTTTCCAAAACAATAGAGCAGTTAAAAGAAACTGCGCCACATCTGGTTATTCTGGATATAAAACTTCCGGGGAATAACGGTTTTGAAATATGCTCGGGGATTCGCACCTTTTCAGATATTCCGATTGTATTTGTAACAAGCAGCAATACAGATATGGACGAACTGAACAGCATTATGCTGGGTGGAGATGCGTTTATCACAAAGCCTTATAATCCCGCTATTCTTCTTGCTAAAATTGCTGCATTGTTAAAGAAAGCCTACCGTTCCCCTCAAACAGAAATTTATATGTGGAGAGAAGCTACCCTGCATTTGGAGAGTAGCATGATAGAGTACAAAGGACAGAAAGCAGAATTGACAAAGAATGAATTGAAAATCCTCTACTACCTTTTTAAGAACGCTGGAAAAATCTGTTCCAGAAATGATATTGTGGATTTTCTTTGGGACAATCAGCTTTATGTTGATGATAACGCCCTAAGTGTCAATATTACCCGTATTCGCGACAAACTGGCAGCAATCGGACTTGTAGATTTCATTAAAACAAAACACAGGCAAGGATATACATTATGAGTGGAAAACAATATTTGAAAAATCAACTCCCCGTTATTTTAATCAATCTGCTGGGTATGCTTGTCCTTGCTTTGTTCCTGATTGCAAGCGATAATCCTATCCAAACAGTCCTGTTTATTTTTGCAGTCTGGTCGATTGTCCTTGTTTTATCTTTGCTGGCATTTTATTTCTCACGAAAAAAATATCTGAATAAATTGCTCAATATGACGGAGCAATTAGAAGAACGATATTTATTGCCGGAAATCATGCAAGTGCCGGAAAGGGCTGATGAACAGGTTTTTTACCAGATTATGAAAATGGCTGAAAAATCTATGTTGGAACGGATTGGCGAAGTACAGAGGGAACGCAGGGAATATAAAGAATACATTGAACAATGGATACACGAAGTAAAAACACCAATTACAGCGATGAAGCTGCTGTGTGAGAATAACCGTTCTCCCTTTTCCAGAGAGGTATTGGCAGAGTTAGAGAATATCAACCAATATACAGAACAGGCACTTTACTATGCCCGGAGTGAACACGCTGAAAAAGACTATTCTGTCCGTGAAGTCAATTTATGCGATGTTGTGCATAGTGCAATCGCAGATAATAAGTATCTTTTGCGTCAAAGCAATATGTCAATTCAGATAGACGATATAGAAACAAAAGTTTATACCGATGAAAAATGGGTGCGGTTCATCTTAAATCAGATTATCGGTAATGCAATCAAATACCATGCAGAGCAGCCTATTTTGCACTTTGGGGCAACAAAAACGAATGACAAGATTGTGCTATCTATCAGCGATAATGGGATAGGTATTCCTAAAAGTGATTTACCCCGTATTTTTGAAAAAGGATTTACAGGTCAGAATGGGCGAACCGGGAAAAATTCTACTGGAATTGGCTTATATCTTTGCAAGCGTCTATGTGATAAACTGGGAATAGGGCTTACTGCTTATTCCGAAAACAGAGGAACAACGATTTCACTTATCTTTCAAATGAATGATTTTATTATCGGAGTGCAGGGCTGACAGGTTCTGCACTTCTTACATTTTTGTAAGAACTGTGTAAGAAAACTTGATACAAAAAATGAGATACTCCATTTACAATAAAGATATGGAACAGTTAAGGAGGTTTATCAGATGAATACGATTTTGAAACTGGAACATATCCAGAAATATTATGGCAATGAAGGGAATATTACCAAAGCCATTAAAGACATTAGCTTTTCTGTGGAAGCTGGGGAATTTCTCGGAATTATGGGTGCGTCCGGTTCTGGAAAGACAACGCTGCTCAACTGTATTTCTACGATTGATACCGTAAGTGCAGGGCATATTTTTTTAGATGGAACAGATATAACGGAAATCAAACCAAAATCCCTTGCCCGTTTTCGCAGGGAGAATTTAGGGTTTATATTTCAAGACTTCAATTTGCTGGACACATTGACGATTTCAGAAAATATTGCACTGGCATTAGCAATCAACAAAGTCCCTGCCGGGAGCGTAGAATCCCGCATTTTGGATATAGCCGGAAAGCTGAATATCAGCGATATTCTAAACAAATATCCTTATCAGGTATCCGGCGGACAAAAACAGCGTTGTGCTTGTGCAAGAGCAATTATCAACAACCCGAAGCTCTTACTGGCAGATGAGCCGACAGGGGCATTAGACAGCCATTCCTCACTAATGTTGCTGTCTACCATTCAAAGTATCAATGAACAGCTTAGGGCGACAATTCTTATGGTAACTCATGACGCTTTTACCGCCAGCTATGCCAACCGTATTCTTTTTTTGAAAGACGGAGAAATCTTTATGGAACTGCGCAAGGGCAACGACAGCAGAAGTGCTTTTTTTGATAAAATTCTGAATGTCCTTACCATGATCGGAGGGGGACAAAGCCATGTATGCTAAACTTGTTTTCAGAAATGCAAAACGGTCTGTAAAAGACTATCTGGTCTACATTGTCACAATGACAATCTGTGTTACCTTGTTTTATGCGTTCTTGTCTATTTCCAGTAGTTATTATAGCCCGGATATAGGCAGCGAGTATGATTTTACTCTGTTAAGTGACGGAATGAAAATTGCAATCTGCATGATAACATTGCTGTTGTTATTTTTGATACGGTTCGTCAATCATTATATGCTAAGACGGAAGCAAAAAGAGTTTGCTGTCCAGTCCATTATGGGAATGGAACAAAAAACTATTGGCAGGATTTTCTTTGCAGAAACACTGATTATGGGTATGTTTTCCATTTTGATTGGTATTTTTTGCGGTGTATTTTGCTCTCAATTCATTACCGCAATGCTCCTTACTGCTTATGGAAAGCCTTATGAAATCTCATGGACATTGTTCCCGGACACCGTTTTGCTGACAGTGATATTTTTTGTGGTAAGTTTTTTTGTGGTAGGAGTTTTCAATACACGCACAATCAAAAAAACAAAAATTATTGATATGCTTTCCGCAGAGAAAGAGAATGAGCCAGAGCTAAAAAAGAGCCGCTTCATTTCTGTTGTAGTAGTCCTCTTTGAAGTATTTACCGTATGGGGATTGATTGCAGGAATACAAAAGGTCTGGTTTTATTATGACACCCGCTTTGCGTTTCCGGTGCAGCTTATGTTTTGGGGAAATATTCTTTTTCCGCTGCTTACTTTGCTGTGGTCGATATTTTGCATAATCAGAAAGAAAAAAAGAGAATGTTTCATTGCTGGTTTGCTGATATGTTCTGTATTGAATGCTTTTACAGCAGCCAGCGTTGCAGCATTAACAAATAAATATTATCTGCCTTTAGGTGGTGGAACGCTCAATCAATATCTGCTTTTTGTTGTGATTGACTTACTTTTCTTCATTTGTGCCTTCATTTATCTTACCAGTGGTTTGATTGTAGCATGGAAAGAAAAATCGCCAGAACACCGATACCATGAGGAAGCACTTTTCTTTTTCGGACAGATTACCTCAAAGCTGAATACGACCAGCAAGACTATGGCAGTCATTTGTATCACTTTGGTATTAGCAATTTTCATGTTCGTTGCAGCCCCTATTTTGACGGGCTGGGCTTCAGGTTATTTGGATATGCGCTCTATGTAAGATGTGCAGGTATATTCAAGATATAATGACGTATATGAAGAAGAAAATCTGCCGCAAGACAGTTATGAAATCATTACTGAGTTTCTGACAGAACACAAAATAGATACAGTTTATGATTGCACGTTCAATCTATATCTGCCAGAGAAAGACGATTTTCACAACAGACAGAAATATGATTTTCCGATTGTAGCAATTTCTTTGAGTGATTATAACACTATACGGGAAATGCTGGGTTACGAACAGATTTCTCTGGAGGAAGATGAATTTACAACACAATGGAAAGCAATCGCCACCGAGGAAGAACGGGATAGCTTTTTGAAAGAACACACCAGCATTATGACAGACGCAGGAGAATTGACTCTTTCCGGGCAGTCCTATTATGAGGATCCGATTGGAGAAACAGCGTACAATTCCTATACAAATGTATTGTATGTACTTCCAGACAATATTTGTGAAAAGCTGTTGCCAGTAATAAAAAACCGATATATTACAACAACGGAAAATATCTCCTATGAAAATGCAAGGAAACTGGAAAAACTTTTTACAGAGAAATATCCCGAGCAGGCAAAAACCGGGGCTATTTATGGCGTGCGTTTTAGCACACTGCAAATCAATAGTTCCATAGCAAATAACTTTATTTTACAGACTGCAATGATTTATGGTGCTGTCGTACTGATGGTTATATGTCTTACCGTACTTTCTTTGCAACAACTCTTAGACGCAGGACAATATAAATATCGCTTCTCTGTACTCCGAAAATTGGGGGCGGAAGAAAAGCATATCGGAAAACTTATCTTGCAACAATTAAGTGTTTGGTTTGGGCTTCCAATTATCACAGCAATCATTGTAGCTGCTGTTGTAATAGCTTACTTTATCCAAACCATATCAGCAGAAATTTCAGCCTATATTGGGTTTAGTACATTGATGTTACAAATAGGGGCAACAATGGGGATTTTGGTAATTTTATTGATTTGTTACTTCATAAGTACATGGATTATTTTTAGGCATTCTGTTAATCCATAGAAAATATGTAATTATTGCATTTCGCACATTCTTTAAAGAGGGATAGCACTCTTAATGAACACTATCCCTCTTTCACTTAATAAAGTTCTAATGAATCTTCTGCATCCACCCACATCTGTAAATTGCCCTCAAGATATAATCTTGCATATTCCAAAGGCTCATCCACAGCTAATGAAGTAAGTGCACATTCTGATCCATATGTGGTTTTTAAATCTTTTTCAGCTTCCCAGCAGTCAATGCGAAGCATATATCCAGCACTTGTGTAAACATCAATACTATCGTGATTTATGTTGTATTCTGCATAAATTGTTCTCATCGTATCTTATCTCCATTTTCTTTTGATAATCAGTTATAGAGTTAAATATCGAAAACATTTCAATCAGTTCACCATGTCGTTATTGTTATATGTTATACTGTGTTATGAAATTTTCTTTCCCTTAATTTTTCCCATATTAAGGTTCATGAAAGCTAATGGGAGAATGTAACACAAGGGAAAGAGTAAGGGAAAGTACACTTGCTACAAACTTAGTATTTTCAAGGGTTTGCGAAGAATTTGATAATCAAATATAACAGTTATTAAATTTCCTAAAATAAGTGCAATATCAACTGGGATTTCTGTTATAGATTTACAATCATAATAAATTCCTCGCTATTTTCATTAACAACAGTAAATCCCACTTTCTCGTACATCTTCACTGCATAATTACTTTTCTGAACAGATAAGGATATTTTTGAATATCCAGCTAATCTTTCCACTTGTAATAATTGTTTCAATAATGAAGTTCCAATGCCTAACCCTCTATATTGGGGGCAGACAGACATGGCAAGAGATGGAGTATCATTATCAATGTGTCCATAGTCATTCATAATTCTTACCCAAATAGCTCCTACTACATTTCCCTGAATCTCTGCAACTAAGGCTTTATCATGTTTTCGATTTCCAAACTCGACGATATATTCTTGTAATTCCGGACATTCTATTACTGATTTAGGTGGAGGTTCAATACCTTCCGGAATATAAATCGCTTCGTATAAAAAAACACTTAATAAACAGTATTCTTCGCTTCTCATTTCTCGTATTATATAGTCCATAAGTTTACTCCAAATTCTAATTTCTGGTTTTTACTTAACTTTAGTGTAGCCCTCCATACTAAAAGTTTCTAAATCAAACACTACCGCAACAACATTGTCCTCATTTTCTTCAATAAGCCATAAGCGAGTCCATAAGGTTTGGTCGTTCATATTAGTAGCAGTTTTATCCTCACCATCGGTAATGATTTTTTCGGGATCTAATTTTGTTACAAAAATGTTTTCGGGTTTAAGACCTGGCAGGCTGCTCTTAAGTTCCTCCTCTGTTAGTCCTGCTATATCCATTGCTTCAGCACCGTTATAATACTCAACATCTCCGTACCAGTAGTTATCGTTAACATTCTCGATGAATTTTAACCACATAAACTTATCGTCAACGAATTTATAACCAGCACCAGAGCCGGTATCTATTTCCCATGTCCCTTGTATCAGTGCATTATCATCGTTATTATCTTTGCTGTCAGTAGTATCGGCGCAAGCGGTAAGCCCAAATAGTGTAAAACAGATCATCAGAATAGCTGCTGCAATTCTGAAAAACCCACTTTTGCGGTATTTAATCATATTCATATCATAGTTCATAGGTAACCTCCAAGTTATATCCTCTTTATTTTCGTAAGCCTTTCTCCATTGAAAAATGAAGAAAATCTTTTATTCCCGTTCCCGTCTACTCCGTTTTTTCTTTCGGGGATCTGGCGGCGGGGAGAAGGTCTGAATATAGTCCTGCCGGATCGCTGTCACATCCTGAGAAAGAAAAGCAGCGACACGGTCCTGTTCGGAAGTTTGCTCTGGGAAAAAGGATGCAAATTTCTGTGCCAGCTGTTCTTCTTTTTCATACAGCTTAAGTGTGCCTTCGTATCCAATCAATTCTTTCAGCACAGCAGTAAAATCCGTGTACCGGTCCCCTCGAATATCCAGATCGACCTTTGCTTTGGCAGTCATGCCGTTCAGGTAAAGTACCTTCAGGGAAGTATGGTTCCTGAACCGATTCATTGTGAACCATAAAGCCAGCTTTTTTGAGAGTAGCTTACCGCCAATCAGCATCCAGTTCTGGCTTTGGTATATTTCCAGATACTTTTTCATGGTCTCATCTTCAAACTCTATCGGTTCAAAGTGTTCTCCATCCAACAGCTGCTCCAACTGTTTTTTGCTGAGAATCTGATTCAGTACCGGTATGTTCCGGTAAGGCGTGCAGATATAGCGTCTCATTTTCTGAAACAGCGCCACAACCAGAACTGCTGTGCCAAGTAAAAACAGGAAAAGCTCTCCGTCCATTTCGATTTTTCCGGTTGCCGTTACCCAAATGCCACGCAGAACCAGAACGACGCCAAAGCCCCACAGCCCGAAAATCAGCAGCTTTTTTAGCGGATGAAAATGAATCCACTCAATAATCTGTACTTGTTGCTTGCCGCTCATCGGTTCATCTTGCAAAAGTCGGCGGGTGATCCACTGATTCAACAGTTGTGGAGTCCATGCAACGCCAAATAGAAAAACTGCAATACCGGCATAAAGGGCAATCCCGATCCAACCAATATCCAGATAAGACTCCAAAAGCAGTAAAAGGATAATGGGCAGAATCATGGTGAGAAAAAGTGGTAAAAATGATTTTTTGCGTCCCTTCTGGAGATTTAGGTCATTGAAAGCAGAAGTAATGCACAGGGCAAAAATCATCACAGCCGATATTCCGCCGGACACCCAGTTTTTAAGGTCGCCAAAACGCATCACATGCTGGACTCTGTGCATATTCGGAAATTTCCCGGTAATACCTGCATAGAGGCAAAATCCCAAATAAGCCAAAGTCAAAAGTGCCCCTGCCAGCTTCAAAATTGTTTTTCCTGAAAGTTTTCGTTTCTCCATCTTCGTCGTTTTCCTATAAAATCACGGTTCCTGTGTCAATTTATCCTTCTGTATCCCAAACAAAGCTATCTACCATGTCCCTGGCGGCCTGTTCCGTGGTTTCTGATCCGCTGAAATTTGTAAGCTAGATCAGGCAGAACCCGTAATCCCTTACAATATAGTATTGCGTGGTGACAATATCGCCCTCGTCGATGGTAAAGATATAAAGCAGATCTCCCTGCTCGGTATAGGTTCCATCCCCGTTCAGTTGAGCTTCAATACCATCCAGCTGCATCAAAATCTGTTGGACGATCGCATCCCGGAACTGCTCATGCTCATCCAGACTATATTTGTTCTTTCCTACATGGATGGAGATGTTGTCCGGCTTTTCATCATTTTCGTGGCCTTCCTCTATATAGAAAATCTGCGAATCAGTAGAATGCTTCTCAGATTTCTCCCATCCCTCCGGGACGGTATAACTTCCGGGAATCGCATGATCTTCAGATGATATTTCGGTTTCGGAAGAAGAGGGTTTCTGCCGATCCGCCACAGATTCATCAGAGGGAGATTGTGGCGATGAAGCCCCATTTTTGCCGCATCCAGCAAGGAGCAACACCATAGTTAATAACACAATTAAGATTTTTTTCATACTCTGATTCCTCTCACTTTATAATACTGGTTATCCGAGTTTGGAAACAATCTGGCAGAACATCTCAACATTTTCTTTCTGCCCCTGAATATCAGAGCCAATCGCATTGTTCATCAAAGAAATTTTCATTTTCTCTTTTCCAAAATGCAGCATTACGACTTTTCTTCCGGGCAGCAGCCCACCCTTGACTTCTGCCTTTGTTATGCTGCTTAGGGGCAGAGAAAGCCGGTTTTCAATTTTGGAGACATTGACGGAATTTACAATGACCATATTCAGGTGTTTCTCGGTAATTCCCATATAGCAGTAAGCATTGCTCAGTGCGCCCAATGCAGCGGCAGCACCCCCCGTCAGTGTAGAAAGTCCCCCAATCAGTGCATAGGTATCAGCCCCGGCCATGATGACTGCCCATAACTTGCACTGATAGGCTTCGTTTTCGTTCAAAATGGCTTCCAGCATTTCATTTTTATCTTTTTCATTCATTGTAAGCATAATTGTTCCTCCTGATTATTGTTTTAAGTTGAGAACGCCGGATGCAATCCTTTGATATATGCACCCGGCGTTCTTCAAAAGCATTAGTCTACTTTCAAATTTTCGTCCAGGATCACCAGTTCGCCGTTGCGTTCAATGATACCAGGCTGAACCACGACGATTTTCAGACCTTCCTGCAATTCCAGATACTGTGAAGCATAACCCCAAACCTTGACCTGATCGCCTTCCTCAAGCTCAATGGCAGTGCTTACAGTACCATCTTCATTCAAAAGCTGGTTAGAAATACAGTAGAGCTGGCCGGTTGTATCCTCTGCGATATAGAGAGACACATCCGTAGCGAGTGGCGTTCCGGCAATAGATTTATATTCACCGACTTCTTCGCCCCAAATAGTACCTTCACTGTAAAATCCAACGACCATATTTTCTTCATATCCCTCGATGATCGCATTGAAATCCTGAGCATACGGCTCCATCTCGGCTTTTGTAGTATCCTTGTAAGCGGCAATCTTTTCATTAGATGCCTGTTCTTTTACCTCTTGCGGCTGATAATCCTTGTATTCAAAAACATTGTCCGAAGCAAGCGTGATTGCTGTGTAGTCATCATCCAGAATGACTTTATAAACAGCAATTTCATCATCATCAACAGTACGATTGATGTCGATATTTCCTGCGGAATTCAGTTTATATCCGTCTACACCTTCCAGCGCCTTTTGTAAAGCTGCGTTGGACATCGCACAGTTGATCCCATTGAGCGTTACAAAGAAATCAGGATTTGGTTGATCCTTATCGGCAGAGTATTCCAGTTCTACCACCGTTCCGCCCTCAGCAGGCTTGCATGGCTCTGTCCCGGCATTTACGATTGCAACATCTATTTCCTGATCGTCTTTGGAAAGTTCCCCATAAATACGCTCGCCGGGTTGCAGAGAAACCTCTGCTGCATCATATTCTTCCGTTTCCAAACTCCAGCCGGCTTGTATCAGCTGGGAAGTTTCCAAAGGAAGTGTGTAGTAAGTGCCATCCAGTACGAACTCAGGTGTCCCGTCATTTTTCAGCTGAGACAGAATGGCCTCATCCGTACAGCCTTTATCGCTGCCCGCAGCTGCCGGAGCTGATGTCTGAGGTTTTGAGCCGCATCCGGCCAGCATACTGCATACCAGCACACATCCCGTCAGTAAAGCAATCCATTGTTTTTTCATAAGCGTAAATCCTTTCTGCGATTCTATCAAATTTGTTTTATGTATGAACAACTCATATCCTATATAAAGGTCGATTATGCCCCTATCAGCGTCATGACCACATAGAGTACGATAAGCAGGAGCGCAAGACACATTGCACAGAAAACGGCAATCGTCGTTTTGACCCTGTGCCGCTCCTTTAATGTCAGAAGCATCATTGCAAGTACATCAAAGGAAAAGAAGAACTGGCAGATTCCAGCTAAAACCGCCAACCATTTCGGATGTATGCCGTCTTTGCATGACTTTATCAGATAAGCGATAGCATAGGGAGCTGCCCCTAATAGAATCCCGTATCCAAAAATCAAAAAAACAATGGTTACCAGTCCAAACAACGCCATCAGCGGCAATGGGAAGAATGCCATCAGCGTTACATATACAGTGATGCTCCCTCCGATCAGGTAGAACGGGATTAGTCCATACTTGATAATCAAAGTGCAGTTCAGCAATGTTTTTCTCGACCACTTTCTTCCTACGGTCAGCACAACAATCAAATTGACGATTCCCATGATAAAAGGCAGAAGGATCGATAATATCTGCAATTTGATCGCATTGTCAAAACAGCCTGCCAAAAGGAAGAATGTATAAGACACAATTACATAGAGTACCGGGAGGATATAAGTCATTTAACAACCTCCTTTCTGCGCCGGATCAACCAGAGAATCAGCCAGATCAAGCAGACTGGGAACGAGAACAAGCCCAAAATAAAAACTCCGGCTCCAAACGATCCAAGGATTGAGTCCCCGGTGGCGATATTGCTGATGATTCCGAACAGTGCCAGACCAACGCTGAAAGAGAGCCAGCAAAAGAAAGCATATTTACTCTCTTTGGCGTTTGCGGGTACTCTTGATTCTCCCTTTTTGTTTCCAAGCTGGGTTTTTAGCTGTTCGCTTAGAAGTCGTTCCTGTTCCTCTAATTTGGTATCTCCGATCGCCCTTGCGTAATCTCCCCGAAGCAGGTGATACCCTATTTTATCCTGCGTATTTTTTGCTCGATGCAAAAACTGCTCCAAAGTTTCTTCCGCTTCTGTCCAGCGCTGTTGTTCCAGCAGAGCGGAGAACCAGTTCGCTGTAATGATATTTTTGGAATGTTTGCTGAATGCCCAGGGACGCCAGCGATCCAATCCCTGTTTTAAATTCTCAAGATTATGGTCGCTTTGATATGACACCACATAGGGGTTCAATTTCTTTGCCAGCCAGTGTTCATATTTGAAATATGCGAAAAAGCATAGAGCCAGCAGCGCAAGGAACGCTATAACAGCAATCCACATAGTCTCGTAAGAAAAAAAGTGATCATATATCAGGCACGCAGCTCCGGAGAGAGCCGCAATGCTGAAAATTGGCCATGGATTTCTCATAATAGCAATATCTCCAATCATCTGTTTGAATAAAGATTCCGATATGGTCAAATTGTCATATCTATATGCAAACATTATAGCATTTGCATCATCTTTCGTCATCATTTTTCTGCTGTACGGCTAGGAATTTAATTGTAAATAAATTATGAATATATCTATTGCAATTTTACAAAAAGAAAAGCCTCATCCCTCGCTGATTGAGAGATGAGGCGAAATGATTATGCTGTAATCTCCGGGATTTCTCCGACAAAGTTATAAACGATTCTGACTTCCTGCACCTTCTGTCCGTCAATCTTCTTGACTTCGCCCACCAAAATTTTGCTGATGAGCCGGTTCAGCACCGCTTCATCCAGTTCTTCAATGGCTGCATAGCGCCGGATTTCTTTGATGAAGGTGCGGACTTCATTTTCCTGTTCGTCAGAGTGGCGCATCATCAACAGCAGGTCTTGCAGGCGCTTCTGGTTGGCTTCCTGCTCTTGTTCCAGTGTTGCTGTCAGCTTCATAAAACGCTGCTCAGTCAGGATTCCTTTTGCCTTATCGGTATATAGGCTCAGGAACATCTCATCAATTTCACGATTCCTGCTTTCCAGTCGTTGACATTCCTTCTGTGTCTGGGAGACATCCAGAAGATACCGGCGCTCCATCCGGCTGCTCAGCCGCTGATAAAAAGCATCGGCATCTTTGAGCGCAGTCTTTGCCAGTTCCTGAATATCTTTCAGCACAAGGTTGTACAAATCTCTGGCTTCGATCTTGTGGCTGGTACAGGCGTTCTTGCCCAGCCTGTTGTAGGTCTGGCAGATATAATACGCCTTATCAATCGGTTCTCGCTGTTCGCCGGTAAAACGATTCTTTCCGGTTCTGCCAACCTTTTCATACCGCACCTGCATGGACTTTCCGCAAGTCGCACAATAAATGATACCGTGGAACAGGTTATAAAAGGGGCAGGAGTTGCCCTTCATAATGGTTGGTCTGCGGTCAATGATTTCCTGTACCTGCTCCCATTCTTCCGGGGAGATGATTGCTTCATGGCAATCCTCGATAATTTCCCAGTCCTCACGAGGGATAATGTCATAGGTGTTGGAGCGAATCCCTTTCTGATGTGTCCGGCAGACCAGATGTGCGCTCTTATAAAAGGGATTCCGCAGAATATGGCTGATTCTTGCACTTCCCCATGAATAGTAATTTACATCACATTCTGTGTTGCTTTTTACTCTGGTGATCGGGACTTTATCATCCATGAGCTGCTTTGCAATCCGCATGCATCCCCAGCCATCCAGCGCCATATCATAGATTTTTCGGATTACCGGTGCTGTCTCAGGGTCACGGATCAAATGTCCCTTATCCTCCGGGTCACGCATCAAACCGAGGGGCGGCTGCCCACCACAAAACTTCCCCTGCCGGGAACGGGTCATACGCCCTGCCAGCACCTTTTTGGAAATATCCCGGCTGTACATATCGTTCAGGATATTCTTAAACGGCGTAATGTCCATTTCCTGACGGGTCAGGCTGTCCACTCCGTCTGTAATGGCAATATAGCGTACATTGTGTTTTGGGAAAAAGATTTCGATATAGCTGCCAGCTTCGATATAATTCCTGCCCAGCCTGGACAGGTCTTTGGTGATAACGCAGCCGATCTTTCCCGCCTCAATATCGGCAATCATGCGCTGAAAAGAAGGGCGGTTGAAATTGCGGCCTGTATAACCGTCATCCACATAATACTCATACTGGAACATTCCGTTTTTTTCGGCAAAGTCCCGGAGCATAAGTTTCTGGTTGCTGATGCTCATGCTCTCATTATCGCCGCCATCCTCCAGAGAGATACGGCAATAAAGGGCTGTGATTTTCTGATTCACTTGTTTTTTCCTGCTCATAGTGTTCTCCTTCTATGAACAGGGACACGATACCATTATAGTACCATGTCCCTGCCCCTGAATCAACCGTTTTTACGCAGCGTTTTCGGCCATTTCCCGCTGCTGACGCCATTCCTCGAAGTGTTCGCAGGTCTGACGCTCGATCAGCTGCTCAAAGGCTTCCCGCATGGTTTTGTCCCCAGAAAACTCACGAACCACTACAAACTGGACTTTTTTATTCTGCTTCTTGTTTTTCTCCATAGGCTACCTCCATAGAATAGGGGATCAGACGGTAGCTGTGGCAACGAAGTCCGGCAACGGACATCAAAAAACCTGTAAACTATCGTCTGACCCTGATTTCTTACTTTTCAAATTTTCTTATAAAATCTCGTTGCTTTCGTTGCCGAAAACATAGATAGATCATAAAAATCCTTTACTTGCGGGCTTTTTCTATATCAAAACCATAAATTTATCAGCAACGAACCCGGCAACCAACCGGCAACCATCCCGGCAACAGACCGTCCTTGTCAGGCGATCCACTCCTGCGGAAGTTCCAGCTGACGGCATTCTTCTTCACTCAGTTCTACAAATCCACCTTCGTTGCTGGGTAGTTCGTTGCCGGAAGTGTCCCGTTCCCAGCCCTTTTGTCTGCCATATCCGGCAAACATCCGGGGATTGGAAAAAGGCTTCCAACCGGTCACGACCGTGTTCATGATCTCATTGATATTGTGGAGCTGCCACCGCTTCGGCTCATCGTAGGTGTGGCCCAGCGCCTCCTTGAACAGCTGTTTGGAGCAGACCATGCTGCCGGTGTAGTGTTCCAGAAAGCCCTGTATCTGCCCGGCCTCCGTGTCCTCCGGCATGAAATCCCGCTGGTGTTCTTTGAGATAGCGCACCATTTCGGTGCTGAAAGACAGCTTAAAATCCCCGCTGCGGTAAATGGTCATGGCTTCCGCCCATAGCTGCTCCATGTAGGCTCTGGAAGCGGCTTCATCGTCCAGAATGTGAACCTCGGCCTGTTCCGGGTACACCATGACCGGCAGAAAGCGCCGGTTGCCGGAACGGTCAAGGGGCAGGAAGTCAAGGGCATTGGAAGTACCACCGAACACGCATTGCCGCAGCCTGTCCTCCGGGTGGGTTTCGTATGGAATTTTATAGACCTCCTTCTGTCGGCTCAAAAAGGACTTGATTTCCTCAATGCTCTTGGCGTTTGCGGTGGCGATCATCTCCGACATCTCAATAATCCAGTGGCCTTGCAGTTTGCGGTACACATTGTCATCGTCCAGCTTGCGAAGGT
>OGIC01000738.1_pt1 | contig 14886 bp, 10 predicted proteins | sample 1571681 | NCBI WGS metagenome assembly OGIC01 (sample SAMEA2582046, study PRJEB24529) | metagenome | biome: Human gut stool | place: China | collected 2011
ACTTACGTGAAATTGTTCCAGGGTTTGAGGATAACTGAAATATCCTCCCGGTTCAGTTTTACTTTCCGCACTCATTGTGGTTACGCCAAGTGTTGCCATGTGGTTTCGGATTTCTGCGCTCTCACGGGTAGAATAAGAGATATCTACATCATGGTCGAAGATTCGCATGGCGAATGTAAGTTGGGCGAGTTCTCGGTCATTCATGACTACATTCGGCTGGAATCCGCCGTTTTCAGACGGGCGCATACGCGGGAAGTTTACGCTATATTTCGTTTTCCAGTAATGCTTCTGTAAATAGCGCAGATGATAAGCCATCATCGTTACGTCGGTTCGCCATTCCTCCAGACCGATCAGGACACCCATACCAATCTTGTGTACACCTGCCTGTCCCATGCGGTCGAAGCCGTTTACACGCCATTCGAATTTTGACTTCATACCTCTTGGATGATACGTTTTGTAATTTGCTTTATGGTAAGTCTCTTGAAAACAGATCACTCCGTTCAGGCCATGATTGGTTAGCTCCTTGTATTCTTCCGCTTTAAGAGGCATTACTTCAATTTGCAGGTTGCTGAAATAAGGCTTTGCCAAATCCAACGCCCGGGCAATGTATGGAACACCTGCTGCGGCCGGGTTTTCACCGGTTACAAGCAGTAGATTCTCAAAAGGAGCCAACCGTTTGATGGCTTTGTATTCATTGACAATCTCTTCCTCTGTCAGTATCGTTCTCTTCATCGGATTGCTGATGTGAAAACCGCAATAGACACAGGAATTGGTACATGAATTAGTCAGGTAGAGCGGTACAAACATAGAGATTGTCTTACCGAACCGTTCCATTGTATATTTCTGACTAAGGCGTGCCATCACTTCCAGATAAGGAGTGGCGGCAGGTGAAATCAGCGCCATAAAGTCGTTGACATCCAGATGCTCTTTTTTACCCAATGCACGGCGTACGTCGGCATCTGTTTTGGAATAGATGGCTTTTGTCGTCTCTTCCCAGGATATTTTTTCTAATTCGTCGGAGAACATTCTTATTAAATTGAGAATTAAAAATTGAAAATTGAAATGAGGGGAGGGCAGGTTCGGTCAGTGGGCTGACTTTCTGTTTCTCCCCACTCATTATTTGTTGGTTTTAGCGCTTTTCTTTAAATCGCGTGACAATCTCATTGCACAGAAATTAGGTCCGCACATCGTACAATATTCTCCATCGATATGGTGTCCTGCACGGAAATAGGTCTGCGCCCGCTCCGGGTCGAGAGACAGGTCGAACTGATCTTTCCAGCGGAACTCATAGCGAGCTTTACTCAATGCGTTGTCTCGTACCTGTGCACCCGGGTGTCCTTTTGCCAGGTCAGCGGCATGAGCGGCTATCTTGTAGGTAATGACTCCTACGCGTACATCCTCTTTGTCGGGTAAGGCAAGGTGTTCTTTCGGAGTGACATAACAAAGCATAGCCGTACCCAGCCATCCGATTTGTGCGGCACCGATAGCAGAAGTGATATGGTCGTATCCGGGAGCAATATCCGTCACCAACGGGCCGAGTGTATAGAATGGGGCGTCATGGCATTTTTCAATCTGACGTTCCATGTTCTCTTTGATTTTATGCATCGGAACGTGTCCGGGGCCTTCAATAAATGCCTGAACATTCTTATCCCAGGCACGAAGCACTAATTCTCCCATGGTATCCAGTTCGGCAAACTGCGCTTCATCGTTTGCGTCGTAGATAGAACCCGGGCGAAGTCCGTCACCTAATGACACGGCTACGTCATATTGTGCCAGAATATCACAGATATCATCAAAATGATCGTATAAGAAACTTTCCTGATCGTGTACGAGGCACCATTTACTCATAATACTTCCTCCACGGCTGACAATGCCGCACAAGCGATTATCGGCAAGATGAACATTATGACGGCGAATCCCTGCATGGATGGTAAAGTAATCGACCCCTTGTTCACATTGTTCAATCAATGTGTCCCGGTAGATTTCCCAGGTGAGGTCTTCCACTATGCCATTCACTTTTTCAAGTGCCTGATAAATAGGAACAGTGCCTACTGGTACGGGACAATTACGGATAATCCATTCACGTGTTTCATGGATGTTTTCTCCTGTGGAAAGATCCATCAACGTGTCTCCACCCCATTTGCAGCTCCACAGTGCTTTCTCCACTTCTTCATCAATGCTGGAGGTAGTAGCCGAATTTCCGATGTTCGTATTGATTTTTACAAGGAAGTTACGTCCGATAATCATCGGTTCAGCTTCCGGGTGGTTGATGTTGGCCGGTAGTACAGCACGTCCCTCCGCAATCTCCTGACGAACAAATTCGGGGGTAATGTGAGTTTTAATTCCCAGTTCCTCACAATTCATATTTTCGCGGATCGCTACGTATTCCATTTCAGGAGTGATAATTCCTCTTTTGGCATACGCCATTTGGGTGATTGCTTCCCCTTTTTTAGCGCGATAGGGCAGGGCGATGTGTTCGAAACGTAAGTGATCGAGACTTTTATCATCTCTTCTCATTTGTCCGTATTCCGAAGTAATTTCAGGCAACTGTTCCACGTCACCACGACTCACGATCCATTCTTCACGCATGCGGGGCAGTCCTTTTTTGAGGTCAATGTTCATTTCCGCATCACTGAACGGTCCGCTGGTATCATATACATATATTTCCGGATTTGGTGTTGCTATCTTTTCTTCGCCTTCAAAGCTGACACTGGGCACTTGCTCCACTTTCCGCATGGCAACGCGGATATTCGGATAAAGTTTACCGGGTAAATAGACTTTCTGCGAGCGGGGGAATTTTATTTTTTGTTCCATAGTTTATTTGTTTTAATCAAGAAAAGCCGTAAGAGGTGAACTTGCTTCTGCTACAAAGTCGATGGCTTGTAATCCTAATCCTGCTTCGTAAGCCTGTCTTCCGGCTTCTGTAGCCGCTTTGAATGCTTTTGCCATTTCTACCGGATTTCCGGCAACGGCTATTGCGGTATTAACTAATACAGCGGAAGCTCCCAGTTCCATTGCTTCGGCAGCATGACTGGGTGCACCGATACCCGCATCTACGACTACCGGGATACCTGCCTGTTCGATAATGATTTGCAGGAATTCTTTGGTCTGCAATCCTTTATTGGTACCGATTGGTGCACCGAGCGGCATAACGGTAGCTGCGCCCGCTTCTTCCAGACGTTTGCAGAGTACAGGGTCAGCCTGACAATAAGGCAACACGATAAAACCCAGTTTTACCAGTTCTTCCGTAGCTTTCAGTGTCTCGATAGAGTCAGGGAGCAGATAGCGTGGGTCCGGGTGAATTTCCAGTTTCAGCCAGTTTGTTCCAAAGGCTTCGCGAGCCAGTTGTGCTGCAAAAACAGCCTCCTCTGCATTACGTACACCGGAAGTATTGGGCAATAGCTGAATATTCGGATGAATGATATGTTTCAGCATGTCGTCCTCTTTGTTATCCATGTCGATTCGTTTCATGGCGACAGTTACCATTTCCGTACCCGAAGCCAGAATAGCTTGTTCCATTACTTCATTGGAATTGAATTTTCCTGTTCCCAGAAAAAGACGGGAGCTAAATTCGTGTCCCGCAATTACTAACTTTTCCATTCTATATATTTTAGTTGATTATTTAAATGCTGATTTTTTGAGACAGAAGAACATAAGAACAAAAATAAAACAGTAGTTTAATAACAGTAGAAATAATTATCTAAGTGCAGCTTTTATGTTCTTTTGTTCTTCTGTCTGAATTAAAATTCCATTTATCATTTGACAACTTATAGATTACTTTCAATGATTCTACGTGTTTCTTCTACCGGATTCTCTGCTCCGAGAATAGTTCCTGACAGGGCTATTCCATTTACTCCTGTATGAAGTATGGCAGGAATATCTTCAAAAGTGATTCCTCCGATAGCTACAACGGGGATTTCGATATTCGCTTCCTTCATCTGTGAAAGAATAGAAGAATAGCCCTCCAAACCCAGTACAGGGCTTAGATTCTTTTTAGTGGTAGTAAACCGGAAAGGACCAATGCCGAGATAATCGGCTCCGGCACGATAGTGTTGTACGACATCTTCGAAAGTGTTTGCAGTGCCGCCGATAATAAAGGCTTCACCAAGTATTTGGCGGGCCTGGTCGATAGGCATATCCTTTTTGCCTAGATGCACACCGTCCACTTCCAGCTTTTTGGCCAATTCGACGTGATCATCCAGAATCAGGATTGCTTCGTGCTCTTTGCAAAGCGGCTTCAGTTGCAGGGCTACTGCTTCCACTTCTTTGAGAGGAGCGTCTTTCATACGTAGCTGGATCCATTTGCATCCGCCTTCGAGTGCTATACGTGCCGATTCGAGGTACGAATACCGTTCGGTCTGATGCGTGATAAATTGTAGACTAATCATCTCCTTATCCTCCACAAGCAGCTTTGATAATCACTAGGTTATCGTTCTCATGTAGAATGAAACACTCCCATTCGGTACGGGGAATCATTTTGTTGTTTACGGCGATAGCAATGCCTTGAACCGGAAGTTCGAGCTGTGCTGTCAGTTGCGTAAGGGTAGAGTCAGGAGTCATTTCCACCTCTTTGTTGTTCACTTGTACTTTCATTGTCCTATCAGAATAAATAAGTTGAAAGTAAATACAAAGAGCGTGCTTAAATGGAAAGGCGATAAGAAGAAACACAATCCCTACGTCAGTATTAACTGCCTCAGGTTCCTAGGGTATAATCTCAGCCCCTCATGGGGCACCCCTTTGTCTTTACGGGAGCAAAGTAAGCGAAAAAGAAACAGAAAAACACTAAATCAGTCGATTTTTTTTCATTTTTCTGTTGATTCCTGTTTTTTGATGGGATGAGAAAAGATAAATCGGGCACCATTTTTGTAACTCTTGTCAATCCATATATCACCTCCCATATATTGGATGGTCAGTTTGCAGATAGCCAGTCCCAACCCTGTACCTTGCACGAATTCATTCAGCTTTTCAAAGCGTTGGAATACGAGTTCCTGTTTATCTTCGGGGATTCCCGTGCCGGTATCTGTCACCGAGAACAGCATACATTGCTTTTCTTCGTCCACTTCATAATCCAGCGTGATACTTCCTCCGGCAGGAGTGAATTTCAAGGCATTATTCAGCAGGTTGATAATAATCTGTTGCAGACGCAACGGGTCCGTGTAGAGCATGTAAGGCTCCTTAGGCATTTGGAGTTTGATGTCTACATCCACTGTCTTGTTCCGGTTGGTGAGAGTAATCATATTCTGGCAATGGTTCACTAGCTCGCACCATTCATAGTTGAATTGCAGCTTTCCTGATTCCAGGCGTGATATATCCAGTACATCGCTAATCAGTTGGAGCAATAAATTGGAATTAGTCTGGACGATATCCGCATATTCTTTCAATTCATCATTCTGCTCTACCGAACCGATAATCAGGCTGGAGAAACCGACAATTGCATTTAAAGGTGTCCGTATCTCATGGCTCATATTCGAGACAAAAGCACTTTTTAATTGATTAGCTTCTTCGGCGCGCTCTTTGGCGTCACGTAATTCGATTTCAGACTCTTCCAGTTTCTCTTTATCTTCCCGCAATTGTTGCGTGGTTCTTTCAAGGTGATTTTTCAGGATTTTCGTCCGGTAATAGTAATACAGGGAAATCATCAGACTTCCTACTAATACGAGGAAGATAATCAGGATAAATTGCACTTCTGTCTTGTATGCTACAAAGAAGGGGATAGGCTGATTGATAACCATTGAGTTGACAGGCAACTTCTTGTTTTCAAATCCCCATTCTTTTAGTTTCTTCGCGTCAAATTTATATCGGTTGGGTAAGACATTGATGCTGCTGATACCCGTTTCCTTCTGGTCTAAAAAGCGGTAAGCATATTCTCCCATATTTTTTCCCACTCCTTCATATTGTGGGACATATCCTCCGATGGCCCAATAGCCTATTGCGGTGGAAGTCATACTGAACACAGGCAGGAGTGGATTGGCTTTGGAAAAAGCATAAACGGAGTTGTTCATGTAAGTGATTCCCCGGCTGTCAATTCTCCAGATACCAAGAAGCATTGCTGTGTTTCTGGGAAGATTGCGCAATTGATTGGCAGCCATATCGAGTGTGTGGATGCGGCCGTCAATATAGGTGATGGATAACTGCGGGAAATGTTGCAGGTTTTTCTTGAACCATGCCAGTTCGGCAAGTCCGTTATAGGTATTATCCGATACAAATACCAGGTGCTCTGTGTCCGGATAGAAATCCTGTATCATTTCGATATCTTTGCTGATGTTATATTCGTATGTATTACAGTATTTTACGTTGTACTCCTTCATTCGTTCCGTTAAGTTGATACTTACAGGATTATAGTTCCGCATATCGATTGAATCCTCCGGAATACGGATGCCGTTGCGTGAAGCCATTGCGCAGAAAACAGGAAGCTGCTTATATTTCTCATCTTCAAGATGAAGGAAACTGCTCCATGTTTCACCACCCAAAAGAATCACTAATTTAGCTTTCGGATGTTTGTCTAAAATATCGGTTAATGTTTTTTTCCATTGGTGCGCCTGCGTTAAATCCGTCGCATTCATGTTTTCTACAATGGTCGAGTATCTTCCTCCCAATTGGGTGTAGGTTTCTATAAATGTGCTGATGTTATCGTAGGTATATTTAGTGTCAGAATTGTATGAGGTAATGAACAGGATCTCTTCCTCTGGTTCTTCTGTGGCGGCAGCGTTGCAGAAAAGGGGGAAGAAAAGAAGAACGGCAATGGAGACAATAAATCGTATCTCTTTTCTTTTATATAGTACCATAATTGTTTGTTATGCTGGTTTATGGGTTGCAAAAATACAACTAATGCGTTTGATATACAATAAAAGTTTGTTTTTTTAGTCTGTAAAAAAGGTCGCTGTGAAAACACAACGACCTTTTTCATAAGTATAGTTTTGCTAGTAAATCCGGTTACATTCTTTTTTCAACCACATCCCAGTCGATGATATCCCACAGGGCATTTACGTGGTCGGCGCGGCGGTTCTGATAATCCAGATAATAGGAGTGTTCCCAAACGTCAAATCCGAGAAGCGGTTTCAAACCGGCACGTACCGGATTGCTGCCGTTGGCTTCTTTCGTGATTTTCAGTTTACCGTCTTTCCCAACGGATAGCCAGGCCCATCCTGAACCGAACAATCCGACTGCTGCTGCGTTGAATTCTTTCTTGAAGTTTTCAAAGCTACCGAAGTCACGTTTGATGGCTTCTCCCAGTTTGCCTGACGGCTCCTTCTTTGAGGGTTTCGGGGCAAATTGCAGGAAGTACAGATTGTGATTCAATACTTGTCCGGCGTTATTGAATATAGCTCCGTCCGGTGCGGTTGCAACGATTTCTTCTACCGTTTTACCTTCATATTCTGTTCCGGGCACGAGGCTATTCAGATTATTTACATACGTTTGTAGATGTTTTCCGTAATGGAAATCTATTGTTTGCTGACTGATTACAGGTTCCAACGCATTGTTTGCGTAAGGAAGTTTAGGCATTTCGTAAGTCATGGTCATCATAATTAAAGACATTAATATAGTATTCATAATGTTACAAGTTTTAATTGGCTTGTTATACTATAATAACAGAAGCCTTCTGCAAAATGTTCACAGCATCTTACTTTATTTGTAAATGTACTGTATACGTTCCACCTCTTTCGGGTGATCGCGGTTGGTCCGGCAGACCCATTGGCCCGTATTGTCATATTCATAATAAGAATTGCCGTCAATCCGGTTCCCGTATTTATCATACAGGCAAGTCAGGCATCCGGACGTTTTTTGGTTATTACCCAAAATCCGTTGGTAGACAATCTGCGACAGATAACCGTATTTATCGTATTCATAAGCATCTTTTTGTGAAATAATCTGATCCGAAGAGTTGGCAAAAAGCAAGTTTTGATGTTGGGATGAAATCAATCTTCCTTTATCATCATATTTGTTGGCGGTGTATGCCTGAAGTTCTCCGTTCTTATTATATTCTTTGGTTTCGGTCAATAATCCCTGTTTATTGTAGGAGCTTATGACGACTCTTCCGTCTGCATACTTGAGCGAATCACTCTCGATACTTCCATCGGTACCGATGCGGCGTGTCCGCCGGTAGAGATCCGTTTTGGTTTTCGGATTCGTTTGTACCTCAAAGATGCAGTGACCTTGCGGGTCGTATAATCTATTCGTCTGTATTTCATTGCCTGGCTGCCCGTTCTTCATGGTAAGTGCCAGGGTGGAGACGAGCTGTCCTTTATCGTCATACGAATAAGTGGTCGAGGTGGTCCCTGTACTGTCGTTTTCCGCAGACTTTATCAATCGCCCTCCATTATAGTATTTCACGGAAGTAGGGGTGGATATGATTGTTTGCAGAATAAAAGGTGCCCGCAGTGCGTTGGCCTGGTCGCGAAATTCCTTGTATCTGTGTGTGCAAAGAAAATCCTGCAACATACTTAACGATTCGGAACTGACAATGGCAGGTTTTAAAAGCTCAAAATCCGCTTTTTCACTAAGATATTCAAGGTCATCCAGGTGCGTACGTGCTGTGGAAGTCAGGTAAGGTGATTGCTTATAGTCGTCAATGATCTGTCGGATAGCTGTTGCATTTCCTTTCTCCCGGAGGCTGTCAATTCCTTGAAACAGAAAATCGTCGTATAACGTGCGGACTTCCGAAAGGAAGGGACGTGTGTCTTTATCAGTGAAGAATTTCTGCATGGCGGCATTATCAAAGAATGCTTTGAAATTCGCAGAGGTCGGATTACTCTTTACAATCTGATAAAGCCGTTTGTTTTCCGCAGTGTTGATTTGAGAGATAAACTTGCCGTTCGGATATTCCGAGATATACGTTTGATAGATGTTCAGCGCAGGTGTTTTCAGCATCCCTTCCAGTAGGGCCAGTTCGCGGATGTCCCGCACCTTTTGCAAGAGGGCGGAGTCTGCCGGATAGCCGCTTGACTGGATGCTGTCCATCAATGTCTTGCTAAAGGGAATCTGCTCTTTCGATGCTTCCAGGATGGAGATAACAGCCTGTTCCGCTTTGTCTTGTACGTTGGAAAGCTGTATTTTCTCTTCTTCGCAGATATTCGGAAAATAAGCTTTCGTAGCTTGTTCGTAACAGCCGAAATAGTTGGTGGCGGCTTGCTCACTTTGTTTGTTCCACAATTCGTTGAGAACGTCCAACAATGCCAGTTCTTCGGCATAATAGGTTTGCGTCTCGTCATCTATCTTATCACGGTTTTTCTGCCATTTGTCGGCGTCATTATCGTTCAGATACCTTAGCAGCTTTTCCAAGCGGCTCTGCTTTTGTGCCATTGCCTGTGGAATGCAGGCAACCAGAAACAAACTTAAAATAATTGATAAAAATATACTCCTTTTCATTGCTTTTTGGGGTTAGGTTAAAATAGTTAGTGATGAAAATTCATAAAAATACCTTCATTCTCGAATGAATATTATACTTTTGTATTGAGAACAAATTTGAGTGCCAAGGGTTTGTTAAAAATCCACATTGTTTTTATAATGCTGTTATGAATACCAATTATATAGATGAATTGAACGAGAGTCAGTGTGCAGCAGTGACTTATAATGACGGTCCTTCGCTGGTGATAGCCGGTGCGGGTTCGGGGAAGACGCGTGTGTTGACTTATAAAATCGCTTACTTGCTGGAGCAGGAGAACGGGTATAATCCGTGGAATATCCTTGCGCTGACCTTTACTAATAAGGCTGCGCGCGAGATGAAAGAGCGTATTGCCCGGCAGGTAGGTATGGAACGGGCACGTTATTTGTGGATGGGTACTTTCCATTCCATTTTCTCACGTATTCTTCGTGCCGAAGCACAATATATCGGATTTACTTCCCAGTTTACCATTTATGATACGGCTGATAGTAAGAGCCTGCTTCGTTCCATCATCAAAGAGATGGGGTTGGACGAGAAAACTTATAAGCCGGGAGTAGTGCAGGCACGCATCTCCAATGCAAAAAACCATTTGGTCACTCCTACGGGGTACGCTGCCAATAAAGAGGCTTACGAAGGAGATATGGCTGCCAAGATGCCTGCTATTCGTGACATCTATACCCGTTATTGGGACAGATGCCGTCAGGCGGGAGCGATGGATTTTGATGATTTATTGGTATATACCTATATTCTGTTTCGTGACTTTCCGGAAGTGCTGGCACGTTATCGCGATCAGTTCCGTTATGTGTTGGTGGATGAGTATCAGGATACGAATTATGCGCAGCATAGCATTGTTCTGCAACTGACAAAGGAGAATCAACGTGTCTGTGTGGTGGGAGATGATGCGCAAAGTATCTATTCTTTCCGTGGGGCGGATATTGATAATATTCTCTATTTTACGAAAATCTATCCCAACACGAAAGTCTTTAAACTGGAACAGAATTACCGTTCCACACAAACCATTGTTTGTGCTGCCAATAGCCTGATTGAAAAGAACGAACGTCAGATACGGAAAGCTGTGTTTTCGGAGAAAGAAAAAGGGGAACCCATCGGTGTGTTTCAGGCGTATAGTGATGTGGAAGAGGGTGATATTGTGGCTAATAAGATTGCGGAGTTACGTCGGGAATATCACTACGGATATGCTGAATTTGCCATTCTATATCGTACGAATGCGCAAAGCCGTATTTTCGAAGAGGCTCTTCGGAAACGGAGTATGCCTTATAAGATTTACGGGGGACTCTCGTTCTATCAGCGGAAAGAGATAAAAGATGTGATTGCTTATTTCCGTTTGGTGGTGAATCCGAATGATGAAGAAGCATTTAAGCGAATCATTAATTATCCGGCTCGTGGCATTGGAGATACGACGGTCGGGAAGATTATATCGGCGGCTACCAATCATGGCGTAAGTCTTTGGGTGGCAGTCTGCGAACCCTTAAGTTACGGACTGGATATAAATAAGGGAACTCATGCAAAACTGCAGGGCTTTCGTGAACTGATAGAAGGTTTTATTGCCGATCAGGCGGATAAGAACGCTTATGAAATAGGAACGGATATTATCCGTCAGTCCGGTATTATCAATGATGTTTGTCAGGACACATCCCCCGAGAATTTAAGTCGTAAGGAAAATATAGAAGAGTTGGTGAATGGTATGAATGACTTCTGCGCTTTGCGGCAGGAGGAAGGCAATCCGAATGTGTCTCTTACTGATTTCCTTTCGGAAATTGCGTTGCTCACCGATCAGGACTCCGACAAGGCGGATGATGGGGAAAAGGTAACATTGATGACCGTCCATTCTGCTAAAGGATTGGAATTTAAGAATGTATTTGTGGTTGGTCTGGAAGAAAATCTGTTTCCCAGTGGGATGGTCGGAGATTCTCCCCGGGCGCTGGAAGAAGAACGTCGCTTGTTCTATGTAGCTATTACCCGTGCGGAAGAACATTGCTATCTATCTTTTGCCAAAACCCGTTTCCGTTACGGAAAGATGGAGTTTGGAAGTTCCAGTCGTTTCCTGCGTGATATTGATGATGATTATTTACGGTTGCCGCATGAAGCAGGAGTGAGCCGTGCTGTGGATGAAGGTGCGGGACGTTTCCGCAGGGAGATTGAAGGGGGCTTTGCCCGTTCTGCTTCTTCGTCGCGTGCGCCTTTCGGTAGTAATTCTTCCGAGCAGCGTGAACGTCCGAAAGCACAGATTATTGCTCCCAGTGTACCGAGAAATTTGAAGAAGGTAAGTGCTGTTGGTGGAAGCAGCAGTGCGCAGATGGCGTCTTCCGGTTCAGCATCGGTAGCAGGAGTACAAGTCGGACAGATGATAGAGCACGAACGTTTCGGATTGGGCGAAGTGCTGAAAGTGGAAGGAACGGGAGACAATGCGAAAGCCACTATTCATTTTAAAAATGCGGGAGACAAACAACTATTGTTGCGTTTCGCTCGTTTTAAAGTGGTAGAATAAATAATAACACTAAATAGAGAGGCTCATGAAGAAACAACTAACAGTAATTTTGCTTTCCGCTTTGCTTTTGAGTGGATGTGCGTCGGGGCGTATGGGAAATCCGGGAGCTATCATGGCGGGTGCTTCTATCGGAGGTAGTCTGGGAAGTTCGATAGGCGGACTTATCGGAGATAATAATCATGGCTGGAGGGGCGGTTATCGTGGCTCTGCTATTGGAAATATTGTAGGAACCATTGCCGGTGCGGCTATTGGAAACGCATTGACGGCACCGAGACAAGAGCAGATAGAGGAGGATGCGTATATTCCTGAAGTGCGGGAAGTACGTGTGCAAAAGTATAAGAAGCAGCCGCAAGTGCAGCCGCCCATTTCTCAACTGAAGTTGCGCAAAATCCGTTTCATTGATGATAATCGTAGTCATGTGATTGATGCGGGAGAAAATAGCAAGATTATTTTTGAGATTATGAATGAAGGGAGAAAGCCTGTCTATAATGTGGTTCCTGTGGTGGAAACGGTAGAAAAGGTGAAGCATCTCGGCATCTCTCCTTCGGTGATGATTGAGGAAATTCTTCCGGGTGAGGGCATCCGTTATACGGCTTCGATTCATGCAGGTGAAAGGTTGAAAGATGGTGAAGTGACATTCCGTGTCGCAGTGGCGGACGAGAATGGGGTGATTTGTGATTCGCAGGAATTTACCTTGCCTACACAGCGCGGAAACTAGAGTTAAAAGCCTGAAATATCCGGTTTAAATATAGTGACGGTATATGCCTTGGATAGTGACGCTATCCTGTGCATATACCGTCACTATGTTGGTGGGATAGCGTCACTATCTTATATAATCATTTTGTTTGCACAGCCAATGTTTGAAGTCATGATTAGAAGTAACCTCTATTTCAGGGCGGGGCATACAAGTGTTTGGTGAAACCTAAAGCTATGCTTTAGCATCTGTAAAGCGTAGCTTTAGATAGGATAAAGCTACGCTTTTTACAGTCTTACCAATTGTTCCCTGCATTACTGTTACCGATAAGCATCTCCACACGTTGTTTATACAGATTTGCTCCTTCAGCGATATTCTTGCCGGCGTCTGCTGTTCCCATTCCGTAAACCACAATAGGGGTTTGCCATGACATTCCCGAATGAATGGCACTTACCTGATAAGGACGTAATAATTCGTCCGTAGTGAAACGGTTTCTGCCTCCACTGCGATAAGCCTCGTATTCGGAACCCGTGGTCGTTACTACTGTCAGCGGTTTGCCGGCGACAGCCGGAGTCTTGGATAGAAAAGTAAAGACTTCATCCTGCCATTTCTTTAGTAATGACGGTGCAGACATCCAATAGAAAGGAAATTGATAGATGACAGCCGAAGCATCGGAAATGATTTTACTCCATTCGTCTATATTGAAAACGATTTCCTGCGACAGCTCGTAAAGATTGAAAACCGCCACTCCTTCCATGTCACTGACAGCATCAACTAATGCTTTGTTTGCTTGTGATTCTTTGATGTTAGGATGTGCCAGTAGAATCACTACTTTTCTTAAATCTTTATTCATTTTAATCGGGTATTTAGGATGATACAATACTTACTATAATATATAAGGTGTAAAAATAAGAAAAAGTTCGCGAAAACCAATATCTTAATTAAAAATAAAACAATCCCTCTTTGCTTTTGAATTTGTATTTTTGCATCCACGTTCGTAAGACGTCAGTTCAGATAATAATTTTATATATGATAGATTTTAATCAGTTTCCTTCTCCTTGTTATATCATGGAAGAAGAACTTTTAAGAAAGAACCTGTGTTTGATAAAAAACGTAGCCGACAGGGCGGGAGTGGAGATTATTCTTGCTTTCAAGTCGTTTGCCATGTGGCGTTCTTTCCCTATATTCCGTGAATATATAGACCATTCTACGGCAAGTTCGGTGTATGAAGCCCGTTTGGCACTGGAAGAATTCGGCAGTAAGGCACATACATATTCTCCAGCTTATACGGAACAGGATTTTCCTGAAATAATGCGTTGCAGCAGTCATATCACTTTCAACTCGATGCAGCAGTTCGAGCGTTTTTATCCGATGGTGGTGGCAGAAGGAAGTGGTATTTCTTGTGGTATTCGTGTAAATCCCGAATACTCGGAAGTGGAAACAGAACTTTATAATCCATGTGCACCCGGTACACGTTTTGGGATAACAGCCGATTTGTTGCCCGATGTATTACCGCAAGGCATTGAAGGTTTTCATTGTCATTGTCATTGTGAATCTTCTTCGTATGAGTTGGAACGTACATTGGAACATCTCGAAGCCAAATTTTCCCGTTGTTTTCCACAGATAAAGTGGTTGAATCTCGGTGGTGGACATCTGATGACCCGTAAAGACTATGATACCGAACATTTGATAACACTGTTGCAAGGATTAAAAGCACGCCATCCTCATCTGCGAATTATCCTGGAACCCGGTTCGGCTTTTACATGGCAGACGGGAGTGCTGACTTCCGAAGTAGTGGATATTGTGGAAAGTCGTGGAATCAAGACGGCTATTTTGAATGTCAGTTTCACTTGCCACATGCCTGATTGTTTGGAAATGCCCTATCAGCCTGCCGTGCGTGGTGCCGAAATGGGAAACGAAGGAAAATATATTTATCGTCTCGGAGGAAATTCCTGTTTGAGTGGTGACTATATGGGATTGTGGAGTTTCGATCATCCTTTGCAAATCGGAGAACGTATTGTGTTCGAAGATATGATTCATTATACGATGGTCAAGACAAATATGTTTAACGGAATTCACCATCCTGCCATTGCTATCTGGACCAAAGAGGGGAAAGCTGAAATATACAAGCAATTTTCTTATGAAGATTATCGTGGCCGAATGAGTTGATAATCAAAATGATTGTTTTGCGGTCGATGCAAAGTGAACAGATTTCTGTGAAAAAAGTAGGCAGAATGTTTGCAGGTTTACGGAAAATCCCTACCTTTGCAACCGCAAACGAAAAAATGCGGAAATAGCTCA
>OGIC01000765.1_pt1 | contig 14423 bp, 12 predicted proteins | sample 1571681 | NCBI WGS metagenome assembly OGIC01 (sample SAMEA2582046, study PRJEB24529) | metagenome | biome: Human gut stool | place: China | collected 2011
AACTTGAATTTATTTGGAAGATTTTATTATCCATTCATCAAGAAATTTCATTTGTTCATCCGTATGAAACCAATGCTCTCCATTTTTCATAATAGAAAGTGTTGAATTAGTCCTCTGTACAAATTCAAATATCGTTCCATAAGCGGTAAGATTGTCCTTTTCGCCATACAAAATGTGTGTTGGAATGTTCCAGGTAACAGGATTTTCTCTTACATAGCAAAGATAATCCCATGAAAGTGTTTCTCCAAAAGTTGTCTGAATTTCTTTTTTCTTTTTGAGTTTGTCTTCTGTAACATTTGCCCAAATCATCATATCAGAAATGAGCCTTTCCATATCTACAACAGGTGAAATAAAATATGCTCTTTCTATTTGCTGATTTGATAAAGAATTGATAGCAAAATAAGCACCTATGCTGTTTGCAATTATCTCGACAAATTTATAGTTCTTAGAAATCGAATTAAAGAGTAATGGAAACTCCTCTTTTGCTTCCCACGGAAACTGTGCTGTATAGTCAAGACCAATTACATCACAATCACTAAAGAGCGGTTTGTAATGAATAGCTTCTTCAGCATTACCACCTTTTCCATGTATATAAATAACTGCTTTATCCACGATAGTAATCCTCCATAATTTCTATATTTATCCATCATTCATTATAATTTCCTCAACCTTAAAAGTATAGTGGGCTTTTGTAAAAAATGAAAGAAACCGCCTTTCCATCGGACAGTTTCTCTCACTATGTCATCCTGACACGATAAATTTACTGGTCAAAATCCGGGTACAGCTCCAGCTGAGAGAAGTCCTCATCGGTCATCGCACAGAGCTTCGTAAGGGCGCTGTCGGTTAGCTCCCTCAGTTCCGTTTCCTCCGGCGAAAGCTCGCCGCGCATCTCACGCAGACTGTCAATCAGCCCGGTGCGGCTGCCGGTATTGTAAATGCACATCAGGTTCATTTCCTCAAAAGTAAAGTTTCCCATATCAAATCTCCCTTTCCGCACTCTTTTTGGGTGCTGTCTTTTTGTGTTCTGCCTTGGGCTGGCTTTTCAGCTGCTCCATGACGGACTTTTTCTTTTCCCGTTCCTCCCGATGGGTGGCGGCTGCCAACTCCATCAGGGAAATGGGCTGACCGCTTCGGGCCTGCTGTTCCAGCTCTGCCACCGTAGGCTCTTTTGCGCCATTGTTGATGATACCGTCGATCATGCCGTAATCGTCCTCCAGCATCATTTCCGCATTTTTCAGCGGGTTTTCTGGCAGGAATCCGGGGATCTGGGTAAAACCAACGCTGTCACAGTAATGACAGGATACCTTACCGTCCTGTCTGATCGCAACGATGTCGCTGACGCTCATGGAGGGACTGTGAAAGTCCACGGGCTTTTCCAGATTGAATTGCTGATAGAGTTTTTCCAGCTGCTCCGGCACAGTGCCAGACTCCCTCAGAGGAGCTGTGTAAATGAGGTCATAATTGCTGCGGTCTATGGAAATGTCATGGGACTTTAACCAATCCAGATTCATAAAGCGCACATTCTGCGGATCGTCACGACTTACCTGATAGATGGCAAAGCAATCTCTGTTCTGAGAGAGAAATGCCTGTTCGCGTTCCTGCTGATGTTCCTGACGCTCCATGACCTTTTCGTGGAACTGAGGGCTTTTCTCCCATTCCTCATGGTCCACACCGAAAAGACCGCCATGATCCATGATTTCCTGCGGGTCAAACACCATGCTCTCCGTATTGTCCTCATGCAGCACATAGACGGTCAAACCGGCGGCATCCAGTTCCAGCGCCCGTTCTCTGGTAACAGGGAGCATCCCATCATAGGAGTAGCCATATTCCTGCATATCCGGTGTGGATACCTGCTCATCCGGCATGGGGTATTCATCCAGTGCCTGCTCCTGCGCTTCCGGCAGCTGGGAAGAAGCGGTCATCTGACTTGCCTCTGCCTGCATCTGCTCATAAGCAGCTTCCTGCAAGGTCTCAACCATAGACAAGGGAGCGCGTCTGAGCGAAGTGCTGTCCAGATCGTTATCATCACAAATCTGGAGAACTACCTTCATGCAGGAAAGCTCCGGCATATCCAGCTGACCACCATCCAGCTCTTTCATGGACGCAGCATCGTAAAGAGTGTAGTCCCATCCGCTGTCACAAGGTTGGATATGAAGATAGGTAGTATCGTTGATCAGAAACAAAGCCTCCTGCTGGTTGGCGTCCGCTCCCAGCACCTCCATTTCCGGCATGGCCGCAGCCAGTTCCTTTACCGCTTTTTGCACCAACGGATTATCACGGTAATAGTCGATTGCCTGAATGGTGTCCAGGTCAATGGTCTGCCCGGTCAAAATCGGAAAAGGTCCTTCATAGTCGCTTCCATCTTTCAGCTCAAAGCCAATGCCCTTGATCCCATTCATTCGCTCTGCCGGAATCTCCTGATAAATGCGTACAGCTTCCTCCAAAGACAGGTTATCGTGGTATTCTCCGAGGTTTGGAAATTCCATGCACTCTGCTACATAGTAAGTCAGATTGCTGGTTGGCTGCTCTATCGGGGCGGTTTCCGGCTCTGCCTTTGCATGAGGGTCGATTCCGCGCTCTTTGCAGATTTCCTTATAGTGGCGCTCAATGTCGGAGATCAAAGTGCCGGAGGTTTTGTTGATGGTCTCCAAACTGGCTCTCAGTTCTTTCAGTTCCTTGCCCTGACTCCAGCTTGCAATATAGCCGAAGCTGTTTTCTCCGGTCTCGATGCCAAAATATTTGCAGACTGCGTAGGAGATGCTTTCAGCCTCCACTTCCTCCGTGTGGCGGTCTTTCCTCTGTTCTTGCAAAAACTGGGTGAGGGTAGAAAAGCCGCCAACAAAATTCAGCCCTTCTTCCTCGGTCAGCATCAGGCGTCCATCTTCCGCCAGCTCCAGCGGCTCTGTCAGCAGAACGGAACCTGCATGGTTTACAACCACTTGTTCTTCTACACAGACCGGCTCTCCGGGGTCGTAGTCAGAACCGCGCAGGTCATAGCAATAAACGCCCTCCGGCAGATTATCACGGACAATCCGCCCATTGGAGAACAGACCGGATTTATCAAACAGCTCGATTTCCTGATATTGCTCGTCATTGGCAATCTGAATCTTTTTCTGATTGTGGAGCTTGCTGTGGGCAATCTCGTGTACTGTGGCCGAAACCGTCTGCACCTCACTCATGCCCTGACGAATGGCGATTTTCTGATGATCGGCAGAAAAATAGCCGTCCGTATCGGCGGCCATTGCTTCAAAAGTAATCGGCACCGGTGCGCTGCGGCGCAGGGCCTCCATGAATGCCTCATAATTTGGCACATTGCCGGAAAGGGAGGAAGCAAGCTCCGGCAAAGGTTTCCCGTCGGTCTGGCTCACATCAAAGACCTTGACCGGACGAAACATGGGGATTTCGATTTCTTTTTCCTCTGTGACGATCTTTCCGTCTTTATCCAGAATCGGAGCCTTGGTATCCGGGTCCAGCTTCTGCTCCTCGATTTTCTTCTTATACGGTGTGGGGGCGATGATGGTAATGCCATGCTCGCCCTTTTTTACATGACGCTCAAACTGGTCTTTCCACTTATTGTATCCGGCTACCAATGTAGCGTCCGGCTTCTGCATATAGATGAGCATGGTGTTGTTTACCGAATAGCGGTGGAAGCGGGACATGACGGACAGATAGCGCATATACTTTTCACTCTCAAACAGTTCTTTGATCCCCTGCTCGATGCCATCTGTGATTTCCCTTAGCCGCTCTCGGTTGGTGGGTTTGTTCTCAGCCATGATTTTCAATCTCCTTTCCAAGTGTGTGATTTCTGCTGTGTGTTCTGCAATCCATGCCTTTTGTTCTTCTTCACTTTCATAAAGAAAAAGGTCCAACAGGTACTCTACATAGGTTTTCTTCTGGATTGCTTCCACAAAACGGGGGTGCGGTTCTTCCTCCGGTGTCCGGGGAGAATTGTCGGCCTCCCATTTTTTCAGCAGATAGTAGTAATCGGACAGTACGCGATAACACCGCTGCCGGTCCTCCCGAAACTTTTGTGCCTCTGTTTTCTGCCGGACATATCTCCTACGGGGAGGGGCCTGACTGTCATAGATCAGGCCAAAGTCCTGTGCCAGTTTCTCCGCCGCTTCTTTTGGGGAGAGGTCAAAGAGCTTTGCGGTAAAGTCGATCACATCCCCATCTTCACCGCAGCCAAAGCAGTGGAACCGCTGGTCTACCTTCATGCTGGGGTTCTTATCATCGTGAAAGGGACAGCAGGCCATGCCATTTCGTTTGACCTCGATCCCATAAAACGCTGCCGCATCTCTGGTGCTGACCGACTGCTTGACTGCTTCAAATACATTCTCTGTCATGTGCCTTTAACTGCTGGACTTTCTCACAGGGGGCTGGTATCCGGCAGCTTTCGCACGCTCACTGGCGGCTTTGCGGCGTTCTGCGCTATATGGCTCCCGGACTGATACACACCGCTTGGGGACGGTAAAGTTATGGGCGTCCTTTCGGGTGATCTGGTCGGGGTGCTTTTTTGCCAGCAGTTCCAGCTTCTCCATCAGACGGGGATCGTGGGTGTAGACCTCAGCCATTGGTTCTGCCTGGTTATAGAGGAGAATGGTTTCCCGTTCCACTAAAGAGAGCTTCATCGGCTGCCTCCTTTCCGCTGGTCAAATTCCAGCTTGAAGTTGGCGTACTGTCCATCGTCCTCCAAAACCACAGTGGCATCGTAGGTCTTGCCGGTTTTCTCCGAATATAGCCCCGTCACACGGACACGGCCATCGTTCAGCAGTGCAGACACCACAGCCTTGGTCGGCTGTTTTTTCTTGGCAGCCCACCATTTGTTATTTTTCCAGATTGCAAATTTGCAAGAATCATTCTGACAGAAGAAGCCTTTTTGCAGTTCTGCAACTTCACCGCCGCAGCGAGGGCATTTGCCCACCACCTCACGGGGCGGAGTGAACAGGTACTCGGTTCCCTTGATGACCTGATAAGTTCCCACCAGATCTTTCAGCATGGTGCTGATCCCGTCCAAAAACTCCTCCGGGGCAAGCTGCCCGCGCTCGATCTCGCCCAGGCGGTACTCCCACTCGGCAGTCAGAAGCGGCGATTGCAGTTGTTCCGGCAGCACTGTGATAAGGGAAACTGCATCGTGGGAAGGGAGAAGCTGCACCGTTTTCCTGCTCTTTTTTCGTTCCAGAAAACCGGCAGATACCAGCTTTTCCAAAATACCGGCACGGGTGGCCGGTGTCCCCAGACCTTTTCGCTCGGCATCCTCCGGCATATCCTCTTTTCCGGCAGTCTCCATTGCGGACAATAGGGTGTCCTCCGTAAAGTGCTGAGGCGGACTGCTTTTGCCTTCTTTGACGATTGCCGCAGAAACCGAAAGGGTCTGTCCTTCGGTCAGCTCCGGCAGGGCTTTCTCTGCGCCCTCTTTTTTCGGCTCTGCATCCTTCATTTTGGCACGGTAAGCGTCCTCCAGTGCTTTCCATCCGGGGTGCTTCACCGTTTTTCCTTTGGCGGTAAACTCCCTACCGGCACACGCTGCAATCACAACGGTTTCCGAATAGATATGGGGCTGGGCTACGGCACACAGCAGACGCAGGGCCACCAGCTCCAGCACCGCTTTTTCTCCCGCAGGAAGGGCAGAAAGGTCTGCATCCTTGAGATTTCTGGTAGGGATTACTGCGTGGTGGTCGGTTACTTTCTTATCGTTGATGACTGTCTGCGGATCACAGGTAATGGCGATCCCTTTGCGAAACGGCATAGCATTGGCAACCAGATTGACCAGCACCGGCAGGCTGTCTGCCATATCACCGGTCAGATAGCGGCTGTCAGTACGGGGATAGGTGCAGAGCTTCTTTTCATACAGGCTTTGCAGATAGTCCAGGGTCTGCTGGGCTGTAAATCCAAGCAGGCGGTTGGCATCTCTTTGCAGAGTAGTCAGGTCATAGAGGGCAGGCGGCTTTTCGGACTTTTCCTTGCACTCCACCTTTTTGATTGTGACATTTGCACCCTGACAGGCTTCTTTCAGCTGCTCAGCAGCAGCTTTATCCGCCATGCGCTCCCCGGATACGGTAAGACCGGGCAGCTCCAGCGCCACGGTATAAAAGGGAATCGGCTTAAAGGTGTCGATCTCAGCTTCTCGCTGAACAATAAGCGCCAGCGTCGGGGACATCACGCGCCCGATGTTGAGGGTTCGGTGATACAGCACGGAAAAAAGCCTTGTCGCATTGATCCCCACCAGCCAGTCGGCCTTGGCACGGCAGAGGGCAGCATCCCGAAGTCCGTCATAGTCCGCACCGGGGCGCAGGTTTGCAAAGCCCTCCCTTATGGCGGAGTCCTCCATCGAAGAAATCCAGAGCCTTTTCATCGGCTTTTGGCAGCCTGCCAGCTCATAGACACTGCGGAAGATCAGCTCGCCCTCGCGTCCGGCATCGCAAGCGTTTACCACCTCCGTCACATCCGGGGCATTCATCAGCTTTTTGAGAATATCAAACTGCTTTTTCTTATCCTTTCCCACCACCATCTGCCAATGCTCCGGCAGAATAGGCAGGTCATCATATCGCCACTTGGCATACTTGGGGTCATAGCTGTCTGCATCCGCAAGACCGGCCAGATGGCCCACGCACCAGCTGACACGCCAGCCGTTACCCTCCAGATACCCATCCTTACGAGCAGTTGCACCGATTACCGCAGCCAGACTTTGTGCAACCGATGGTTTTTCAGCGATTACCAGTTTATATCTCATCATCTTCAGCCTCCCATTCTTCCCGCACAGGCGTGTGCAGTTTTTTCTCTATGCTGTTTTCCTCATCCAGTAGCAGGTTATAACCAAACCGGTAGTCATAGCGGTACAGTTTCCCCAGCAGGTCATTGATGATGATACGACAAGCCAAAATGACACGGGTTTTATCCACCTGCATCAGCTGGTAGCGTTGATAATTGCTGTAATATTCTTCGTGACGGCGGGTATTGCAGGCGGCATCTTCAAGTAAACTATCTACTGCATCCTGACAACCATCTTCTTTTTCCCCTTCCATGCAGTTCAGAAGTTCCATCATCAAAGGAAAGCTCTGTTCATCCATAGGAGCTTCTGCTGCAAGAAAACCGATCAGAGCAGATAAGAGCAGACGAGCCGCCGTCTGTTCTTGTTCCGTCAAAACGGCCATTGTTTTCTCCGCATTTGGCAGGATCTTTTCTTCCACAAAATCTGCCGCGTCACCGGAATAAAGCTGACGGATAGAATCTATGGACAATGAAACTGTCATGGTATCTAAGGAGAAATCAAAGGGGTCATCTTGCTTTGGCTTTCTCCGAAGTTTGTTTAACATGGTAGAAAGAATGTCGCCGCCAAAATACACAGCAATTACCAGCAGGTCAAAAACAGCAATCAGCTTGATAAATATAATCAGAACACTCATTTTTTTCGTTTCCTTTCTTTGAGCCAGCGTTCCATCTCACGATGGCAGATACCTACGCAGGGACTTCCATAACTCCCGCAACCATAGCAGGGGTGGTTGTGGGATAAAGAATGAGGACGGGAAGTTTCCCTCCCGCCCTCCGGCCTGCGTGTCATCATGCGTTCATAGGGACTGTCTGTGAAACGGGTCATTTCACGCTGTCCTCGTCATCTTCTTCTGTGCTGCCCCCGTCAGCGTCCGGCTCGTCCGACTCCTCATCCTCGGTTTCCCATTCCTCGGAATCTTCCTCGCCATAATCATAATCGTCCAGACTGTCATTGCCCTTGGTCTTAGGCTTATTCTTAACGAGCTTCAAGTAGGCAAATACGCCACCGCCGCCCAGCAGAGCCAGCAGAAGGATCAGCGCAGCCGGGTTCAGTCCGGCAGGCTTCTCTTTTTCCGGCTCCGATGTTTCTGCCGGAGGTTCCGGTGCTTTGCCCGTACATTTACTCTTATCAGTTGCACAGACCGGGCAGGCCGTATTGACTGCCCCTGCTTCACATTTTGTTGAACAGCTACACACAGCAGCCGGCTCCTCTTTGACATTTTCATCTTCCATCAGTGCCATCAAATCCGCTTCATCCACCTGGTTCAGAAAGTGAACAGCAGTCTTTTTATCCTCATTCGCCCTGTCGATCAAAATGTAAAAATAGTTGCCAGCCTTGGTGGTAACGGTAATGAGCTGCTTATTGCCACCAAAATCATCCACCAGAGCGGCATTGCCATCTGGTGTAAGTGCCGGTGCCGGTTCTGTTTCTTCCACAATCACATTGCTGTCATTGGTAGAATCCTCTGCCGGTGCCGCCGGAGCCTGTTCTGACCCCTGTGCGAAAGCAGGGATCGTAAAGCCAAATGCCACAACCATTGTCAGGCAAATGGCGGAAAGTGTTTTGCAAATTCTTTTATTCTTCATAAGCGGTAGCCTCCTGATTATTTGATTCCGACAGTGCCGTATCTCTGCCGTGGTTCATTCCACCGGAAAGCATAGCGTTCAGCTGTGCTGGAGTCATGCGTAACGCACGAACCATCTGAACGATTTCCAGATTCTCTGCCTCGGTTTTCTGTGCTTCCAGCGCCTTGAGCTTTTCCTGATACTCTGCGATCTTCTCGCGGACCTTTGTAATCTCCTGGTCAATGCGCTCAATTTTGTTCTTTGCCATCGTCTATCACTCCTTCTTAAAAATCTCTGTTACCAGTTCATCAGGCCGTAGCCCTTAATGCTTTGATAATTCAGGTCATAACTTTTGATCTTGCAGGCATCGCCGGAATTTCCCTCCACGGTATAAACACGGCTGCCATCCGTACCGATCACGATACCCACATGGTCTGCTGTCCCATCCAAATCCCAATCAAAGAAAATTGCATCTCCGGGAGCCAGATTGTTATAGCCTCTTGCACCCCATTGTCCATGAGACTGGAACCACGGAACGCCCTGCCACTCACAGCCTGCAAAGCGCGGTTCACTTTTTCCAGCCTGGTTATAACACCAGGATACAAAGCAGGCGCACCACTCCACGCGGCTGTCAAAGCCATACCAGCTCCAATAAGGATAGCCGCCCACATTGCCCACCTGACGCTTGGCCAGTTCCACCAGCTGAGGATTGCCGGGGCGGGTACCGTTAATGAACTGCACACCGGACAGATCTTCCGAGCCGCTGGTATCAGGGGAGCCGCCGCCAAACAACAGCGGCTTATTGCCCATGGTCTGCCGGTAAACCTGATACATTTCCATCTGCTCCGGGGTCAGTAACTCCGACGCCACAGCGGAAATGGGCTTGCTGGTGAGTTTCACATTCAAAATGTAATACTCATAGGGGACTTCTTCTGAGGTGGTCTCGCCGGTCTCCGGGTCGGTGGAGGTCTCCGTGCGGTAGCGAATCTCCACTTCCTCAGTAAGCGTCAGCTGATACTGTGCTGCAAACACACGCGCCAGCTCTGCCTGAGCGCTCTGCCGGGTGTAACCTTGCAAGACGGCAGACAGAAATGCTGCCAGCTCATGAGGGTCATGGCCGATCATACCAAGGTCATAGCGATACTCGTCATACCCTGGGTGGCTGCTTTCAATGTTGTCGATTTCCTCCTGCAACTGGACTTCTCTGGCTGCATAATCTGCCTCCACTGCCAGCATTTCCGGGTCATCCGACGGATAAGTGGTGCCGGAGAGAACGGAACCGATGCTCTGCGCCATCATGGAGCAGGAGGACATGGTATTCATCAGCATACAGGTAATGAGGAACAAAACCCCTGCCATCAGGAAACCCTTCTTGTGGCGCATGACGAATGCCCCTGCCTGCTGTGCCTTTTCTTTTACCGTCCTTGCGGCTTTTCCGGTTTTGGACGCAGCCTGGGCGGTATTTCCGGCAGTCTGACCGGCGTGTTTGGCGGCGGCATACTGCTTTTTGATGGCCTGCTTTTGCTGCCAGCGGGAAAGTGGATTGCTGGCAAACTGGGGATTTTCCTGCAAAGATTTCTGGTACAGAACATTTACATTTGCCTTTTCCAGTTGGCGCTCTGCCTGTGCTGCTTTGCGGTACGGCTTCAGCTTGTGGCTGCGATAGCCCTCCCGCACCAGATAAGCGCTGGTCTCCACCGCCTCCTCGGACTTGTGGGCGCTTTCCACGCCCACATTGTCCTGTTCTGTTTCCCGGATCTCTTTGTGGAGCTTGCCCGCAACCAGATGGACGGGAGCTTCCCTGACTCCTTGAGAAACTTTGGAAGGTGGCTTTTTCTTGTCCTCAAAGGTCAGCTTCGAGGTCTTTTTTCCGGTATCCGGGTCAATGACCGTCTGCCTGACCTTTTTCTTTGGGATATTGGCCTGCGCCTTATCTGCTCTGGCCGCAGCTTTCTCCGCTTTACGGATCGGCTTTTCCAGTGCAGGGTCAGACCGTTCCTCATCAGTAAAGCGCAGGCGCGGCTCCTTATTCAAACCATTCTCCCAGCATGAGGGAGGACATCATGTAGTGCAGCTCTGCATAAATGGCCATTCCCACAGGATCGTTGAACATACAGCCGGACAGGTAGGCATAAAACTGTGCCACCACATCGGACAGGATCTTCGCCTCTGTTCCTTCCAGAATCAGGCCGCCCATACCTTCTTTAGCACGAATGGCGCTCCAGACCTCTGCCAGACGGAGAAGCCCCACCTGACCGGTCTCATTCAGTTCGGCTGCCTGATCTGCCGCCGTGCGGCACTCACTTACCGCATCGGCCATGACCGTAAGCAGCTGGCTGCGCTGGGCATTTACCGCCCTGTCAAAAAACATCAACGGGTTTTGATTCAAAATGTTGGGGTTCATCATCATTCATCCTCCTTCTTTTTCAGTTCCTGGGGTTTGGTAGTCATAATGCGGTAAAGTTCGGTGTTCTTCGGGAAGTGATCCACAAACGGCAGGATCGTGGAGCCATAGAACAGCAGGCCCTCGCCCTCACCGGAGTGGGTCACATAGCTAAGCTGGTGCGTGGAAATGCCCAGCTGCTTGGCGAGAATCTGACGGTCTCCGCCTGCCTGGTTGAGCATATACACGAAGTCGGAGTTTTCAAAGATGTTCTCCACCTCGCGGCTGCTCAAAAGGTCTTTGACATTCTGGGTGATACCTGTCGGAATACCGCCCCATTTGCGGAATCGCTTCCAGATTTCCACCGTATAGGCAGCGGTCTGTTCCTCCTTCAAAAGCAGGTGCATCTCGTCGATATAGTAACGGGTGGACTTGTGGGCGGCACGGTTAATGGTAACACGGTTCCACACCTGATCCTGTACCACCAGCATACCGATTTTCTTAAGCTGCTTGCCCAGTTCCTTGATGTCATAGCAGACAATGCGGTTGTTGATGTCCACATTGCTCTGGTGGTTGAACACATTGAGGGAGCCGGTTACATAGATTTCAAGGGCCGTAGCGATATACTGGGCTTCCTTTTCCTCCTGTTCCCGAAGCAGGTTATATAGGTCCTCCAAAACCGGCATATTCTCCGGGCGCGGGTCATTGAGGTAAGTCTGATAGACCAGGCGCACACAGCGGTCGATGATTGTTTTCTGCACCGGCTGCAAGCCCTCCTTACCGCCCACGATCAGCTCACACAAGCTGAGGATAAAGTCAGACTTGAGTGACAGCGGGCTTTCATCATCCGAATAGTCCAGATTCAGATCCATCGGATTGATATAGTTGGTTGAAGTAGGTGAGATCTTGATGACCTGCCCATGCAGACGCTCAACAAGAGGTGCGTACTCCGCTTCCGGGTCACAGATAATGACATCATCACTGGTAAGCAAAAAGCAGTTGGCAATTTCTCGTTTTGCGCTGAAGGACTTACCGGAACCCGGCGTACCCAGAATCAGGCCGTTGGGGTTTTTCAGCAGCTTTCTGTCCACCATGATGAGGTTGTTGGACAGAGCATTGATGCCGTAGTACAGAGCTTCTTTCCCGTTCTGGAACAGTTCCTGCGTAGTAAAGGGCACAAAGATAGCTGTGGAACTGGTGGTCAGTCCTCGCTGAATCTCAATCTGATTGAGACCCAGAGGCAGACAGCTCATCAGCCCTTCTTCCTGCTGGAAGTCCAGCCTGGTCAGCTGACAGTTATACTTCTGGGCAATAGAGCCTGCCTGAAAGATGTTGTTGCCAAGCTGACGGGGATTGTCCGCTGTGTTCAGCACCAGAAAGGTCAAAAGGAACATTCTCTCGTTGCGGCTCTGCAAATCCTGCAAGAGTTTTTTCGCTTCACTGCCGTAGGTAGCAAGGTCAGATGGAATGATGTCCATGTCGTATCCGGCACGGACTGCTTTTTTCTGTTCCTCGATCTTACTGCGGTCCAGGTCGGTAATCTTCCGCTTTACCGTTTTGATGGCTTTCACCTGATCCACCGACTGAATGTGCATACTCACAATGAGCGAGCTTTCCATATCCAGAAAATCAGCCAGCAGACGGTCATTCAGCTCTGGGGCTAAAATCTGCAAAAAAGAAACAGCCCCGTATTTCTTGCCCATACGGAACTGCTTGCCGGTGCGGAACTCAAAGGAGCTTGGTGCAATAAAATCCTTTGTGGACAGACCGGAAGGAGCCAGCCAGTCCCATTCAAACTGAAACGGGAGTTGTTCATCCATGTGGAATACCGCATGAAGCTGAAAAAGCCTTTCTTTACCGTCCAGCGTTCTGGCAGCTACACCAAGACGCTTGAAGTTATTAAGTATATCGGTCTCAATACGCTCCAGACGGGGCTTGGCGGCTTTGATGCTGTCCGCGTCGATACCAAAGGTCAGATATTTGGTCTTGATGAGACCGTTGTTACCTCTGGCCAGCTGATTTTGCAGCATTGTGGTGTATTCCTCGCGGATACTGTCAAAGGCGTCCCTCTGGGGCGGGATGGAAATGGAGTTAGCAAAGGTCTCCTCCGATGCCGCAAGGTTCAAAAAAGACAGCTGGAAATGAATCGAGCTGTCAAAATAATTGAGGAAATCACACCAACCCTCAAAGATTGCCGTCTTATCTTCGTTTTGGGAGAGCTGATAGTTGATGTCCTGAAACTGGATGGTCTTTGTGTAGTGGCTGTCCGATACGCGGCAGGCTCAGATGGAGGGTTGCTGGTATAGCTATAAGTAATAGAATTTGACGCTACATAGGAATTATGGCTTTCTGTATTACTCGCCCATGTAGATACTCCTTCTGCTTTCGTCTGTAACTTTGATTTTTTGATTTTTATTTGTCCCACTGCCTCCATTGTTACAGTATATTGAGGCTCATCATTGCTATTAATCCCATCATAGTAGTAATTAAAAGTTGCAACGACAGGATCATCAATTCGAGCCTATTTAGCATTGACTTCTTTTACAGAACCATCTGCAGAAATACTTACCGTCCATGTATCCAGCAATATCCGATCATTGTTCGCCATACGAATATCAGCTGTATTTTTGTCATAAACACGAATTGTAGCCGTTTCAGAAGTATCAGCGTCACTTGCGAAACTCGATACACAATTTGCGCCTACCAGCAGACACACGGACATCAATAAACTCACTGCTCTTCTTAATTCCATAACATCTTCCTCCTTTTCCTTGGCACACCCTTTTTATTTTTAAGTAACGTGAATATCCGAACAATTCGTGATAACACAAAAATAAGTATAATTATTTGTATAATTAATCCACCAATCAATTCTTTTGCAGACCATTTGTATGCGATAAAAACAGCGGTACTTCCGTTGGCTCCACCTATTATAGTGGGAAGAATCTGAGGATAAATGATAACTATTGCTGAATATATGATAAGTGCAGAAATACCAAAAGCAATTATGGAATAAATAGTTAATTTTAAAATGTTTCCTTTTTTAAACTGTACATATTCATGTTCATAATTTGCTTCCAATTCTTCAACCAATTCTTGAGGAGTACCAATAGATGTTAGAACGGAATTTAGCTCCTCTCCATCATCTATCCTGCCGTAAATCTCTGACAATAATTCCGTTGTTATGCGTTTTTTCATTTTATGAGGTAGGTGCAACCCCTTATTAATTTCCTTAATGTAGCGTTTTAATTCATTCTTCATACTCATTATCCTCTAACAAAAAATCTTGTACTTTTGTAGAAAGTAAATTCCAAAACACTATTAGTTCTTTGAGTTCATCTTTTCCTTTCTGCGTTATAGAATAATATTTTTTGACCCTCATTTTATCATGTGGAATTTCCCATTCACTTATTACTAAACCATCTTCTTCTAGCTTATATAGAATCGGATACAATGTTCCTTCTTTAACTTTAAAAAAGCCTTACTTTTTTGGGACATTTCCACTAATAGTTCGTATCCATACTTTTTTTCTTGTTGTAATAATTTAAGTATGAGAATTTTTAATATCCCTTTTTTTATTTGCTTAACATCGCTTTCTGTCAATTTCTATCTCCATAATATTTAGTATATCTAAATATATACCATAATAAGGCATTTCTGTCAAGGTATATCACATCAAAAGTCATAAATAACTATTCAGATA
>OGIC01000767.1_pt1 | contig 14400 bp, 10 predicted proteins | sample 1571681 | NCBI WGS metagenome assembly OGIC01 (sample SAMEA2582046, study PRJEB24529) | metagenome | biome: Human gut stool | place: China | collected 2011
CCGCATAAACACTGGCTTTTTTAAGCAACTCGATTTATTCAAACTCAATCGTTCCCGGTGGCTTACTAGTCAGGTCATAGAATACCCTATTAACCCCACGCACCTCGTTTATAATTCTACTCATAACCGTCTGGAGCACTTCAAATGGTATCTCGGCACTTTCGGCTGTCATAAAGTCAATTGTATTGACTGCACGAAGTGCAACTGCGTAGTCATAAGTTCTTTCATCACCCATAACACCAACTGAACGCATATTAGTGAGGGCTGCAAAGTACTGGTTTGGCATCCAGGCTGGTGCCTTGCCATTTTCTTTCTTGTAGGCTTCTACTGCCTTGTCTACTTCTTCACGGTAGATGTAATCGGCATCCTGTACGATACGAACCTTGTCGCCTGTTACTTCGCCGATAATTCTTATTCCAAGTCCTGGACCTGGGAATGGCTGACGGAACACAAGATGTTCTGGTATGCCAAGTTCAAGACCAGCCTTACGTACTTCATCCTTGAATAAATCACGGAGTGGCTCAATAATCTCCTTGAAATCAACGAAATCTGGAAGACCACCTACATTGTGATGTGACTTGATTACCGCTGATTCACCACCAAGTCCACTCTCTACAACGTCTGGATATATAGTTCCCTGTGCAAGGAAGTCAACTGCACCAATCTTCTTGGCTTCTTCCTCAAACACACGAATGAACTCTTCACCGATTATCTTTCTCTTAGCTTCTGGTTCAGTAACACCTGCAAGCTTAGAGTAATATCTTTCCTGTGCATTTACCCTTATAAAGTTAAGGTCAAACTGTCCTTCTGGACCGAATACACTTTCAACCTCATCGCCCTCGTTCTTACGAAGAAGACCATGGTCTACGAATACGCATGTAAGCTGCTTTCCGATAGCTCTTGAAAGAAGACCTGCTGCCACTGATGAATCAACTCCACCAGAAAGTGCAAGTAATACCTTACCATCGCCAACCTTTTCACGTATTTCCCTAATAGTATTCTCTACAAATGCATCCATTTTCCAGGTTCCAGCGCATCCGCATACTCCACGCACAAAGTTGTGAAGCATCTTTGTACCTTCCTGTGTATGAAGGACTTCTGGATGGAACTGGATTGCATAGAGGTTCTTTTCTGAACACTCTGCTGCTGCCACTGGACAGTCTGCTGTATGTGCAATTATCTTAAATCCTGGAGCAACCTGTGAAATGTAGTCAAAATGGCTCATCCACACGATAGTCTTTTCTGAAACATCTCCAAATAAAGCACTGCTCTTATCAACAAATGTCTCTGTCTTTCCATACTCTCTTACTGGAGCTTTCTCAACCTTGCCGCCAAGAACGTGCTGCATAAGCTGAGCACCATAACATAATCCAAGCACTGGAACACCAAGTTCAAAAAGCTCTTTAGTACAAGTAGGTGCACCTTCTTCATAGCAGCTATTAGGACCACCTGTAAGGATAATTCCCTTAGGGTTCATCGCCTTAATCTGCTCAAGAGGTGTTTTGTAAGAATATATCTCACAATATACGTTACATTCACGGACACGACGTGCAACTAACTGGTTGTACTGTCCGCCAAAGTCAATAACTATAACCTTTTCCTGATTCATATTGTCCCTTTCCTAATCATAAGTTTGCGCTGAAGATATATTTATATGCATTTCTATACTTTAATCAGCTAATCATAAAAAATATCCAGACACAATATTCATATATAAATGATGTCGGGGCAAAAGTCCCCGACTTTGATACCTACGAATTATTCCGTGCTACGCACTCCCACAATTCCCCTCAATATTCGCATATCGTGTGATTATCATCCCACTTTTATGCTCATATCGGGGCGGATTCCAAGGTCTTTCACCCACCTATGAGCAAGCTCATGTGAGTTTAGACCTTTTGCATCTGGTATCATATAAATAACACACATATACATATCACACCTACATAAATTAGATATTTTACATAACAATTTATGTATAGCAATTTACTGCTTTTATTATCCTATATTTTCCCTATTACTTTTAAAGTATATATCAGTATATATAACACATCTACAACTCATATATATATTTATTATAGTAAACAAGCGGTATAATGACAAGCCTATTCTTCAATCTTTATTACAATATATTCTTCAATCTTTATTACAATCCCATACAACACAACCTCCTGTTATTAATCTGTTGTATGCTTATACCGCTTAATTTCAGATTTATACAGCTTTATATTTCCATAAGGAACTCGTCTACATATTTCCTCATATCGTCAAATTCTGCATTAACCTCAGGTACATCAGACTTAAAATCAAGAAGCTTATATACATAACCTTGTTCCTTGGCCTGTCTATAACTTTCTTTATATACAAGTTCAAAAAGCAGTGATATATGCCCTACGATATGGTCAACAGCACTCTTTCTTACACTTTTAAGTACTGTTTCCTTCTTATAAAAGCTCTCAAGTACCTCTTTGGTTATAACTCCATTCTTAAGCTCCTCTGTTGTTACATCATATATAATTTCCATAGGAATATCTGCATTCACCTTAAATATATCAACCTTATCCGCATCACGCAGTATATCACAAAACATACGCTGTCTTTCTGTGAGGTCTTCTTTTACACGATACTTATTATGCTGTCTTATTGCCATTTCAAGAAGTCCTGTATCTTTATTGTGGTACTCATTATTTTTTATTATCTGCTCATCATCGACAGTCGTTGCATCATTATTAACTAAGAATTCTTTAATTTTCCGTTCTTCCTGACAATCTTTCTGCCTGCTGTATGCCTGTCCAGCTTCTTCATTCCCTGAACGTGCAAGCTCACATTCTTCATAATACCCTTCTGCAAACTTCCTTATAAGACCTTCCTTAAACAGCAGATCTGCCCCGAATTCTGCATGGTCTACTGACTGGGCATCATTAAATGTACCGAAACGCCTTATCTGCTCAAATCTTCCTATATCGTGTAACATTCCAAGAAGCCATGCAATATCCACATCCGGTTCACTTAAGCCTAATGATTCTGCAATTATTTGACACAGTCCTGCTACTCTGTAGGTATGATCTATCTTAAGCTTTATCTTTTCATCTGATGGGTCGTAATTTCTTACATACTCTGCAAATGCATTGATAACATTTTTCCTGTTAATAACTGGTTTGTTAATACTTTCCACAACATCAATAAGTCCATTAAGGTCAGCACATACCATATATGTAAGCTTCCTGATATCATCATCTATTGCTATTGTATCAGGAATATGAACAACTCTCATATCTGCCACATATCCAGCCTTAATGCCATTAATGCTGTCCTCAACTACTACTGCCTCTGACGGATTTACGCCTATTGCCTTAGCCGCACGAAGGAATATATCTGGTTCTGGCTTTCCATGTTCGACTTCATCTCCATATACAACCGCATCAAGATAATCCCACACTCCTATTTCATGAAGTGTTTTCTCAGCACTTTCACGCCTTGTTGATGTAGCAACTGCACACTTTAGTCCATTATTTCTTATATATTCAAATATGTCCTTTACGCCCTTTTTAACAGGAATACCTTCTGTTTCCCTTATCTTGTATACATGCTGTGTTCTAAGCTCCTTCGCTTCCCAATAATCTATCACACCCTTGTAATAATCATCAAAGAACTTGCAGCAAAGCTCTGCCGGAGCACCCTTAAAGCTGTCTATAAGCCACATGGGCATATCCACTCCAAGCTGCCCTGCCGCCCATAGCCAGCCCTCATTAGACTGTCTTTCTGAATCTATAAGAACGCCATCCATATCAAATATAATGCCTGATACCATTTTTCTTCTCCTAGCAATCAAATGTCGTATTTTTACACTTTATATTATTCAAAATAACTATAAAAGATATGTTTTTATAATTTATAACACTGACCAGCACCTGCAATTTTCAAATTTACCAATTTAGAGATTTTAAACATCTTCTATCATTGAACTTTCATCCACAATGCCGTCATCTGCACCATCTTTATAAATACTTCTTAACATACTGTCCCGTATAAGACTTCTTAACCTTGGCAACCTCTTCTGGTGTACCCTTTGCAATAACTGTACCACCTCTGTCGCCGCCTTCTGGTCCCATATCTATAATATAATCGGCTGTTTTTATAACATCAAGATTATGCTCAATAACAACAACAGTGTTACCGCCCTCCGCAAGCTTATGAAGTATATCAACAAGCTTGTGGACGTCTGCAAAATGAAGTCCTGTTGTAGGTTCATCAAGAATATATATAGTCTTTCCTGTACTTCTTTTTGAAAGCTCTGTAGCAAGCTTTATTCTCTGTGCCTCTCCACCTGAAAGCTCTGTAGATGGCTGTCCTAACTTAATGTATGAAAGTCCAACGTCATTAAGAGTTTCTATTTTTCTTCTGACTGATGGCACATTTTCAAAGAAATCAACTGCATCCTCAACTGTCATATCAAGCACATCATATATGCTCTTTCCCTTATACTTGACTTCAAGTGTTTCCCTGTTATAACGCTTTCCGTCACACACTTCACAAGGAACATATACATCAGGCAGGAAATGCATTTCTATCTTGATAATACCATCTCCGGAACAAGCCTCACAACGTCCTCCCTTTACATTAAAGCTGAAACGTCCTTTGTTATAACCTCTTTCCTTAGCATCTGTTGTTGAAGCAAAAAGATCCCTTATCATATCAAATACACCCGTATATGTCGCAGGATTAGAACGTGGAGTTCTTCCTATTGGCGACTGGTCAATATCTATAACCTTATCAAGCTGCTCGATTCCTGTAATATCATCATGGTCACCAGCGATACATCTTGCACGGTTTAAAGACTTAGCAAGGTGCTTATACAGAATTTCATTCACTAGGGAACTCTTTCCTGAACCCGATACACCTGTTACACATGTAAATACTCCGAGTGGTATATCAACATCAATATTTTTAAGATTATTCTCCCTTGCACCCTTAACAGTTATCCAGCCTGTCGGCTTTCTTCTCTTAGCCGGCACTGGAATCTTGATTCTTCCGCTAAGATATGCACCTGTAAGCGAATCCTTGCATGCCATAATATCAGCTGCTGTTCCTGTCGCAACGACTTCTCCTCCATTACGTCCGGCACCCGGTCCTATATCAACAATATAATCTGCGGCGCGCATAGTATCTTCATCGTGTTCAACTACTATGACTGAGTTGCCAAGGTCACGCAAATGTATAAGTGTCCCAAGCAGCTTGTCGTTATCTCTCTGATGAAGTCCGATACTTGGCTCATCAAGTATATAAGCCACACCAACAAGTCCTGAACCTATCTGTGTCGCAAGTCTTATTCTCTGTGCCTCTCCTCCTGAAAGCGTACCTGTAGCTCTTGATAATGAAAGATAATCAAGTCCCACATCCATAAGAAACTGTATTCTTGCCTTAATCTCCTTAAGTATATCTGCACCGATAAACTTCTGTCTGTCTGTAAGCTCAAGCTCATCTAAGAACTTCTTTAACTTAACAATAGACATATCCGTAATCTGATATATATTCTTATCTGCTATCGTAACAGCAAGAGATGATGGCTTTAATCTCTGTCCGTGGCAGGATTTACAAGGTCTTATGCGCATGAATTCCTCATACTGCTGCTTTGCACTGTCTGAGTAAGTTTCCCTGTATCTTTTCTCCATATTATGGATAAGGCCTTCAAATGCTATATCGTATTCTCCAACACCTCTCTGGCCCTTGTAATGCACTTTAACGCTTCTGCCCTTAGTACCATTTATAATCATATCCTTAATATCATCTGGATAATCCTTAAATGGTGTTGATAAACTAAAGTTATATTCCTTTGCAAGTGCGCTCATAATAGCCCTAGAAAAGCTGCCCTCATCCTTTACAGACTGCCATCCCATACCAACTATAGCTCCCTCATCGATGCTTAATGAATCATCTGGTATAAGAAGCTCTGCATCAAAATTCATTGTATAACCAAGTCCGTAACAATCTGGACACGCACCAAATGGATTGTTGAACGAAAAGCTTCTTGGCTCTATCTCATCTATGCTTATGCCACAATCCGGACACGAAAAGCTCTGTGAAAAGTTAATCGGCTCACCATCTATAACATCAACTGTCATAAGTCCCTCTGCAAGCTTAAGTGCTGTTTCTATTGAGTCTGTAAGTCTTTTGTTAATTCCATCTTTAACTACAAGACGGTCAACAACAATTTCTATATTATGCTTCTTGTTCTTATCAAGATTTATCTCATCTGTAAGCTCATACATATTGCCATCAGCAATAACTCTTACATAACCACTCTTTTTAGCCTGTTCAAAAAGCTTCTTATGTTCACCTTTTCTTCCTCTTACAACTGGAGCTAATATCTGTATCTTTGTTCTTTCTGGAAGCTCCATAATAGTATCAACCATCTGGTCTACAGTCTGCTTGTTGATTACTTTGCCACACTTTGGACAATGTGGTGTACCTATTCTTGCATATAATAATCTGAAATAATCATATATCTCTGTAACAGTTCCAACTGTTGAACGTGGATTTCTGTTAGTTGACTTCTGGTCTATGGAAATAGCTGGTGAAAGTCCTTCTATGCTCTCTACCGCCGGCTTTTCCATCTGTCCTAAGAATTGCCTTGCATATGAAGATAATGACTCCATATATCTTCTCTGGCCTTCTGCATATATAGTATCAAAGGCAAGACTTGACTTACCAGAGCCAGACAGACCTGTAAGTACTACAAGACTGTCCCTTGGTATATCTACATCAATATTTTTAAGATTATGCTCACTTGCACCTCTTATTCTTATATAATTCCTGTAATCGCCTTTTTCCATATTCTATTTTCTCCGTTATTTCTTCTTTCTTAATCCTTAACCGCCTCAATTAAAAAGACTTTTTCTGTAAGCAGCAAATGCTTTTATACATTTGACACCTACATCATATAATACCATAATGATAATATCTGCCTGCCATTACTGACTGCATAACATTGCTTTTAAACTCGTAGCTTAATCTGGCTTAATTGATATCAAGCTATAAATGAGCAAATTTAAAATATTGTACAATTATGTTCCTGTTATGAAGATATATTTTACCTAATCTATTGAAATGTATGTCAACCACAAACAAAAACGATTATTTAAAAAACTGTAAAATATATCCTCTTATCACTTGCCTGACTTCTTATCCTCATAAATATACTTATTAATCTCGATTATCTTATCACGAAGCATAGCCGCCTGTTCAAAGTCAAGCTCTGCTGCAGCCTTACGCATATTTTTCTCAATCTGCTTCTTAACCTTTTCAAGATCTTTAATACTCATAGATTCATAATCTACATCAAGCCTTCCATTTGAATTATCTGCTTCTGCTGCCTTAGATATACTTATAAGATCTCTTACTGCCTTCTTTATAGTCTGAGGGGTTATTCCGTGTACCTCATTGTACTCCTGCTGTATCTTTCTACGTCTTTCCGTCTCAGATATAGCCTTTTCCATAGACTCTGTTATAGTATCTGCATACATAATAACGTGTCCCTCTGCATTTCTGGCAGCTCGTCCTATCGTCTGAATAAGTGAAGTCTCTGTTCTTAAGAAGCCCTCTTTATCAGCATCAAGAATAGCCACAAGACTTATCTCTGGAATATCAAGTCCCTCTCTAAGCAGATTGATACCAACAAGCACATCGAATCCGTCAAGTCGCATATCCCTTATAATCTTCTGTCGCTCTAGTGTATCAATATCCGCATGAAGATACTTGACTCTTATGCCGACTTCCTTAAGATAATCTGTAAGATCCTCTGCCATACGCTTGGTAAGTGTAGTTACAAGTATCTTGTTCTTTTTCTCAACTTCCTTATTAATCTCACTTATAAGATCATCTATCTGACCCTCTATTGGTCTAACTGTTATCTCTGGATCAAGAAGTCCTGTAGGCCTTATAATCTGCTCTGCCCTCATAAGTTCATGTTCTTCCTCATACCTGCTAGGCGTAGCAGATACGAAAAGCATCTGTGATATCTTGCTCTCAAACTCCTGAAAATTAAGCGGTCTGTTATCCTTCGCTGAAGGAAGCCTGAAGCCATAGTCTACAAGTGTCGTCTTTCTTGCCTGATCGCCTGCATACATTCCCCTTATCTGTGGAATAGTAATATGTGACTCATCGACAATAATCATAAAATCATCTGGAAAATAGTCCATAAGCGTATATGGTGGACACCCTGCCGGAAGCCCTGCTAAATGTCTTGAATAATTCTCAATACCTGAACAGAAGCCTGTTTCCTGCATCATCTCTATATCAAAGTTCGTTCGTTCTTCTATTCTCTGTGCCTCAAGAAGCTTATCCTCACTCTTAAAATACTCTATTCTCTCTGCAAGCTCTTTCTTTATATTCTCAATCGCCTTTTCCATCTTCTCTTTTTCAACAACATAATGTGAATTAGGAAATATAGCAACATGGTCAAGGTTACATTTAACCGCACCGGTAAGAGAATCAATCTCGCTTATCCTGTCTATCTCATCACCAAAAAACTCTACTCTCACAGCATCTCCACTGGAAGCTGACGGATATATCTCTACAACATCTCCCCTTACCCTGAATGTTCCTCGCTTAAAATCCTGGTCATTGCGCATATACTGTATATCTATAAGCTTTCTTATCATCTCATCTCTGTCTTTTTCCATACCTGGACGAAGTGAGATAACCATATTCTTATAATCAATAGGTGCACCTAATCCATATATACATGAAACTGAAGCAACTATGATTACATCATTTCTTTCAGACAGTGCCGCTGTTGCTGAATGTCTTAACTTATCTATCTCGTCATTAATCGAAGAATCCTTGGCTATATAAGTATCGCTCTGTGGCACATAAGCCTCCGGCTGATAATAATCATAATAAGAAACAAAATACTCTACTGCATTCTCAGGAAAGAACTCTTTCATCTCAGAGTACAGCTGTGCTGCTAATGTTTTATTATGACTGATTATAAGAGTAGGCTTCTGTACATGCTGGATAATGTTTGCCATAGTAAATGTCTTACCAGAGCCTGTAACTCCAACTAAAGTTTCAAACTGATTACCTTCATTAAATCCTTCTACAAGTTCCTCTATAGCCTGGGGCTGGTCGCCTGTTGGCTCATATGGGGCATGTAACTTAAACTCCATAATGCCATCTCCTTCCTTAAATAAGATTCCCACAAAATATTTCTAAAAAAAGACAAAGTCAATATTTCATAGTATGCACTTACATGCTTAATTCTACTACAAAAAATAGACTTTGTCTATCTAATACAGAACATCTGTTCCTATTTTATTAGTGGATAATCCATTAACATTCCTTTTATAAACAGAACATTTATCTGCACCTGTTATTATATTTCGTTTTCATTCAGTATCATGCAAGACCTGAATACTACTAACAATACTAATAATGCTAATAATGCTAATAACAATATTAATAATACTAATAATATTAATACTAATAACAATATTAATAATAATAACAATATTAATAATAATACAGCTTAATTCATAACTGCCTTCAGGCTGTCTATGGCTGCGTTAAACTGTGTATCCTCATCAGCATTCTTATCATATTCCACAACAACATCCGGGGTAACACCATTTCCATGTATATCCTGTCCCTTTGGTGTAAAATACTTGGCTATTGTAAACTTAATTGCACTTCCATCGGTAAGCGGCTTTAGTGTCTGTACAATACCCTTTCCATATGTCTGTGTTCCAACTATGATACCTTTTTTGTAATCCTGTATAGCACCTGCAAATATTTCTGAAGCACTCGCACTATTTCCATTGACAAGTACTGCAAGTGGAATATCCAGTTCTTCATTATCACTATCGCTGTATTCTTTTCTATTTCCTGCCTTATCTTCTGTATACACAATAAGACCATTTGGAAGTATATATTTAAGCATAGTAACTACAGTTGTAAGCAAGCCTCCTGGATTATTTCTTATATCTATAACTATCCCTTTAGCTCCCTGCGCCTTAAGGTCTTCAATAGCTGCCTTAAACTGTTTTGCCGTAACACTTTCAAACTGTGAAATTGCTATATATCCTATGGAATCATCTGTCATTGCATAGTTTACAGTCTGGATTTCAACTTCGTCCCTTACTACTGTGTAATCACAAGTAACCCCTTCTCTTACAATATCAAGTCTGACCGTTGTACCTTTCTCACCTTTGACAAGTGCAACTGCCGAGGACAGATCCATATCAGTAACATCTGTATCATCTACTTTGACTATCCTGTCTCCAGTTCTTAATCCAGCCTTATATCCTGCACCATTATCATATACATCTACAAGCAGGATTCCGCCTTCTTCACTTAACTGACAGACAGCTCCTATTCCGTAAAATGTACCATTTGTAGTTTCCTTAAGTTTATTATACTCATCAGCTGTATAATAAACAGTATATTTATCTCCATAAGAACTAAGATAAGCTTTATATATGTTATTCTTGGCCTTTTCCTCATCAACTTCGTCAAAATAGAAAGAATCCAGGACAGAATCTATAGCATTCAGCTTAGCCTCAACCTCACTTCCTATTCCACTTCCATCTGTAACTGCATCTGACTGGATATATACATCACCATTAACACCTATATGAATATATCCCTTCTGTATACACACACCAGCCACACTTACAACAATTATAACCATTACAAGAAATGCAGCTACTATACCAAGCAGCAATCCATTCTTAAAATAATGAGACCTTTCTCTTTTTTTCTCATACTTTGCTGCTTGCTCAAATATGTTATCTTCATTTCCTGCTATCTGTTCTTTTGTATGGATTGATATATCATCTTCCTTATTATCCATAACAACCTCCATTATCATATAAATGATGTCGGGGGCAAAAGCCCACGACTTTAATACCTACGAATTGCTCCGTGCTACGCACTCCCACAATTCTCCCCAATATTCGCATATCGTGGGATTATCATCCCACTTTTATGCTCATATCGGGGCGGGTCCCAAGGTCTTTCACCCACCTATGAGCAAGCTCATGTGGGTTTAGACCTTTTGACCCTGGTATCATATAAATACCGATATAAGTATCAAATATCATCATAAAAATAATATCATATCATAATATTGACATCTTATGATGTAAGTGTCGAAATGAATTTTAACACTCACATCGTTTTATTATACTACAAAAACATTTTCAGATATATTAATATTTATAATAATATGTGAAATTTTTATGATAATTTACTGTTTATGTGCCATACACACTATAACTATCCCACTCTCCCTGCTTTTGTTTTCACTTTATTCTTATACATGGATTCATCGGCTCTCTTTACTACTTCCAGCACATCTCTTCCGTAACCCTTAGCCATTCCTACTGCACTCGTAATCTTTAAGTTACTTCCTGCATTGGCCTTTTCAATCATGTCTGCTGCCGATATTGATATTTCTTTTCCTTCATACTCACCAGGATTATCTATTATCATAACGAATTCATCCCCACCAATTCTATATACACGCCTTCTGTCATCTGAAAATGAATATAGCACGGATGATAATCTTTCAATCGCTTTATCTCCATATTCATGACCATATGTATCATTAATCATCTTAAGATTATTCATATCCCAGAAAATAACTCTTATATTATCTATATAAGGATAATATGTTAAAACCATTTCCTCATACTTATTCTTGTTAAATACCTTTGTTCTTGAATCTGTCTCCTTCATATATGTAAGCTGGGCTATCCTTGCGGCATCCTCACTTCCACCAACGACTATATCCTGAAGTATAAATGTAATAGCCAAAAGAATCATGCATCTTGGTATCACACCAAAAACAATAATAACAAACAGTGGATTCGAATTAAATACATATCCGGTTCCACTTTCTAATACATTAATATACCAGTCTCTTTTATGACTTCCCTCAAACAATATATTAAGATCACAGATTCCATAATAAAATCCCAGTGTCATACTTAAAAACACAGAAACTGAATTAATAAGTGATGTAAACCACAATATCTTTTTCTGTCTGTAATGAGCAGCGAATAATAATGGAATGACATACAAAAGTACTGCGTGATATGACAAAAGAGCACACATTACCCCTGTTGCAGTACATATTAACGTCAGACCTATATATTTATAACATTCTTTTGATGTATCTTCTTTCATAATCATGAACACAATCGGAATCAATAATATTATAGAAATAATAACTGCAACCGTTATCGTTCTTCTGTCTATTTCAAATATTCCTATTGCGTTCAATGCCCATACTACAAGCTCTAAGGCTATTAACATAACAACACCATTTAATGTATATTTATTAGACTTCTCTTCCTGATATTTAAGTTCTTTATCATACTGTTTCTTAAAATCACTCATTCTTTCTCCCCCGAAATATCTCCTCTGATTCCATAAACGTATTTTTTATTTTATCACTATTTCATATAAACTGCCAGTAAAAATTCTATACATTTTTTATATTTATTTTTTTGCACATTTCACAAAAAAGAGTCAAAAAACTCCTATTTTTAATATATTTATGTAAATATCTATTATTTATTTTCATCCAGCTGTCTTACATATATATCCATATCATCAATATCCTTTGCATACAGCTTAAACTTCATTTTATTTATAAAATTAATTGATGGAATATTATCTTTATGTATACACGCATATAATCTATCAATGCAAAGAGATTCTTTTGCATATTCAACAATCTTACTGCACACCTCATATGCTATTCTACGCCTCTGGTATTTTCTCCCGACAAGATATCCCAGTTCCTGACAGTTTACACCATCTATGCTCCTGTTTTCTATCCCCATTCGTCCAACAAGTTCCCCTGTTTTTTTATCAAATACAAGCCACATACCATAATCAAAGAAACCATACATATTAGAAATGTATGCTGATAAAAACTCTTTCTCACGCTCTACTTCATACAATGGCTCTATAAAAGGACAATCTGACAATGTATCATATAATCTGTATAGTTCCTCAAGATCATTTTCACATTCTTCCCTGACTATATAATTATTAGTCTCTAAGATATAGGCTGGCGTATGTGTTTTTCTGGCATATATATGTTCACAATACATATCAGTTATATCTTCATAATCATATACAACATACGCTGCACTTCCTCTATATTCTTTTCCAACCCCCACATCTTCACATATATCTTTTCCAATTGTTATGCTATGTTTTAATCCATCACTTATAATTATATCTTTATCATGCTGATATCCATCCAGACTGTTAAATATAATTTTATGCTTTTTAACAAGCCTGCACTTATTGTATTTTTTATATCTTCGTAATCGCTTCTTTTATCTGAAATTATCACATATACATTTTGAAGTCCTGATTCGTATTTCACACTTATCCAATCCTTATTCCTGTCTATTATAATGAAAATGGCTGATTTTAGTACATGTCTCTATCTTTTATAACTTTCATATCTATCTATATTCTTTATATTTTTACGTCAGCCATTCACTTTAATAATATACATATCCTCTTATACTTTATCAATGTATATTTTCATATATAATTTTACTATCCGCAATGCATTTTATTAATATATATTTCATATAATTATAAAACAAACTTGCATTTTCATTCATTTTATGAATATACATTTTCATTGACTTTTATCTTCACCACCCTTAATATATACAGTGATATATTTATAAAGAGGTTTAGTGTAAAAAATAAGATTTTTCACACGCAAGATTTGTGCTTTGCACAAACTTGAGATGCGCTGAAAAGCAGCGCAAGAATGGAGGTTTATTATGGCAGATCAGAATCCTATTGTAACATTTACAATGGAAAATGGCGACACTATGAAAGCTGAGCTTTATCCAGAAGTTGCGCCTAATACAGTTAATAACTTTATAAGTCTTGTTAAAAAAGGCTTCTATGATGGACTTATATTCCACAGAATCATCTCAGGCTTCATGATTCAGGGTGGAGATCCAGACGGTACCGGCATGGGTGGTCCTGGCTACTCTATCAAGGGAGAATTCAGCTATAATGGTGTTGATAATAATCTTAAGCACTCAAGAGGTGTTCTTTCTATGGCACGTGCCCAGCATCCTGATTCAGCTGGCTCACAGTTCTTTATCATGCATGCAAATGCTCCTCACCTTGATGGACAGTATGCTGCATTCGGCAAACTTATTGAAGGTGAAGATGTTTTAGATAGTATTGCTTCTGTAGATACAGACTGGAACGACAGACCAAGAAAGCCACAGGTTATGAAAACAGTAACTGTTGAGACCTTTGGGGTTGATTACGACGAACCAGAGACACTTTAATTATTGTTTAATTGAATATTAGTTGGTGACGAACGGACGACAAATATAAGCTACAGGC
>OGIC01000771.1_pt1 | contig 14304 bp, 9 predicted proteins | sample 1571681 | NCBI WGS metagenome assembly OGIC01 (sample SAMEA2582046, study PRJEB24529) | metagenome | biome: Human gut stool | place: China | collected 2011
GTAGTCGGCTGCCGTCATTTTCACTGCGATACGGTATTTCAGTTTCTCGGTTGCTTCCTTCTTGGGGCGACCTCCCTTGTTGCGTTCCTTGTGTTCCTTTGTCTGTTCCATATTTTATTCCTTTTAATTCAGTTACTGATTCAACTGTATAGACCGACGGGATGCCACCTCCTGCAATTTGGATGGTGGGTGGCAAGCGGTTTCGGTACACCCGAAACACAAACTTGCTACCTCCCAATCCTTAAGGAATGAGTTTCGGGCATCTCCCGTTTTTCTCATTCGGGATGTCATAATCCCAACCCTTTCTTCTTGGGTTTTACGATAGTTCTTGGCGGTGGACTAACGGCTAATTTCTGCCGGATTCCACGCAGGTAATCGTTCAGGTCTTTATGCCCTTTGTAGTTGTCGGAGAAGTCGCGGATGCGTCCGGCGAACTTCCTTTCCAATTCCCGATACGCCTTTCTTCCCGCCTCGTCATTGTCGAGCATGCAGTGGATACGTCCATACCCGTGCAGCACATCTATAGCTTTGGAAACATTGGCGGTCGAATTGAGGATGACGTAATCCTGCCTGTCAAGGTCGGGCAAGTTCGAGCAGTTCCTCTTCCGCAACGTGAGGAATGAAAGATAGTCCATCATGCCCTCGAATACAAGGCATTTCTCTCTCGCTTCTCCCTGTTGCCGAATATGGCTGATGTCTTTGGGTGCGACACAGCCTTTGAAAAAACGGTTACGCACTTCAAATCCTCCCGCCACATTCGGAAAACCGATGGCGAAATAGGGCTTGCCGTTATGGGTGAAGTGGAGCTCTTTACATTGCGCCTTTGCCAAAGCGATGTTTATGCCCCGTTCCTGCAAGTATCGGAGCAATGCCGGATGGGTGAGTTCGCCCACCTCCAAATGTTGGAAACTCGGTTCGGATGCCTGCTGGCGAAAAGAGAAAGATATGGGACGGATGTGTGGTGCCTGTTCCGCTATCTTGCCAAGCAGATAAGGCACATGGTCGGATGCGTACAGTACCCCTGCAAGTGCGATGATGTTACCACCTCTTCCCAGTCCATAATCGAACCACAGGTTGCGGTCGGTGTTCACCTTGAACGAGGCTTCCGTTTCCTGACGGAACGGGGATTTATACCACAGGCAGTTTCCCTGTTGCTTTACGGGCGAATAACCCAAACTTTGCAGATAGTCCGCAATTTTGATTTGTTTTGCTTCTTGGATGTTCATGATATAATTTCTATGGATTTGATGATGACTGTAAAAACGTTGATTTGATGAATGAGATATGTATTGTCCTATACGTTAATGCTTTATATTCTCAACATCTTCTCAACAAACCACTCACAAATAGAGAATCCAACAAACTGATGCTGTTTCCCTCTCAACTTTTCTTTTCGATTGTTGAGAATTTGTTGAGAGTGTATGCTGTTTATTATCAGTATGGTTATATCATTATTCATCAATTCAACAAAAAAAGAATAGTATTACAGGGATTCAAGTTGTTCCCTTGTGACGGTGTAGAAACGACCGACTCTTTTTATCGGCTCATATCGGCACTCCCGATTGTAATTGAATTGGTAAGTGGTATATGTAAGCCCGTTAGAGGCAGGAGTAAGTTTCCAACATTCCTGCAATACCTTTCTGACTTGGTGCTTCTCCACCTTTACCTGCGAATGTACCAGCAAAAGAAGAATGTCGTTGTGGCAGAACGAGAATGTGTCCGTGCCGACACTTTCCATAATGTCAAGGATAAGTTCGCACATCTCTATCTCCAATCGGTTGCGGTTGCTGCGGATAATCTTCTGCAAGGCTTCGGTATGCAGCAAAGAGGGCGCAAACCACATACGGCTTTCCTTTTCGGTGGAAAGTTGTCTGTATTGCAGGTAATACAGAAAGGCAGGTATCTCAGCTTTCAGCTTTTGCAGGAAGTCTGTGTCATCGGATTGCAGACGGTCTATCTTGCGCACCCAATAGCGTGTTTCACCTGCATCAATGATAACAGGCAGATACTCGTTGTTGGAGCATAGCACGAACTTGGCAAAGAACGCTATCTCGTCACGGTCTTTGCCTTTGGCTTCCACCTTGTAGGAAAGTGTGGTGCTGAGGTTCTTCAACCGCTCGCTGTCCTCCCTGCGGTTGAGCAATACCTCGTCCACCACGATGAGCAGTTTTCCTGCCCAGTCGGAATTGAACTGGCTGCGGAAGTCCTCGTTGGTATTGAAAGTGACATTGTTTTGAAACACAGCTTTCAGGAAGTTCAGGAATGTACTCTTGCCCGTGTTGCGTTCTTCTGATACCAACAGCAGGATAGGCAGTTTCTGCACGGGTTGCAGGTAGAGCAATTGAAGATAGTCCATGCCCAATTCATACTGTTCACCGAAGATATGGCGCACCAATGACCGGATACAGGGAAACTCGCCTTGTTGCGGACGGTGTCCTATCGGCTCGTAGAGGTTCAGGAACTTGTCCACCACGGGACGGTAGTCCACATGGTCGGGGACGGTGCAGAAGCCGTCGTACTTCGGCACGGTGGCGAGATAGTCCTTGCCGTAGTCCTGCCGCAGTGTTTCGTTGTTCCACACGATGCGCTTCTTCACATAGCCTCCGTTCAGACGGGGCTGGTTCACTAACTTGTAGAGGGTAGTACCCACACGGATAAACTCCTCATTTTCAAAGTTGCCTTGTTTCATTAGCACTTCATTTTTTTGTTTAATCAGTGCAAAACTCGGCAATTAGCGCAGAACGGATTAACAACTCACGCATACCTCACGTAAGATTTTCTTGGATTTGGCTTTATGACATACAACAAAAGCCCGAAGAAATGCCATTCTAATGGATTTTTCTTCGGGTTTGTCGTAATCGTACGTATGAATGGCAATACACCTATTCACATACTCGTATAAATACATTGTTGGCAATGGGAATACGCATAGGTCTCACTACTTCATGTCGTCATATCATTAGAACTTATGCCTGATAATTAGACATATCCCAACCATTTATACCCAGCGAAAAGAAGATATTTGTTTTCTCTTTTCGCAAGTACAGCCTTTTAAATATGGCATTGCGCACCTGTTCCGCACCGAAGCTGTCAATGCGGAAAGCAAGTGCGACTATCATCGGAAAGCTGAACACATCGGCATGATACCCGTTCTCCTGCCGAACATACTTCTGTACCTCGTATTCTTTTAATGCTCCACTGTTATAGATGTTTCTGATGGCAGAACGAAGTGTCGGAGCAATTACTCCGAACAGTTCCACCAATTCCGGCTCGCTCATCCAAATGTTTGAGACATTCTCCGGCATGATGATATTGCCGGATTCATTCACTGTTATGCTGTTTCTTCTCATACTCATGACATCGTTATTCCGTTAAACGTCTTACTCAGTTTGTCGCCGAACATGGTCAGGTCGTTGTCGAGCTTCTGCGTGGTTATCTTTGCGTAGAGTTGGGTCGTGACTATATTCGTATGTCCCAACACACGGCTTACGCTTTCAATGGGCATCCCCTTGCTCAAAGCTAATGTTGCGAAGCCATGACGACTGCAATGAAATGATATTGACTTGGTTATGCCACATTCCCTTATCATCCGTTTCAACGGTTTGCAGATAGACCAATAGTTCAAGCCGGGGAATATACGATTGTCTTTCTGCATCGGTCGGTAGCGTTCGACTATCTGCAAGGGTATATCCAGCAGCTTCACTTGGAAGGCGACTTTTGTCTTGTGGCGTTTGGACAATATCCACTTCTCGCCGTTCACCTCCACGATGTTGTCATTCGTCAGTTCCTGAATGTCCACGAATGACAAGGCGGTGAAACTGGCAAAGATGAAAATGTCACGGATGTATGCGAGCTTGCTGTCTGCAAACTCATGTGTCATGACCGCTTTCAGTTCATCCTCCGTCAGATATTCCCGTTCTTTCACATTGGGGCTGATATGAAACTGGATGAAAGGATTGCGCGGTATCAACCCGTTATAATGCGCTTTCATGACCACGCCTTTCAGCCACATACAGTTTGCCCATATCGAACCGTTCCGCAATCCGGCTTCAGTCGAGAGGTATGCGGCGAACTCCTTGATGAAATCGGGAGTAAGTTCCAACATGGACATATCGCTGCGTCTGTAAAACGACTTGATAAAGGCGGCTACATGGTTTCTTGCCCGTACACGTGCCCGATAGGTAGCCATTACCCTGTCTTTGCCTACCCGTTTCTTGAACACTTCGTTCTCACGGTCGAATGCTTTTAGCAGCGTCTCATACTCGCTGCCGATTCCCTGATAGGCGTTGCGCACCATCTCAGCCGTAACAAATGCCTCGCGGTCTGAAATGCGCTGGTAATGTTTGATGATTTGCGCCTTGATGTTGTCAAGGGCAAGGTTGATGTCTCGTGCCTCGCGGCTCTTGCCTTTCGCCTTGTTTCCTTTCACGTCCCAAAGCGTTTTCGGGATGTTCTGCTTACAACTGAACTGCGCCACAGTCCCGTTGATTGTCACTCGTCCCATGATGGGGACAATACCGTTTTTCTCCTTGCTGCCGTTCACGTAGAACAGAACCTTGAATGTGCTTCTTGCCATACTCGTTTTTTGTTTGCAAAGTTATTACTCAACGAGTTAGACCTTGATATGCCAACCTGTGCCACAAGCTGCCAAATACAACACGGTGTGTTAAAAATCACCATTCGGCGGGTAATGATTTGGAGACCGTTCTTCTTCATAAATCCGCTTTCCTTTACGTTACCTCGATTTTTCGCCTGTCCTCATTTGTCTTCGCAAACGCCTTATTGACAGGCATTACGAAGACATTTGTCCCTTTTTATTCGTCTTTTCCAGAGATTTTGTGTATATCTGTTTCCCAAAAATATCGTTATTTGATCTGTGATTTTCAAGAAACACAGCCATTGGGCTATTTTTACGCTATAGCGGAAATAAAAGTATTTGGAGGCGATGGCCAGCAGTTTTCCGGAGAGTGGGGTGGAAATGAAGGGACTAAAGGACATGGTCTCGATTTGGTGACAGATCAGGACCGAGTGTCTTATTATCAACCAGATCAATTTCAAAAAGATCAATTTGTTGTTCTAGATCTAGGCGAACCTAAACAGATAGCGAAGGTGGAATTTTATCCGAGGAATGATGATAATAAGATCGTAACGGGAGAATTATATGAACTCTTCTATTGGGACAAAAAGTGGATATCATTAGGTAAACAGTATGCCGAAGACAATAAATTAATTTATCAAAATATTCCACGGGAATCTATTTTTCGTATTCATAACCATACACGAGGAAAAGAACATCGCCCGTTTACTTATGAAGGCGGAAAACAAGTGTGGTATTAATTTGTGTTAAATCAAGGCTTTTTTGATTTTTCCGTGTAAGGGTAAAGTTCTTTTTCGGGATATACTTATTACACGATGAGAAAAATGCATACACATATCGAATTATTGGATCGCTTCATGAGTGGTAAGACTTCACCGGAAGAAGAGCGAACTCTTTTGGCGTGGTTTAGAGATCCCGATCATAAGGAAGAGATCATGGCTTTTTATAAGTCTAGATGGGAAGAATCTTCCGGGAAAAAGCTTCCTCCTAAGCTACAAGGACAGATGTTTTGTGAGATTAAAAAGCGGATGAGACAAGAGAAAAAAACTCTGGAGATAAAGAAGAAACCGCATACCTTATGGAAGTGGCTTTCTTATGCGGCGGTGGCTTTAATATGTATAGGCCTTGGAATTGGCTCCCATTGGTATAATATGAGACAGGTCCCACCACCTGATCCATTGGATTATGTGGTGTTGGCAGATAATGGGCAACGTGCTAGCGTGGTTCTTCCTGATGGGACGAAAGTATGGTTAAATTCGCATACTAAACTTAATTATAAGAGTGATTATGGCGTGAAAGAAAGATCAGTTTCTTTATCTGGTGAGGCTTATTTTGAAGTTTCGAAAGATACATTGCGCCGTTTCTTGGTAAATGCGGGGGATATGGAAGTCGAGGCGCTAGGCACAGCTTTTAATGTGAAGGCGTATGAGGAAGATGACGAGGTGGTTACGACCTTGTTTGAAGGCAGTGTACGAACAGCGGTTGGAAAAGAGTTTGTGATTCTGTCTCCGGATGAGAGTGCGGTTTTTAATAAGTCTAGTCATATATTATCTGTTAATCACCCGACAAATGCTTCTTATGCCCGTCTTTGGCGTACGAATGAACTGGCCTTCTCTGGCGAGTCGTTGGAGGAGATCGCGGTATTGTTGAATCGAATGTATAATGTTGAAGTTCGTTTTTTGTCCAATAAGATTAAAGGCTACAGTTTCTCGGGGGTGATCCGGAATAATAGTCTGGATAATGTATTTGAAATAATAAGCCTTACGGCTCCGATTACGTATGTGTCGGTAGGTGATACTATTTATTTAAATGAGAAATAGAAAGTTGAGTGTTAACCTAATAAAGAAGAAGCCTATGAGATGAGCTAGATGATTGTAGTAAAAAAAGAAGAAAGGCAAGGCCCTTCTTCCTCTTAAGCAAAATCACTTGTATATAATATCTTCAAGGAAATAACTAGCCGGTTATAAATAAGATAGAATATGTAAATGATTTGCTTGTAAAGTTACCTGTTTAAAATCTATGTATTATTAAAAAATTTTTAAAAATGAGTAATTTCAAGCACTCTTTTTTCCGGACACTTTTGTATGCCCAATTATTGTCGGGCTTTTCCGGAGTTGCGATTGCCGCCCAGATATCGTTGTCGGTAAAGGATAGACCGATGCGGGAGGTTATTAAAGAATTAGAGGAAACGACTGAATATCGTTTTTTCTATAATGATGGGATCAAAGGTCTGAATTCTCCGATCTCTGTTGACGTGGAAGATGCGGATATTAATGCTGTAATGGATGCGATAGCAAAGCAAGCGAATGTGGCTTATGTATTGAAATCGGGTCATCAGATCGTTTTATCATCGGTAAAAACTGTTCAGCAACAAGGTAATAAGAAAGTTACCGGTACGATTACAGACCCGAAAGGGGAACCAATCATCGGGGCGAATGTGGTCGTGAAAGGATCTACCAATGGTACCATCACGGATATAGATGGTCATTTCTCTATTGAGGTAACTCCGAATGCGATACTTCAGGTTTCTTATATTGGTTATGTGGCTCAAGATGTTCCGGTAGGCAATAAAGATAATTTGGTTATATCTATTCATGAGGACACGCAGAAGCTGGATGAGGTAGTCGTGGTGGGTTATGGTTCCCAGAAAAAAGTGAATTTGACTGGTGCGGTAGAGCAAGTGACTAGTGATGTATTCGAGGGGCGTCCTACGGCTAACGCTACTCAGATGTTAGAAGGAGTTGTCCCGAACTTGAATATTTCCTTGTCTGATGGTAAACCGGGGCGTACGGCGGATTTTAACGTACGTGGTGCCGGTTCTATCAATGGGGGTAGTGCTTTGGTGTTGATTGATGGTGTGGAAGGAGACCCTTCTATGTTAAATCCGAATGATATTGAGAGTATTTCCGTATTGAAGGATGCTGCCGCTTCCGCTATTTATGGCGCACGTGCTCCATTTGGCGTGGTTTTGATCACGACGAAGAACGCTACGGAAGGTAAGCCGAAGGTGACATGGTCTTCTAGCTATTCATTACAATCACCACAGAATGTGCCGGATGTAGTTTCCGATGGTTATATTTGGGCAAAGCATTTTTATGACGCTTATTTTAATTACAATCAAGCGAATCCTTCTGGTATCAACAAGACACAGCAATTTTCCGTGGCTTGGCTGGACGAGTATAAGCGCCGTCATGAGACGGGCGATTTCGGGACGGTGATCTCTGATGGCTCTATCGGTACAAAAGGCCGTTATGTATATTATCCGGAAGGAACCGACTATTATGATCTGATGTATAAGAAGAGTGTCTTTGCGCAGAATCAAAATCTTTCCATCTCGGGTTCCGACGGGAAGTTTGATTATTATTTGTCAGGACGTTTCTATAGTTACGATGGACTTTTCGATAGCGATGAGCAAACGGATAAGTTCAAGACCTATAATATGCGCTTCAAAGGAGGTTATCAGTTAACTCCTTGGTTGAAGATCAACAATAACTTTGAGTTTTCCCATAATAAATACTACAATCCGATTACCTATTCGGAAGGTTCTGGTGTGGTATGGAGAAATATCGCGGACGAGGGACACCCGTCATCGCCACTGTTCAACCCTGATGGTACGATGACTTATTCTGCCGTCTATACCGTAGGCGATTTGCTTTATGGACGTAGCGGTATTACGACAAAGAACTCCAACTTGAAGAATACTACGACATTCAATGCGAAGTTCTTGGGTGACCGTTTGCGTGTGAATGGTGATTTTACTTATCAACAGAAGACGCAAGAGAAGACTAAGAAACAGGTGCGTTCGCCATATGCGCGGTCGGCCGATGCGAATGGCGAAAGTAAGATCGAATATATCACGGGTACTTACTCCAACTTGGCGGAGACAACTGATCATACGAACTATCTAGCAACGAACCTTTTTGCGGAGTTTGAGGAAACCTTTGCCGAGAAACATTATTTTAAGGCTATGGCTGGATGGAATTACGAGAAATCTAGCTTCAAACGTATCTATGCTTATAATGATGACCTGTTGACGGATGACGTGGACAACATGAATCTGGTGATGGGTACTGATAACCGGAGTATTACCTCACAATGGAAGGCTTATCAGTTTGGCGGCGCTTTCTTCCGTTTGAATTATGCCTTTGACGATCGCTACCTATTGGAGGTAAACGGACGTTACGATGGTTCCTCCCGCTTCCCGAGTGATGAGCGTTGGGCTTTCTTCCCCTCGGCTTCCGTGGGTTGGCGAATCTCGCAAGAACCTTGGTGGAATGTTAAGTCCGAACATATCTCTAACGCTAAGGTCCGGTTTTCTTGGGGCTCTTTGGGCAATGCGGCCGGATTGAGTAATTATCAGTATATCCAGACATTGGGTATCAGCAAGTCTGATTATATTCTTGACGGTTTGCGGCAGAATTATATGTCATCTCCGGCGGCTCTTCCCGGCAACTTGACGTGGGAAACCGCCACGACGTATGATATCGGAGTGGATTTGGGATTCTTCGACAATCGTTTGACCGTGAGCGGAGATTATTATATCCGTAAAACAACCGACATGATCGTGAATGGCCCGACCGTACCGGATGTGTTCGGTGCTTCCTCGCCGAAAGGTAATTATGCGGATATGTCTACCTATGGTTATGAGTTGTCTTTGGAATGGAAAGATGGATTTGATTTAGCTGGTAAGCGGTTTAATTATAGTATCAAGGGAACATTGGCGGATTACTATTCAGTGATCGACAAGTTTAATAACGCGAATATGTCATTGAGCGAGTACGCAAATCAGTCGCTCGACAAGAATTATTACGAGGGAATGCGTATCGGTGAGATTTGGGGGTTTGTATCCAATGGCTTGTGGCAGGATCAAGCTGGCATCGATGCGGCTGAGGCCGCTGCGAAAGCTGCGGGGCAATCCTATTATAACCCACTTATGCAAACATCGAAAACCTATAAGTTGTATCCGGGCGATATTAAGTTCGAAGACTTGAATGGCAACGGCTATATTGACCGCGGACAGAATACGGTAGATGATCCGGGCGACCGTAAGATCATTGGTAACGAGGAGCCTCGTTATATTTATAGTTTTACGCTCTCTGCCGATTGGAACAATATCTGGGTAAGTGCTTTCTTCCAAGGGGTGGGTAAGCAAGATTGGTATCCGTCTAATGAAGCCTCTACGTTCTGGGGGCAGTACAATCGTCCGTATAACCAGATGCCCTCTTGGCATGTGGACAACTATTGGACTCCAGAGAATCCGGATGCTTTCTTGCCTCGTTACACGGGTTACTATGCGCCTTTCTATGGAGGTCATAAGAACGCCAACACGCGCTATTTGATGAATGCGGCCTATCTACGCTTGAAGAACATACAGGTTGGCTATAATTTGCCATCAGAATGGATTAAGAAGTTGCATTTGACAAATGTAGGAATTTATCTTTCCGGGGAAAATCTCTTTACATGGTCTCCGCTTTACAAGTATTCCAAGGATGTCAATGTATCGAATATCGGTGAATCGGATAAGGACTTGACTTCCAGCAACAGTGGTGATGGATATAATTACCCGATGATGAAGTCGTTCAGCATCGGCCTGAATGTTACATTTTAAAGAATAGGAGATTATACGAAATGAAAAAGAATATATTATTAAGCGGTCTGGTGGCACTTTTGGCTATATTTTCGGGGTGCGAGATGAATGAGGAACCAAAGTCGGAGGCTTCTGTGGATATGGTGTTTAGCTCCGAGAATGGTTTGAAGACGTATACGTACTCATTTTACAATGTCTTGCCTTCCCGAGGAAGCGCTTTCCGGCGTGATGCTACGGCAGATTATGGGGTGAAAAATTCCTTGGGTGGTATGGAGGTTGGCGCTTATACTACGAATAGCGCGACGAGTTGGTCATGGTCCGCTCTTCGTAATATAAATTTCTTTTTGGAGAATAACGTGAATGAGTCACTAAGCACGACTATCCGTGACAATTATAATGGTATCGCACGCTTGTTCCGTGCTCGCTTCTATTTTGATAAATTGGTACAATATGGCGAGGTACCTTGGATTGATAAGGTATTTAACGAGGCTGAAGACCCGGATCTTTATAACCTGCGTGATACACGTGATGTGATTATCGGGCATATCTTGGAGGATTTGGATTATGCGTATACGAATATATTGGAAGAGGATGTCACGCATAATTCAACGATCGTAAATAAATGGACAGCTGCCGCTTTCAAATCTCGTGTTTGCTTGTTTGAGGCTGCTTGGCGTAAATACCATGCCGCTGACCAATTGGATATCGCTCGTACGGGATGTACGGAATATTCGGCCAAAGATTTATATAAACTAGCGGCTGAGGCGGCTAAGGAAGTTATGGATAACGGACCGTACAAACTTTATACTTCAGGTGCTTATAGCGATGGCCGTGGAGCGTATCGCGAACTTTTCATTGCCGATAAGGCCGTTACCACGGAGGTAATGATGGCTATCGAGACTGACAAGGTGTTAGGACTGGGTGAGCAGAATTGGTGGTATAATTCCTCTACTTACGGACCACACTTATGCATGAGCCGTAAATTTATGCTGTCATACTTGAATGCGGATGGTACGCCTTATGTCGAGAAAAAAGCGGATGGAAGCTATAAGAATTTCGTGGAGGAGACAACAGGACGTGATACCCGCTTGAACCAGACGATCCGGGGAGCGGATTATACCCGTAAGAATGCTTCTGGTGTTTATGAGCCGACGGCAGCTAATTTCACGGGACATACATTGACGGGATATCAGTTTACGAAGTTTGCCATGGATGACGTGGCTTACGATGATGCGGCTACGAATGATAATGACATTCCTATCATGCGCTATGCTGAGGTTTTGTTGAACTATGCTGAGGCTAAGGCTGAATTAGGCGAACTGACTGATGCGGATTGGGCGGCTACGATAGGTGCGCTTCGTTCTCGTGCGGGAATTACGGGAGGCACACCACAGACAGGTACATTGACAACCCGTCCGTCATCTGCGGAACCTTATATCGCTTCTTATTACCCGACGATCTCTGATCCTTCCTTGTTGGAGATCCGTCGCGAACGTGGTATTGAACTTTGTCTGGAAGGCTTGCGCCTAAATGATTTGAAACGTTGGAATTGTTGCGATCTTTGGGTGAACGATCCTTGGGAAGGTATCTTTATCCCGTCACTTAACCAACCGCTGGATGTGAATGGCGATGGTAATTATGACGCCTATTTCTATGATACGGACAAAATCGCTGATGAGAAATATGCTGCGATTGGTGTCTATGTAGGTACAAATAAGAGTAATGTGCTAAACGTGAAGCCGGTTCAAGGTGGTTATTTGATGGAGTATAATTATGCTGGACGGAGCTGGCCGACTCGTCAGTACTTGTATCCGATACCGGAGGTTGTAATCCAGTTCAATACGAATCTAAGCCAGAATCCGGGTTGGTAATCAAGGGGGTATCATGAGAAACTTAATTATAGTGTTTATCTCTTTATTTACTTTCTGCATAGGGATATCCGGACAACAGAAGTGTAAACTGAACGTGGGTAGTTTTAATCTGCGGTATGATAATGAGGGGGATAAGGATGATTCATGGGCACACCGCAAAGACATGGCGGTATCTTTGGTTCATTTCCATGACTTTGATGTCTTTGGAATCCAGGAAGGACTGATTCACCAAGTGAAGGATTTGGTGAAAGATGGTATGTATACGTTTGTTGGTGTAGGCCGGGATGACGGAAAAGAGGCTGGGGAACATGCCGCGGTTTTATTTAAGAAAGATCGGTTTAAATTATTGGACTCGGGAAATTACTGGTTGTCGGAGACACAGGATAAGCCTTCTTTTGGCTGGGATGCGCAATGCCGGAGGGTTTGTTCTTGGGCGAAGTTGAAGGATAAGGTTTCGGGAAAGGAATTTTATTTCTTTAGTGTGCATTTCGATCATATCGGTAAAGTGGCCCGTCATGAGTCTGCTTTGATTATGTTGGCTAATATTAAAAAGATAGCGGGGGATTCCCCTGCTATCTGTGTAGGTGATTTCAATGGTACGCCGGATTCTGAGCCTATACAAATATTGAAATCCGATGGTTTACTGTTGGATTCACGGGAAATCTCAAAAACACCACCCTATGGAACGGTAGGAACGACAAATCAATTTAATTTGAATGCTCCGATGAAGAATCGAATTGACTACATTTTCGTTACCAAGAATATTCACGTGAATAAATATGGTACGTTGAATGAGTTCCAATACGGTCATTACCCTTCAGACCATTTCCCGATTATGATTGAGGCTGAATTTTGAGTTTAAGGATTAGGATGTTAAAAATAATTATAAAGGTATGAAGAAGCTAATTTATTCTTTCTTATTTCTCCTTTGCTCCGTGTTTGCGTTGCAGGCGGAGTCTATGGTAGTTGCCACTTATAATTTGCGTAACGCGAATGCGGGTGACTCGACGAATGGTAATGGCTGGGGGCAACGGTATCCGTATATCGCCCAGTTGATTCAGTTTCACGGTTTTGATATTTTCGGAACTCAAGAAGGCAAGTACCAGCAATTGCAAGACCTTAAAAATGCGATGCCCGGTTATGATTATATCGGGGTAGGGCGTGATGATGGTAAACAAGCCGGGGAACACTCTGCCATATTTTATCGTAAGGAGAAGTTTGAGGTACTGGATCATGGGGACTTTTGGTTGTCTACGATAACCGATCGCCCCAATAAGGGATGGGATGCCGTTCTTCCCCGTATTTGCACATGGGGTAAATTTCGGGATAAACAAACCGGCTTTACTTTCTTGTTCTTTAACTTACATATGGATCATATTGGCGTACAGGCCCGTGCGGAAAGCGCGAAACTTATCCTTAAGAAGTTGAAAGAATTTCCGGAGAAGCTACCGGCGATTCTGACAGGTGATTTTAATGTGGATCAACATAATGAATCCTACTTATTACTGGACAATTCCGGTATTATGCGGGATTCTTATCAGATAGCGGATTTCCGGTATGTACCCAACGGCACGTTTAATGCCTTCCATGCGGATCGCAAAACAGACAGTCGTATCGATCATTTATTCCTTACGAAAGAGTTTGATGTGAAAAAGTACGGAGTCTTGACGGATACGTATCGTTCGGAAGCAAAAGAAAGCGCTCAAAAGGAACAGGATGCGAACTTCCCTAAAGAAGTTTCCATGCAGAAGTATGTCGCTCGTACGCCATCTGATCATTTTCCTGTAATGGTTGTGGTAGAAGTAGAATAGAAAAACTTTAAGAAAAATAGAGGCGATCGCTAGAGGTCGCCTCCTATTCTGTAGAAATATTATAGAGGTTCTATTTACTCATTCTTTTTATAATAATTACCCATAAATTAATTGTATCAGAATAACAATTACCTGTTTCTTTGGATGTATGGGGTCTTGTTGGATCGATTCCTCCCTTAAACTGATCGAAATAAGTATATCTTATTTTCGTATAATCCGTAAATGCTTGTTCGGGAGAGGTATTAAAATGTCCATGCATAAAAAATTCCCAAGTATCGTCTACACCCGCATAATTCTTTTTGGCAAACCCTTCTATCGTTATATAATCCGAATTGTCTTGGGAGATAATGGTAGCGTAATGATGAGCGGTACTATCTTTCACTGTAAAATTCAACATGCTAGATTTACTTTGACTTTCGTATCGGCCAAACAGAGAGT
>OGIC01000772.1_pt1 | contig 14262 bp, 10 predicted proteins | sample 1571681 | NCBI WGS metagenome assembly OGIC01 (sample SAMEA2582046, study PRJEB24529) | metagenome | biome: Human gut stool | place: China | collected 2011
CATTACATTTGTAGCGATTTCGGTTCTACTCTCTTTCAATGCTACGGCACAAGAGAAGAAAGAGCAAAGACATTTTGATAGAGATGCATTCGAAGCAAGGCGGAATGCTTTTATTACGGCTGAAGTTGGCCTTACACCTGAGGAAGCTGCACAATTTATTCCTTTATGCAATGAGTTGCGACAGAAAAAATTTGAGGTAGGTCGTGAATGTCGTAAGTTATCAAAAGAAATTCGACATAAGGAGAATCCGACAGATGCTGATTATAACAAAGTGATAGACGAATGTCTGGATGTTGAGATAAAAGAGGCACAGTTGGAAAAAGAGTATTTTGAGAGATTCAAGAAGATACTTTCTCCCGAAAAGGTCTATAAGTACCGAAATGCGGAATATAAGTTTGTCCGGAATTTTATGAAGAGTGGTCGGGACAACAAGAAGGAAGAAAAACAGAAAAAGTAAAATATTATCATTATTTGTGTTTTTTGTTTAGATTTAGTTTTGGCGTTTAAGTTAAGGGAGGGGTGGCGACGTGATGTCGGTTCCCCTTTTGTTTTGCCCTTATCCTAGCTTTATAAGCCTTTGGCCTTGGCCTCATTCCATAGTTGGTCCATTTCCTCCAATGTCATATCTTTCAAGGAACGACCTTCTTGGATCGTATGTTCCTCCAGATAATTAAAACGGCGGATAAACTTCTGGTTCGTGCGTTCCAATGCGTTGTCCGGATTTATTTTGTATAGGCGGGCAGCGTTGATCAAGCTAAAGAAGAGATCTCCGAACTCAGCTTCCATCTTATCTGCGTCCATCCTGTCTATCTTGGTTTTCAACTCATTAAATTCCTCCTGTACCTTATCCCATACTTGATCCCGTTGTTCCCAGTCGAAACCTACGTTACGGGCCTTATCTTGGATACGATGCGCTTTTACTACGGATGGGAGGGAAGCGGGAACACCTTCCAGCACGGTTTTGTTACCCCCCTTTTCTTTTAATTTAAGCTGCTCCCAGCTTTGCTCTACCTTTTGGGCGGTATCGGCGGAGGTATCTCCGAATACGTGTGGATGGCGGTAAATCAGTTTCTGGCAAAGGCTGTCGCAGACATCCTTGATATCGAAAGCTTCTTTTTCCTCGCCGATCTTGGAGTAAAAGACGATGTGCAATAACAGGTCTCCTAATTCCTTTTTTATGTTTGTGTTATCCTCACGCATCAGGGCCTCGCATAATTCATAGGTTTCCTCGATCGTATTCGTGCGGAGGCTCTCGTTTGTCTGTTTACGATCCCATGGGCATTTTACTCGTAATTCATCCAGAATGTCGAGTAATTGCCCGAAGGCTTCCATCTTCTCTTCTCTAGTTGCCATATTATTTACTTATTCGATAATGATTGTAAAAGAAAGAGGGCCGGGTTCTACCCTGCCCTCTGTATGTGTTTTATTGTTGTTCTTTCTTGAATTCTTTCAATCCGTTTTGAAGGAACTGGATGTATTTGGAAACATCCTCATTGAATGCGTATGAAGGTCCGAGCGGCTGTCCCTCGTCATTCAATAAGATGTAGAATGGCTGGGCGTTAGAACCGAACTTGCTTCGTTGCAAATAACTCCATTTATCACCGATCGTCTTCAACTTACGAGTCTTTCCGTTCTCTTGGATCTCGATGGGTTGCGGGAGTTTCGTTTTATCGTCTACCATGAGAGTGATTAGCACGTAATCATTTTCTAGCATTTGCTTCACCTTAGGATCCGTCCAAACGGAAGCCTCCATCTTACGGCAGTTTACGCAACCGAAACCGGAGAAGTCGATCATGACGGGTTTATTTACCTTCTTGGCATAAGCCATACCGGATTCATAATCGTCGAATGCGGCGTGTACCTCGTTTTTGTATAGATTGAAATCTTGTGTATACAACGGGGGAGCGAATGCGCTGATCGCCTTTAACGGAGCGCCCCAAAGTCCCGGAACCATGTAAATGGCGAAAGCGAAAGAGATAATCGCCATAAACAGACGAGGAACAGATACATATTTTACTTCGCTATCATGGCTAAACTTGATCTTTCCTAATAAATAAACACCCAATAAGCTGAAGATCACGATCCAAAGCACGATAAAAGCCTCACGGTCTAGTAAACGCCAACCATACGCTAAGTCCGCTACGGAAAGGAACTTCAAAGCCAATGCCAACTCCAAGAAGCCCAATACGACCTTCACTGAATTCAACCATCCGCCGGATTTCGGCATACTTTGCAGCATATTCGGGAAGATGGCGAAGACGCTGAACGGGATGGATAAAGCCAAGGCGAAACCGAACATACCGATAGCCGGTCCTACCGCCGTACCCATAGAAGCTGCCTGTACCAACAAGGTTCCGATAATCGGACCCGTACAAGAGAAAGATACCAATACCAACGTAAACGACATAAAGAAAATACTCAATATACCGGTCGTTGAATCGGCCTTGCTATCCAATTTACTGGTCCATGACGCAGGTAATACCAGCTCGAAGGCTCCGAAGAAGGAGACTGCGAATACTACCAACAGCAAGAAGAACAGGATATTAAAGATCGCGTTCGTTGATAAATCATTCAATGCACTCGCTCCGAAGATGCCGGTAATCAACAAGCCCATAACCAAATAGATTACGATAATAGATAATCCATAGGTGATAGCGTCGCGAATCGCTTTCTTACGATCTTTCGTACGTTTCAGGAAGAAGCTAACCGTCATAGGGATCATCGGCCAAACGCAAGGAGTCAATAAGGCGATCAAACCACCTAAGAAACCTGCGAAGAAGATGAATAACCAAGAGGTATCTGCCGCCGATACCGTAGAATCACCGAACGCTTTCAATTGGTCGATCACCGGAGACCAAAGATTCGGGCTGTCGGTTAAGCTGTCGGATGCTTTAGGAGATGTCGTAGCCGGTGTCTCTTTAGCGGTAGGGTCCGGAGTGTTCAACTCGCTAGCATCTTCCGCTACGACCTGCGTATCCGGCTGTACGGTCGTGGCGTCCTCTTTATCCACCTCTGTAGTCGAGCTATTAGCTGCCAGAGCTGGATCTACATGGATACTTTTCTTATCGAAAGAGAAAGGTATTTGATCTGGGGGAAGGCAAGTCTCGTCATTACAAGCCATAAATTCCACCTCGCCCTCTACCTTGAATTTAGCGGGATCGGTAACCTTTAGTTTTTGGATGAACGATACCGTACCCGGATACCAACGAAGGTTCATGGCGAATTGCTCGTCGTAAACCGTGGTCGGCTTTACAGAAGGAACCGGTTGGCCAATCAGTTCAGCTCCATTCAATGTCTCGAATGTGAAAGATGTAGATACAGGACCTCCTTCCGGCAGGTTCATGTCATACAGGTGCCAACCTTTGTCCGCCGTGGCGGTAAAGACGATCTCTTTCTCGGGTGCGCCCCCCTTGTCGTCTAGTTTAATTTTCCATTTGACAGGCGTAAGTATTTGTGCCTGCGCTACCAGCGCTATTAGCGCCAGCATGATTGAACTGATGAGCTTCTTCATTGTTTTGTCCTTTATTGATAGATTACTTTGCTGTCGATGTGAATTTCTCCGGGATCCGTGTCTCGAAGCGCATCTCCTCGCCTGTTACCGGGTGGATGAAACAGAGCCTGCGGGCATGGAGCATCAAGCGTCCGGCGGGATTTGTCTCCGCCCCGTATTTAGAGTCTCCGGCTATCGGATGGCCGATGGATTGCATCTGCGCACGGATTTGGTTCTTGCGTCCCGTCTCCAGATCGAGTTCCACGAGCGAATAGCGATTGTTCGTTTGCAGGAGGCGGTAGCGTGTGATCGCTTCCTTCCCGTCACCATCTTGTGTCACGTACACTTGCATATGCTTGTTCTCCACGAGGTTGGATACGATCAAATCCGTGTCTTTCTCCGGTCGTCCCTCTATCACGGCCACGTAGGTCCGTTGCGTGATAGCCTCGCTCCAGTTGGACTGTAGTTGCTCTTTTACCTTCTGGTTCTTGGCGAACATCATGATACCCGATGTGTCTCGGTCCAGACGGTGCAAGACGAATATCTTGTTGCGAGGGTCGCATTCTTTCAAGTAATCGCTCAGGATACGGTAGGCCGTACGCTCTTTGATACGATCGGTAGATACGGATAGCAAACCTTCCCGCTTGTTGATCACGATGAGGTCGTCGTCTTCCCAAACAATTCTAAGTAACGGGTTGTTGAATTCCACCTTCCCTCTTCCATAGTTGATTCCGACCGTATCGTTAGGGTTCAGCGGGGCATCGAACTGCCGGGTGACTTTCCCGTTTACCGAGATCTGTCCCCTGCTCAATAATCCTTTCACGGATGAACGGCTCTGTTCTTTTAATAACTCGAACAGGAAAGGTAGCAAAGTGTTACTTTCACCCACCGTTACCCGTCGTTCTTTAGAGGGTTTACGTCGATTATCCCCTCCTTTATACTCAGATCGCTTTCTCATATCTATTTTTTATAGTACGCGAAGATACAGGCATTTACGCGAAACTGCAATAGCGCGGAATAGAAAAACCGTTATAAATAGTTTGCTTGTTATAGGAATAAACCTTCAAATCCCCGGATGTAAAAGTAATTGCCATTCACTCTATTTTCAAAATAGTGGCGTGGTCCTTATAAATCACGTCGTGATCTGTACAATCCACGGCTTGGTCTGTATAAACCACGTCGTGGTTTGTAGAATAGTGGCGTGTCCGACAGGGAATGCCTATTGTCTCGGCCGACTATATTTCCCGATGCTCAGCGTTTTTTGTCTATATTTTTTGTACTTTCGCGGATCGAGAAATGTGTAAAGACTAATTAGTTATAAAAATATGGAAATCGCTAGTAAGTACAATCCCGCTGAAGTAGAGGGGAAGTGGTATCAGTATTGGTTGGATAACGGCTTCTTTAAGTCAAAGCCAGACGGCCGTGAGCCGTATACGATTGTAATCCCGCCCCCTAACGTCACCGGCGTATTGCACATGGGACATATGCTTAACAATACGATCCAAGATATCTTGGTTCGCCGTGCCCGTATGATGGGTAAGAACGCTTGTTGGGTACCGGGTACGGACCATGCTTCGATCGCAACGGAGGCGAAAGTGGTGAATCGTTTGGCTGGGCAAGGAATCAAGAAGACCGATCTGACTCGCGACGAGTTTTTGCGGCATGCTTGGGAATGGAAAGAAGAGCATGGCGGCATTATCTTGAAGCAGCTTCGTAAATTGGGTGCTTCCTGCGATTGGGATCGTACGGCGTTCACGATGGACGAGAAACGTTCGGAGAGCGTTATCAAGGTTTTTGTCGATCTATATAAGAAAGGTTTGATCTACCGGGGTGTCCGTATGGTGAATTGGGACCCGAAGGCGTTGACGGCCCTGTCCGATGAGGAGGTTATCTATAAGGAAGAGCATAGTAAGTTGTACTATCTTCGCTATAAGATCGTAGGCGAGGAGGGATACGCCATTGTCGCCACTACCCGTCCGGAGACGATTATGGGAGATACGGCGATGTGTATCAACCCGAACGACCCGAAGAACCAACATCTGAGAGGAAAGAAAGTGATCGTTCCGCTGGTAGGCCGTGAGATTCCGGTGATCGAGGATGATTACGTAGATATAGAGTTCGGTACGGGCTGTTTGAAAGTGACCCCGGCACACGATGTAAACGACTATATGTTGGGCGAGAAATATAATTTGCCTTCTATCGATATATTCAACGATAACGGTACGCTGAGCGAGGCCGCTGGCCTGTACGTGGGCATGGATCGTTTTGATGTCCGCAAGCAAATCGAGGAAGACTTGCGTAACGCTGACCTTTTGGAGAAGGTAGAGGCTTACGAGAACAAGGTGGGTTTCTCGGAGCGTACGAACGTGCCTATCGAACCGAAATTGTCTATGCAATGGTTCTTGAAGATGGAACATCTAGCCCAGATCGCCTTGGAGCCGGTCATGAACGACGATATCAAGTTCTATCCGCCGAAATTCAAGAATACCTATCGCCATTGGATGGAGAATATCAAGGACTGGTGTATCAGCCGTCAGCTTTGGTGGGGGCACCGTATCCCGGCTTACTTCTTGCCGGAAGGCGGTTACGTGGTAGCCGAGACGGAAGAGAAAGCTTTGGAACTGGCGAAAGAGAAATGCGGTAACCCGAATCTGACCATGTCTGATTTGCGTCAGGACGAGGACGTATTGGACACTTGGTTCTCTTCTTGGCTGTGGCCGATCTCCCTGTTCGACGGTATCAATAACCCGGATAATGAGGAAATCAATTATTACTATCCGACCAGTGATTTGGTAACCGGACCGGATATTATTTTCTTCTGGGTAGCCCGTATGATTATGGCCGGCTATGAGTACAGAGGGAAAATGCCGTTTAAGAGCGTTTACTTTACGGGTATCGTTCGCGATAAGCTGGGACGTAAGATGTCCAAATCTTTAGGAAACTCTCCCGATCCGTTGCAATTGATCGAGCAATACGGTGCGGACGGCGTGCGTATGGGCTTGATGCTTGCGGCTCCTGCCGGAAATGATATTCCTTTCGATGATGCTTTGTGCGAGCAAGGACGTAACTTCAATAATAAGATATGGAACGCTTTCCGCTTGGTGAAGGGCTGGACGGTAGACGATACGATCGCCCAGCCGGAGGCTTCCGCTATCGCCGTGAAATGGTTCAAGATGCAGCTGGATAAGACAATCGCCGAGGTAGACGATTCTTTCAGTAAATATCGTCTGAGCGAGGCGATGATGGCTGTCTATAAATTGTTCTGGGATGAGTTCTCCTCATGGTATCTGGAGATGGTAAAACCGGGGTATCAGCAGCCGATCGACAAGGCTACTTATGAGGCTACACTCGGTTTCTTCGATGCCTTGCTTCGTTTGCTTCATCCTTTCATGCCGTTTATTACCGAGGAATTATGGCAAGCCCTTGAGCCTCGTAAGGAAGGTGAGAGCTTGATGGTTGCCCAAATGCCGGAAGTAGCTGTTGCGGATAGCGCTTATTTGGATGCTTTCGAGATCGTGAAAGAGATCGTTGGCGGTGTCCGTACAATTCGTTTGCAAAAGAATATACCGAATAAGGATGCGCTGGAATTGCAGATCGTGGGTGAGCACAATGAGGCATTCAACGCTGTGATCGCTAAGATGTGTAACCTCTCTTCCATCTCCAAGGTAGAGGAGAAAGCGGCCGGCGCTGTATCGTTCTTGGTACGTACGACTGAATATGCCGTACCTTTAGGCAATCTGATCAATGTGGAAGAAGAGTTGGCTAAGCTTCAAGAAGAATTGAAATACCAAAAAGGTTTCTTGACTTCTGTCATGAAGAAATTAGGCAATGAGAATTTCGTAAGCAAAGCCCCGGCGAAAGTAATCGAGATGGAGAAGAAAAAGCAGGCCGATGCCGAATCGAAGATTAAGTCTATCGAGGAAAGTATCGCCGCCTTGACAAAATAAAGAGAACAGCTGTTTCTTTGAAATAAGAGCCTATATCAATCTTTCTTTGATTGATATAGGCTTTTTTGTTGATTGAGTTGAAAATTATAATATTAAACTTGTAAATAATGATACGCCGTTGTCTAAATTTTACTAACTTGCCACACATTAACTAATTGATGTCTATTTTGTAAACTTTAAATGCGAAACATACTGTTAATAATATATTTATCTCTTACCCCAATATTTGTAGCTACTGCGGCCACTGATATCGATAGCATGGAATGTGTGCTGGCAAAAATGCCTTCGGGTGACAGGCTTGTGAAGTTGGATGAACTTGCTAGTGATAAAGGACAAGGGCTGGATTATAAATATTATGCGGATAGATTGCTCAAGGAGGCGGAGTTGAGTAAGGATGATACTTATAAAGGCAACGCTTTGTTCCAGATCATCCGGTATTATTATTCCCGGAATATAGACAGTATGCATTTTTTCATAAAGAAAGCCGAGCCTATTTATTTAGCCCAAAAACGTTATGAGGATCTTTGCCGAGTTAAGGGATGGTATATTTACGCTTTATCGAGTAATGGCGAGAAGGAAAGGGTGCTAGAGAATGTACAGGCATTGAAAGATCTATCCAGCGAACTTGATTTTCCGGATGGTATGGCGAATCAAGCCCTGGCGGATTTTTACTTCAGTACGGGATTTGACGCGGAGGGAATCGCCTTGTATGAGGAGGTTTTCCTGGATATGGAGAAAAGGGATTCCCCATTGGCCAAAAGGATTACCGTTATCCGGCATTTACAAAATGAAAATATCCAAGCATCGAAGAGACTGTTTTATTTAAAGAAATTGAAAGAGTATATCGTGGAATGCGAAGAAAAAGGAATAGAGGAATTAGACGAAGATACTCCTTTATATTATGTTAAATACCTCTATCACCGTAGTTACGCCTTGCTGGGTATTGATAAGAAAGATGTCGCCCTCACATCTTATCATCTAGTTCGTGCAGAGAAGTTGGTTAAAGACTGTAACATGAGGGATGAATATCTCTCGATTTCTAATATCCGTTTACTCTATTATCGGATATCGGGCGATTATGAGCGGGGGAAAGCATTGGCTAATGAGTTAATTGATTATTGCTTACAACGTAAGAGGGCGGTATCCGTATTGGGATTGATGAAGGATAAGGCCATAATATGCTATAATTCAGGCCATGGAATGGAGGCTGCGGATGCGTATCGCGAGTATATCAGTTTGAAGGATTCAGTGACTAATGCTGCATTTTATAATGATTTAGCGAATTTACGAGCTCGTCATGACGTGGATAAATTGGAATTGGCAAATAAGAAGATGGAATTGGAGGCGGCTCATTCACGTACGAAATTATTGGTGATGGGTGGAGGGCTTGTTCTATTGTTGCTGGTTTGTTGCTCTTTGGGGTATATTTCTTATTCACGGCATAAATATGGATTGCAATTGAAACAGGCAAAAGATAAGGCGGAGGAAGCCGATCGTCTGAAATCGGCTTTCCTTGCCAATATGAATCATGAGATACGTACTCCATTAAATGCCATTGTCGGTTTCTCACAAGTATTGGTTGATGAGGAGGATCGGGAAACAAGACAAGAGTTCGCGGACATTATCCAGAATAATAACGAGCTGTTGCAGCGGTTAATCGCGGATGTCCTGGACCTATCCAAGATCGAGTCAAATTCGATGCCTCTCATTTATAAGGACCAAGATATCCCTACCTTGATGAAAGAGATTTATAGCATGATCCTATTGCGTATGCATGAGGGGGTGGAGCTTGAATTATATGATTGTGAGGAGCTGGTTATGGAGACTGACCGGAATCGTCTGACTCAAATCCTGACAAATCTGTTGACGAATGCGATCAAGCATACACAAGAGGGATCTATTCGTTTCGGATATAAGAGATCGGCTTTATCCGTGGAGTTCTTCGTGCAAGATAGTGGAGAAGGAATACCGGAAGATAAGATCGATACGATATTCAGCCGTTTCGTGCAATTGGATAACTGGAGTAAGGGGGTTGGCTTGGGGCTCGCTATTTGCCAAGGCTTGGTTGAACAGATGGGTGGAAATATCCGGGTTACTTCGAGGGTAGGTGAAGGCTCTGTCTTCTATGTGACTTTGCCATTGATACGGCCGAGGATAAGCTCGTAGTGATAATTATTATAATCTTGCGGTATGAGACAACTACGTATTATTTTCCTATTCCTGCTTTTACTGTCATCCGTTCGTATATTGGCGGCGGGGAGTGATAGCTTGCGCCGGCAGGAGGCGGACGAATTGTATAGGCTAATTCGCTATTACTATTCGAAAAATACGGATAGTATGCGCTATTTCATACAAAAGGCGGAGCCTGTGTTTTTGGAGGTAGGACGTATTGAGGACCTGTTTCGGGTAAAAGGCTGGAATATCTATACCATGACGAGCCGCCGGGAGGATGATGGGGTTCTGCGGGAGGTGAATGCGTTGAAGGCCCTTTCTAAAGAATTGAATTTCCCGGAGGGTGCCGATATGGCGAACCAAGCGTTAGCGGACTTTTATATCGAGACGGGATTCATGAGTGAAGGTATCGCCTTATACGAAGAGGTGCTTCAGGGAATGGAGGAGCGTGACACCCCTTTGCCCAAGCGGATTTATATCATTCGCCAGATATTGAACAAAGGGAGGACGGTCGAGACAAGGAAACGCTATCTGGAGAAGTTGAAAGCCTATATCGACTATTGTGACGGGAATGGGATTACGGAATTGAATGAAGAGATGTCGGTGAATTACCTTAAATATCTCTATCACCGTTCGTATGCGGTTCAAGGTATCGAGATGAATGATGCCAAATTAGCCCATTCGCATTTAATATTGACCAAACGTTGTGTGGAAGAGGCGAATTTAGTTAGAGAGACTCAAACGGTCATGAACTTGGAGCTGGACTATTCTATATTTATAAAAGACTATGACAGGGCTTTAACCTTTGTCGATACGTTACTCTCTATCGTTAGCTCTGAAAAGAAGAATACCCAAATACTATTGATGCTGGCGAAAAAGGCGGATATCCTTTTACAGAAAGGGGAAGGGGTAAAATCCGCTAAGACCTATCAAATATATACGCATTTGAAAGACTCGCTTATGAGCGCCGAATTTTATGCGGATTTGGCTATGCTGAGGAACTAGCATGATGTGGATAAACTGGAATTGGCAAATAAGAAGATGGAGCTGGACGCGAGCCATCTACGTGCTAATTTATTGACAATGGGAGGAGGTCTTGCGATTTTGATGATCATCTGTTGCTTCTTGGGATATATCTCGTATTCCCGGCATCGGTACGGATTGAGGCTGGAGAGGGCTAAGGAAAAGGCGGAGGAAGCCGATCGCCTGAAGTCCGCGTTTTTAGCGAACATGAATCATGAGATACGGACACCTTTGAACGCTATCGTAGGTTTCTCGCAAGTATTGGTGGATGAGGAAGACCGGGAGACAAGGCTTGAGTTCTCAAATATCATCCAGAGTAATAATGAGTTGTTGCAGCGGTTGATCGGGGATGTGCTCGATCTATCCAAGATCGAGTCAAATTCCATGCCTCTGATTTATAAGGAGCTGGATATTGGTTTGCTGATGAAAGAGATTTATAGCATGATCTTGTTGCGTATGCCGTCGGGCATAGAGTTGCGACTGAACGACTGCGAGGCCTTGGTGATGGAGGCTGATAAGAACCGCTTGACACAAATCCTTACGAATTTGCTCACGAATTCGATCAAGCATACCGAGAAGGGGTTCATCCGTTTTGGATATAAGAGAACGGCGGCTTCTGTCGAGTTTTTCGTGGAGGATAGCGGAGAGGGAATACCGAGAGATAAGATCGATTCCATATTCAGCCGTTTTGTCCAATTGGACAGTTGGAGCAAAGGCGTTGGACTGGGATTGGCTATCTGTCGGGGATTGGTAGAGCAAATGGGAGGAAAGATATGGGTTACCTCTGAGCTGGGAAAAGGCTCGATCTTTTATGTAACTTTGCCACTGATTCGTCCGAATGCTGGCTCGTAAAGATCTTTTTATTATCTTGCGGGGTGAAAACTGTTTATGATGATAGTATACATTATTATATATAATATAAACCATGAAACACTCAAGACGTTTATTTTTTAAGCAAGGATTGGCCGGGGCTCTCTTGTTGGGAACTTCCGCTATCGCTAAGGCCGGTTTGCCGGACCCTGTAAAACCAAAGGCTCCGAAGGCCGTAAATCCATTCCATCTGGGAATGGCGGGATATACTTTCGTTAATTTTGATTTAGATACGACGTTGAAGACGTTGGAACGATTAGATATCCATTATCTTTGCGTCAAGGATTTCCATTTGCCGTTGAATAGTACGGATGAGCAGATTCGGGCTTTTCATGATAAATGCGCTGCCCATAAAGTGACGGGATATGCCGTAGGTCCTATTTATATGAAGAGCGAGGAAGAGATAGACCGTGCGTTTGATTATGCGAAGCGGGTAGGAGTGAAGTTGATCGTCGGTGTCCCGAATTACGAGCTTTTACCCTATGTGGATAAAAAAGTGAAGGAGTATGATTTCCATTACGCCATCCACTTGCACGGTCCTGATATTAAGACGTATCCCGACGCTACGGACGTTTGGGAGCATACGAAGGATTTAGACCCCCGTATCGGTATGTGTCTGGATGTCGGGCATGACTTGCGAAACGGCTGTGATCCTGTGGCCGACTTGAAGAAATACCATACCCGGGTGTTCGATATGCACATCAAGGACGTGACGGATTCTTCGAAGGCGGGAGTCGGCATCGAGATCGGTCGTGGAAAGATCGACTTCCCTGCGTTGATCCGTATGATGCGGGAAGTTAATTACACGGGAATGTGCAGCTTAGAACACGAGACAGTCCTGAAAGACCCATTCTTGGGGATCGCGGAGTCTATCGGCTATTTCAAGGCTGTGAGTGATTTGACATAATGTGGGGGCGTAAATCGCCCCCTTTTAAATAGATGAAGATGAGAAGCATTCTTTTTATAGGCATAGCGGGTTTGTTGTCCGCTTGTAGCACGATTAATTATGTAGGTATCGAGACGTATAATCCTGCGGAGGTGACGTTTCCTGAGAATGTCGCCAAGGTACTTATCGTAAACAATGCCGTTCCCCAACCGGAGGATGCGGGTTACGAATACACCTTGCAGGGAGAAAAGCAGGATACTTGCAAAGCGAAAGCGGATAGTGCGCTGTTTGACGCTTGCCGTACTTTAGGGGAGGCTATCGTGGAGGCTTCTTATTTTAACGACGTATTGCTTTACCATGATGCGGTTCGAAAAGATAATCAGGCGTTTCTGGATACGAAACTTACCCAAGGGCAAGTAGTGTCGCTATGCGATGAGACTGGTGCCGATGCGGTTATCTCCATCGACCGCTTGCTGTTCGATATGAAGAAAAGCGTAGGTACCTTGGGCGAAGGGTATGTAATGGGAATGATCGACGTGCAGATGGCTGGCGTGATACGCAGTTACGTTCCCGATCGTGAGGCTCCACTGGCGACGGTACATATGAAAGATAGTATTTATTGGGCGGAAAGTGCGGATTATATGCCGATCTTGGATAAGGTATTGCCCTCTCCGGAGAATGCTTTGCGTGGGGCCGGTAAATATTTCGGGGCGAAGGTCTACGCTAATTTTGTTCCTCATTGGGAGAAGGAGACTCGTTGGTACTTTACCGGAATGGGTTCACGTTGGAAAGAGGCTTCCGCTTATGCGGCTAATGAGAAATGGGATATGGCGGAAGATCGTTGGTCCGGGCTTTACCGGGGTACGGAAAACTGGAAAAGCCGGGCGAAGGCGGCCTCTAATCTGGCCCTATGCCATGAGATGAGAGGAGATTTAAAAGAAGCCTATGAGTGGGCTCATAAATCATACGATTTATTCAAGCGTAATAGTGGTGATAATGATAAGAGTACCAAATTATTGGAACTCTATGTGCAGGCGTTGGCCGAACGAATTCGTTCCGATAAGAAACTAAATGTGCAATTTGGTGAGGATTAACGGCGTTATTCGGTGAATTATTATTACTTTTGACGCATATTCGAATAAAGGAGAATTAATATATGAACGCAAATATAGCAAAGGTTCAATCCCTCATCGAGAATGCTTTTACGTCGGCTATTGAAAAGCTGGCCAAGGATGAGTCCGGTAATTTTATAAGCGACTTATATGTGCAGGCCGATGCGGAAAGCGGGGAACTGCAAATTTATGATGATGAGGAGCATTTGATCGAAAAGATCGTTATCTTCGATTGGGTGAACTCGAACGAGGAGGAGAACGCATTCAATAAGCGGGTTGCCGCTTCGGTGAAGGCGGTCCTTACGATCTTATCCACCAAGAATATTTTTGACGCTCCCCGGTTCATGAAACCTCTTTCTGTTAGCTTGACTGATGAAGATTTTGTTGTGATAGAGGAACTTCTCTTCATAGACGATGATGTGCTTCGTCTGGACGATCCTCTATTAAAAGATTTAGATGCGGATTTAGATGATTTTTTAGCGAATCTTCTTGCAGATGTCAAATAAACCCTGTATCTTTGCGCCCGAAATAAAGAAACAAATGTTGCCGAAATAGCTCAGCTGGTAGAGCAACGCATTCGTAATGCGTAGGTCGCCGGTTCAAGTCCGGCTTTCGGCTCGCAATAAAAGGCAGTTATCTAAAAGATAGCTGCCTTTTTTTATGGTTTGTTTAAAATTGAACACGTATCATTTGTATCAAATGAATAAGAGGATATGGAATCAACAGCTGAATATATGAATATCTTGCGTGATTATATGGCGA
>OGIC01000782.1_pt1 | contig 14038 bp, 10 predicted proteins | sample 1571681 | NCBI WGS metagenome assembly OGIC01 (sample SAMEA2582046, study PRJEB24529) | metagenome | biome: Human gut stool | place: China | collected 2011
ATCGGAGTCTTTTTAGCTAATAATTCAGCTAATTTATCAGTTGTAATAGTAGGAGTCTTACTAAAAAAATTAGTAAAAAACATTTTTAATCACCTTTATAATTTGTATATCTAATAGACAATTTTAAGTTAAAATTGCAAAGAATACAATAAAAAAATAGGAAGATAAAAACTTCCTATATATAGTAATTATATTAATACCAGTTATTTGCTTCCCAATGAGCTTTAGCAGCAGTCCATGAACCATAACGAGAAGCTACATATTCATTAGCAACTTTTTCTTGGTTTTCGGCAGAATAGTCACCATTCAAGTAAGTTGCAGTTAATTGATACTTACCATAGTAGATACCATTCTTAGCTGTGTAACTACCACCAGATTCCTTATTAGCAATCCATTCTCTAGCAGCATCTTCATCGCTAGAAGTAGAGCTAGTAGTAGTATTTTGAGTAGCTGTTGTAGTAGCAGCAGGTGTAGTACTTGCTGAAGAATAGTTAGAGTTAGTATTAGCTACAGTATTATTTACAGAACTAGTAGTATCTGTCCAAGTTGTAGTAGGAGCTTCAGCAGGTGTATTTTCTACATATGTTGTAGTAGCAGGTGCTTGAACTTCTGCTTGTGCTTGAGTTGTTGTAGTTTCTGTTTCTACAGGAGCTGCTGTTTGATCAGTAGTATTTGTGGAAACTGCATCATTTGTTGTAGTAGCTGCTTGATCAGTATTTGTAGCATCAACTTGTGTTTCAGAAGTTGTAGTATCGCTAGCAACATTAGTTTGAACATCTTGAGTAGTTGTATCTTCAGGAGTAGCTGTTTGGTCAACAGTAGTTGTAGTATCTTGAACTTGATCTGTTGCAGCAGGCACATTATTTTGAGCAGCACTATAATCAGTTTGAGTATAGTTAGCTTGTGCATCTGTATTTTGAGCGTAATTTTGTTGGTATTGGGATGCAGTTTGATATGTAGTTGTAGTATAACTACCATCGCCCATTTCAAGAGTTTGACCAACAAAGATCAAATCAACATTTTCAAGGTTATTTAATTGTTGTACGTTATCAACGGTAGTAGCATGGTCTAAAGCAAGTTGAGAAACAGTATCACCGGATTTTACAGTGATTTTGTCAGCTTTAGCACCATTAGCAGCTGCACCAGTTGCGATAATACCAGTAGCGGCAGTTAAGGATAATAAAGTCTTGTTTAATTTCATATACTAAGTTCACTCCAAATTAAATAGATTTTCTGTCTATACTTATATAGTATAACTAAAAATCGTTTACATTAAAATAGTAAAAATATTACTAAGTTATTAATTTTTTGTAATCTTAGCTTTTTTTAATTATTTTTTTGAAAGGGGAGAAGAAATAATAAAGTTGGGTAAAGGTTGATAAATAGCTAATAGTAAGTAGAAATTTATTTTAGATAAAGTATTGTAATTTACTGATGCTTAGTGTAGTATTAATGACATATTAATTAATAGAAAAGAAGTGATTAGATTGGATTTAATTATTCCAAAGGATTATGATCCTAAATTATCAATCCGCGAAACCCAAGAAGCAATTCGTTATATTCGCGAAACATTCCAAGATGAATTTGGCAAGGAAATGGGCTTAAATCGTGTTTCAGCTCCAATGTATGTCGAAAAGAGTTCAGGGATTAATGATAATTTGAATGGGTATGAAAAACCAGTATCTTTTACTATGAAAGATATGCCTGGCGAAACCATCGAAGTTGTCCATTCTTTGGCTAAATGGAAACGTATGGCCTTGAAGAAATATGGCTTCGGCTTACATGAAGGTTTATATACTAATATGAACGCTATTCGCAAGGATGAAGATTTGGATAATTTCCATTCTAGTTATGTTGATCAATGGGATTGGGAAAAAGTCATTTCCAAAGATGAACGCAATGAAAAAACATTAAAAGAAACAGTTGAATTAATCTTTAAAGTTGTCAAGCATATGGAACACGAAGTATGGTACAAATTCCCTAATGCTGTTTACCATTTGCCTGATAAGATTCATTTTATAACTTCACAAGAATTGGAAGACAAATATCCAGAGTTAGAAGATGCTAAAGATCGTGAAAATGCCATCTGTAAAGAACTAGGTTGTGTCTTTGTGATGCAAATTGGTGATGTTCTAAAGAGTGGTAAGCGTCATGATGGTAGAGCTCCTGACTATGATGATTGGAAATTAAATGGTGACATCTTATTCTGGTATGAACCATTACAATGTGCTTTAGAATTATCAAGTATGGGTATTCGTGTTGATGAAGATTCTATGGTGGAACAGTTGAAGAAGACAGGCGATGAAGATCGTTTGAAATTACAATATCATAAGATGATTTTGAACAAAGAATTACCATACACAATTGGTGGAGGAATTGGACAATCTCGCTTATGTATGTTACTTCTAGGTAAAGCACATGTTGGGGAAGTACAAGCAAGTATTTGGCCAGATGAAATGCTTAAAAAATGTGAAGAAAATGGTATTCATATTTTGTAGTATCAAGTGATGATTATCATTAGATATAAATAATGTATGTAATTTTAAATATGATACTAAATATTTTATTAAAAGTACTAGTAATTAAATGATTACTAGTACTTTTTTTGTGTATTTAAGTAAACCATCTAAATTAATTAAAATTATATTGAAAACACTTTCAAACAAAAATGGTATAAAATATTGAAAACAATTAATAAAAAGGCTAAAATAACATTGTAAAGAATTATTTAAGATTAGTGGTATACTGATTTTTTTAAAATTTGAATGGAGGTTTATCGTTATGAGTATTTTAAGTTTGGCTCGTTTCCAATTTGCCATGACGACCATATTCCATTTCTTCTTCGTTCCATTTTCAATCGGAATGGTTTTTATGGTTGCGTTGATGGAAACATGCTATGTTCGTACAAAGAACGAAGCTTATAAGAAAATGACAAAGTTCTGGGGGAATATTTTCTTGTTGAGCTTCGCTGTTGGTGTTGTAACCGGGCTTATTCAAGAGTTCCAATTTGGTATGAACTGGTCAGATTACTCTAGATTCATGGGGGATATCTTTGGTGCTCCACTTGCTATGGAAGCTTTACTATCTTTCTTCATTGAATCTACATTTATTGGTTTATGGATGTTTACTTGGGATAGAGTGAAACCAGGTTTGCACTTATTCTTTGTTTGGATGGTTGTAATTGGTACAATGACATCTGCTCTTTGGATTTTGACTGCTAACTCATTTATGCAACATCCAGTAGGTTATACAATCCGTAATGGACGTGCTGAAATGACAAGTTTTTCTGCTCTATTAAGAAACCCACAAGTTTGGTATGAATGGGGACACGTTATTTCTGGTGCTATCATGATGGGTGGTGTAGTTGTAGCTGGTATGGCTGCATTTAGACTTTTGAAGAGAAAGTCTCTATCTGAAGTAAGTAAGGATATTTTCAAACGTTCAATGCGTTTAGGTATGATCGTAAGTTTACTAGGTTCCTTATCTGTAATGGGTGTAGGTGACCTTCAAATGAAAGACTTACTTCACACACAACCAATGAAATTTAGCGCAATGGAAGCATTGTACAAAGATACTGGTAAATCAGCAGGTTGGACAGTTGTCGGAATTGCTGATACCAAGAATCATAAGACAAATTATACAATTGAAATTCCAGGTATGTTGAGTGTTCTTTCCTATGGTAAGACAACTGGTTCAGTTAAAGGTATGGACACAATCAACAAAGAATTACAAGCAAAATACGGAACTAAGAATAATTACTACGTTCCAGTTAACACATTATTCTGGAGTTTCCGTGTAATGGCAGGTTTTGGTGCTTTAACATTCCTTGTATCTGCTTTAGGATTGTTCTTCACACGTAAGAAGAAGGCAAGTCTATTTAATACAAATTGGATGTTGTGGGTTGTAGCTTTAATGACATTTACACCATTCTTGGCAAATACATGTGGTTGGTTAATTACAGAATTAGGTCGTTACCCATGGACTGTATATGGATTATTTACAATCGCACAAAGTGTATCACCAAGTGTTTCTGCAACATCATTATTGATTTCAAACATCTTATACTTTGCAATTTTCACAGTTCTAGCTATTGTAATGGTTGGCTTTGTAGTTAAGGAACTTCGTAAAGGCCCTGACGAAGCTAGTGAACCTGAATTTGCAAAACATGGTTTAGATCCTTTTGACAAGGAGGCGTTTTAGATGACTGCTTTACAATTTTTATGGTTCATTTTAATTGGGGTACTATTTGCAGGTTTCTTCTTCCTTGATGGATTTGATTATGGTGTAGGGATGGCAACTAAGACTTTGGCACAAAATGATGCTGAAAGAACTCAATTAATTAGAACAATCGGTCCAGTTTGGGACGGAAATGAAGTTTGGCTCATCACTGCTGGTGGGGCAATGTTTGCTTCTTTCCCTTACTGGTATGCATCCTTATTCTCAGGATACTACTTAATTTTATTAATTATCCTATTAGGTTTAATTATTCGTGGAGTATCATTTGAATTTAGACATCATGCTGAAGGTGCTAAGAAGAGAACATGGGATTGGACTTTAGCAATCGGTAGTTTCATCGTACCATTCTTCTTTGGTATTTTATTCATCAGTATGGTTCAAGGCATGCCAATTGATGCTAATGGTAATATGCATGCTGGTTTCTTTGATTACATCAATGTCTTTTCAGTTGTTGGTGGTGTAGCTTTAACTTTATTAGTTTACTTACATGGTTTGAACTACATTGCATTGAAGACAGAAGGTGCTATCAGAGATAGAGCTAAGAACTATGCTCAATTCTTATATTGGGTACTATATGTAGGTTTGGTTGTATTTGCACTATTGTTAATTTTCCAAACAGACTTCTTGAAAGTACATCCAATTAGCACATTAGCTATTTTAGTTGTAATTGTACTTTTAACTGTTTTAGCACATGTATCAGTATTTAAAGGTAAGGAAATTAATTCTTTCATTTATAGTGGATTGACTTTAGTAGCTTTAGTAGCATTACTATTCTCAGGTTTATTCCCACGTTTGATGATTTCCTCTATCAGTGCTAAATACAATTTAGTAATTTCGACAGCATCTTCAACACCTTATACTTTGAAGATCATGACAATTGCAACATTCTGTCTTTTACCTTTTGTATTGGCATACACAATTTGGGCATACTACATCTTCAGAAGAAGAATTAAAATGCCTACTATAACGGAGGGTGAATAATGTTTGATAAGGGTTTATTAACCCTGACAGACATTAAAAAAACTATGAGAGGGCTTGTAGGACTTTATATCCTACAAGCTTTTCTTATAGTTGGTCAAGCTGTCAGTCTAGGGTTAGTGATTACACATTTATGGAATGGAAAACCACTTAAGGAACAATTTATTTATATTATTGGTTTTATAATTTCTTTTGCTGGAAGAGAAGGGCTACAATGGTGGAGCAATCGCTGGTTAGACGATTATGCACGTGTAGAAGCAAAGAAATTACGTAAAACTTTATTAGAAAAAGTCTTCATTTTAGGTCCAGAATTGGTACAGAAACAAGGAACTGGACACATGGTCACTTTGACTTTAGATGGTATTTCTGAAGTTGAAGATTATATTCAACTAACACTTAGCAAAATGATTAGTATGATGATTGTGCCAATTGTAGTTTTAGCGATGGCCTTTTATCTGGATTGGGTATCAGGAGTAATCTTATTCTTCATCTATCCTTTAATTGTATTGTTTATGATTATTTTAGGATATGCAGCTAAGGCTAAGGCAGATAAACAATTTGTTTCTTTTCAACGTTTATCCAATCACTTTATTGATTCTTTACGAGGAATTGATACATTAAAATACTTTGGTTTAAGTAAACGATACGCCAACAGTATTTATAAGACAAGTGAACGCTTTAGAAAGACTACAATGAGTGTATTACGCGTTGCAATTCTTTCAACATTTGCGTTAGACTTTTTTACAACTTTATCAATCGCGGTAGTAGCTGTATTTTTAGGATTACGTTTGATCAATGGTGAAATTACATTATTTCCAGCTTTAACAGTATTGATTTTATCGCCGGAATACTTCTTACCAATTAGAGCATTCGCTAATGATTATCATGCAACTTTAAATGGGAAAAATTCCTTCCACTCAATTCAAGAAATTATCAATAGTGCTGAAGTTAAAGAAAGTAAGTTAGAGCTTCATCAATGGCAACCTACAGATAGTTTGAAACTAGATAATATTGAGTTTGCTTATGATGATAATGCAGAACCAGTTAAGTTTAATACAGAGTTTACAGGCTATCAAAAAGTTGGAATTATTGGAATGAGTGGGGCTGGTAAGACAACTCTAATTAATTTGTTAAGCGGCTTTTTACCTTTGAAAAATGGAAAATTTGAAATTCAAGGTAAAGAAACTACTGATTTAAATGAAGATGCATGGCGAAATCAAATTATCTATATTCCACAAAGTCCATATATCTTTGATAATACTTTGCGTTACAATATTGCTTTCTATACACCTGATGCTAGCGATGAAGAAATTATTGAAGCAATTAAAGCAGTAGGATTGGAAGATTTATTAGAAGAACTTCCAGATAAACTTGATACATTAATTGGTAATGGTCAAAGAACCTTAAGTGGTGGACAAGCTCAACGAATTGCTTTGGCTAGAGCATTTTTAGATAAGCAAAGAAAAGTATTGATTTTTGATGAACCAACAGCTCACTTAGATATTGAGACTGAATTGGAATTAAAGGAAAGAATGTTACCTTTAATGAAGGATAGATTGGTAATTTTTGCTACACATCGTCTACATTGGATGAAAGATATGGATAAAATCGTCGTCTTAAAGGATGGAAAAATTGCCGAAGAAGGACAATATGATGAATTGTTAGCTCATCAAGCATATTTCTATGAATTATTAAATCGAGCAAAAGGTGGTGAAAAGAATGTTTAAGAAAATTCCATTATTACAAGAATTGAAAAAAGATACTTGGGTTAAGCCTTTCTTGAAAAAATACAAGAAAACTTTGGTACTAGCAATTTTCTTAGGAATTTTAACATTCTTTTGTGCAGGAGCCTTGATGTTTAATTCTGGTTATCTAATTAGTCGTTCAGCTACACGTCCAGAAAATATTTTGCTAGTTTATGTTCCAATTGTTTTGACACGTGCATTTGGTGTAGGTAGACCGGTATTCCATTATCTTGAAAGATTAACAAGTCATAACTGGGTTTTTAAAATGACTTCTGATTTACGTGTTAAGTTGTATAAGGCTTTGGAAAAAGATGCGGTATTCTTTAAGAGTAAGTATCAACTCGGCGATGTTTTAGGATTATTATCAGAAGATATTAATCACATCCAAAATTTATATTTAAGAACCATTTTCCCAACCTTTGTTGCATGGGGACTTTATGTATTTGTTGTTATTGGAGTTGGTATTTTTTCAATTTGGATGGGACTTTTAATGTTATTAATGATAGGTATTATGTTAGTAGCATTCCCAATCTGGTCAGTTATCGTAAATGGTGCTAGACAAGAATATGAAAAGAAAATAAAGAATGAATTATACCTAGACTTAACTGATAATATTGTTGGGATTACAGATTGGATTTTTGCTCAACGTGGTCGTGATTATGTTAAGCTACATGAACAAAATGAGGAAAAATTGATGGATGTTCAAGAAAAACTACATCATTTTGATCAAATCAGAGATTATCTCTTACAGTTAGTGTTTATGTTGGTAGTTGTGAGTCTTATTTTATGGGGCGGTACATACCTAGGTGGCAGTAATGGAGTATATACAGGTCTAGCTAACTGGATTGCTGCTTTTGTTTTGTGTCTTTTCCCTGTGGTTGATGCATTTGCAGTAATTCCAGCTGCTTCACAAGAAACTAATGTATATAAGGATTCTTTAGTTAGATTAAATAGACTACAAGATAATTCATTTGAAGAAGAAAAATCAGAAATTAAATTAATTGCGCCTTATGATATTAAATTAGATAATGTGCATTTTAGATATGAAAATGGTAGTCGTGAAATCCTTAAGGGTATTAACTTAGATATATCTTCTGGCGATAAGTTAGCAATTTTAGGTCGAAGTGGTTCAGGTAAAAGTACGTTAGCTAACTTGATTAGAGGGGATAGAGTTGCTACTGAAGGTGCGATTACTATAAATGGTATTGACGTAAGCAAAGTTGGCGATCAAATTTCCAATTATATTGGAGTAATACATCAGACTCCATATTTATTTAATACTACTATTTTAAATAATCTTAGAATCGGAAATGAAGAGGCTACTATCGAGCAAGTATGGCAAGTGCTGGAACGTGTAGGCTTGAAAGATATGGTTAAAGCTTTACCACAAGGACTGGAAACAATGGTGGACGAAGCCGGAATGCGTTTTTCTGGTGGTGAAAGACATCGAATGGCATTGGCAAGAATTTTGTTAAAAGATGCTCCAATTATCATTTTAGATGAACCAACTGTGGGCTTAGATCCATTAACTGAACAAGAAGTAATTTCAATTTTTAATCGTGAATTGAAAGATAAAACTTTAATTTGGATAACTCATCACTTACAAGGTGTTGAAGCAATGGATCAAGTTATCTTTATTGAAGATGGAACTATTGAAATGCAGGGTAGTCCTGATTATTTGAGAAAAACAAACGAACGTTATCAAAAGCTTAAAGCAATTGATGAAGGACGATAAAATAAAAGTCATCATTCTAAAAAATTAGAGTGATGACTTTTTAATTTGTACGTTTTAATAAGACTTTAGTAAGTTTAGCAAGTTTCTTTTTAGCTGTAGAATCAGGTAATTTATCGATATCAATAAGTGCTTTATTAGTAAATTTAGCAGCTAAATCTTTAGCTTTTTCTACACCACCTAATTCAACGACTAAAGCTTGGATACGTTGAATTTCAGGTAAAGTTAGGTCTTGCTTTTTAGCTAATAAAGTATGTAATTCATCTGAATCTTCATTAAGAACTAGCAATAATGGTAAAGAATAAACCCCAGTTGCCAAATCTTCGAGAGTTGGTTTATTAAGTCTTGATGCGTCAGAATAATCAAGAATATCATCTAAAATCTGGAAACTAATTCCGATATTTTGTCCGATTCTAGTAGCTAAGCTAACGGTTTGTGAAGAAGCTCCACCAAAATATGCTCCTTCAGCACTTGCTAAGCGAAAAAGATAGGCGGTCTTACCATTTACATTACGCAAATAATTCAAGAAAGTTTGTTGGGTATTGTAGCGATGTTTCATCTGATTTAATTCGCCTAATAAAATTTTCTTCATAGTTCTTGAATTGATCTTAAAAAATGGTGTGTCTAAAACATTATCAGTGATTAAATCAAAGAAGACTGTAAATAAATAATCACCAGCATAGACTGCAATATCCTTACCAAATTGGCTTTGGACACTAACTTCACCACGCCGTTTAGGAGAATCATCAATAATATCATCATGAATAAGTGTGGACATATGTAAAACTTCAAGTGAAGTAGCTATATCAATGAGTTTTTTATCGTCTACACGATTTTGTGAGTCTGCTGTTAATTTGGTAAATAGTAAGAAAAAGGCTGGACGTAAAAATTTACCGCCATTGCTTGCCATTTTTGATAGAGCAGCTTGTAAATCAGGATAGTCGACAGAGATTTTATCTTGAAGATTATGTTTAACTTTTTCGATATCTTTTGCCAATTCAGGGTACTGTAACCATAAATTGAATGCCATTTTTTCACCACCTTAATGATAGTCTATGTTTCTATTTTACCCTAAAATAGCCTGTTCAACCACGATGAATTAAAAATTATTTTGAAGAATATGATTTTGTAATGAGTAAATAAAAAATTGAGACAAATAAGCAAAATTATTTTGCTAAATATGAATTTTTTGAGAGATTATTGTAACTAATTACATAAGAATATGGTAATATATTATGTAGAGGGTAATATATTTTATTTTACTAGGAGGCAGAGTTTTGTCTTTAAAAGTCTTCCTAGAGCTTGTTGAGATCAAAGCTAAAACGGCAAGTATTTTACCATTTTTGATAGGAATTTGTTTTAGTTATTACTACTATAACTCAGTACACTTAGGTCTATCGGTGGTATTTTTTGTTGCGATGCTTTTGTTTAATATGGCAGTTGACGCATTAGATAATTATAATGATTATCACCATGCAGTTGATAAACTAGAATATAAGCGTAAGACAAATATCATCGGAAGAGAAAATATCTCTCCTAAATTGGTATTTGTAATTTTAGCAATTATGACAGTAATTGCTGCAATTATGGGACTATATCTAGTATATGTAACTGGCTTGCCATTGCTTTGGATGGGAATGTTTTGTTTTGCTGTAGGAATTTTCTATTCCTCAGGTCCACGTCCTTTATCTAGTTTACCTTTAGGAGAATTTTTCTCCGGTATTACAATGGGTTTTGTAATAAGCTTAATCTGTGTTTATCTTAATTCATACCAAATGTTTTCATGGCATTGGGAGAATCTAGCTAAGGTATTTTTGATTTCTTTACCAAATATCTTATGGATTTCTAATCTAATGTTAGCTAATAATATTTGTGATTATGATGAGGATGAAAGAAATAACCGACACACAATTGTTCATTTTATTGGTGTAAAAAATGCTTTATTTGCATTTAGCTTGAAGAATGTTTTAGCATTTGCTGCAATTATTCTATCTTTTTATCTCAAACTAGCACCATGGACAAGTTTGTTAGCTTTGTTGGCAATACCATTTGTATATAAACAAGATAGGATGTTGATGAAAGAACAAGTTAAATCCAAAACATTTAAGTGTGCAGTAAAGATTTTAGCTTTTGGTTCATTTATACAAGTTCTAACCTATTCTATTGGATTATTATTTTTGTAGGAGGTTTTAAACCATGAAAGAAGTTTTAGTTTTAGGTGCTGGCTATGCGGGCTTAAAAGCAGTTAGAAATCTTCAAAAAGAAGTAGGAGACAACGCTCATATTACTTTAGTTGATATGAATGACTATCATTATGAAGCTACAGAATTGCACGAAGTTGCTGCAGGTTCTGTAGACAAGAACAAGATTACATATCCAATTAAAGATGTTTTGAATAACAAGGTTAAATTTATTCAAGATGAAGTAGTTAAAGTAGATGCTGATAAGAAGACTGTTGAATTGAAGAATTCAGGTCAATTACGCTATGACTACTGTGTATTAGCTTTAGGTTTTGTATCTGAAACATTTGGCATTAAAGGTGCTTTAGATAATGCTTTACAAATGACAGATATTGACCAAGCTGTTGCTATTCATGAACACATCGTTGAAACTATGAAGAAGTATCGTGAAACACAAGACAAGGAATACTTGAACATTGTTGTTTGTGGTGCTGGTTTCACAGGTATCGAATTAGCAGGTGCTTTAGTTGATGAACGTCCAAAATATGCTAAACTTGCAGGTGTAGACGAATCTGAAATTTCTATCACAATTGTTGAAGCTGCAACTAAGTTATTACCAATGTTTAGTGAAAATCTTGCAAACTACGGTGTATCATTAGTTAAGAGTTTAGGTGTTAAGATCATGACAGGTTGCATGATTAAAGAAATCCAAGATGGTCGTGTAATGTACGCAACACAAGATAACGAAGAACTTCAAGCAGTTCCAGGTAAGACAATTATTTGGACAACTGGTGTTAGTGGTAGTCCCGTTATGGGTGAATCTGGTTTCAAGGAACGTCGTGGTCGTGTAATTGTTAATGATAACTTACTTGATCCAGATCATGATGATTTATACATCATTGGTGACGTATCTGCTCTTATGGATAAGGCAACAGATCGTCCATACCCAACAACAGCTCAAATTGCTACACGTATGGGTGCTTATGTTGGACATGCAATTGCTCAACGTTTGAAGGGTGAAGTTCCAGAACCATTTAGTTACAACTCCTTAGGTACAGTTGCTTCTGTTGGTAACACACATGCCTTTGGTCTTGTAGGTAAGAAAGAATACAAAGGGTTCCCAGCTTCATTCGTCAAGAAGATGATTATGAACAAATCATTAGCTGATATTGGTGGGGCAAAAGAATTATTTGCTAAAGGTCGTTTCGACTTATATCACTAGAATTAATGACAAGAGAGCTATCTCACTTAGGTGAGGTGGCTCTTTTTTATGGGCTATCCCTTGACTATGAAACATATTTCCGCTACATTAAAATAGTTGCACTTTTAAGAGAAAGGGCGAAAGTATGGAAAATAAAATAAAAAGATCTTGGCAACCCAAGAAAACACCAATTCAAAAGGAAATTTTAGCAGGGATTACAGGATTCTTTGCAATCTCTTATATTATTATTGTTAATCCGATAATTTTAACTGATGCAGGAATTCCGGCTAATTTAAGTGTCTTTGCAACAATTTTTTCTTCATTTATAGGTTCATTAATAATGGGTATTTGGGCTGATGCGCCAATTATCATTACTCCAGGAATGGGGGTTAATGCATTTTTTACCTATACTTTAGTTGTAGGGATGGATTTAACTTGGGAACAAGCTGTTGCGATCTCAATAATTAGTAGCTTTTTATACATGGTAATAGCGTTTACTCCAATTAGTGAGTATTTAGCACAAAAGATACCACAAAATTTAAAGATAGGGATAACAGCTGGAATTGGAATGTTCCTAGTAGTTTTAGGATTAGAAAAAGCTGGCATTGTTAAGTCAGGTGGCAGTCGATCTTTACTAGCTATGGGTAACTTATTAGCACCTGAAGTTATTCTATCCTTATTAGGAATAATGTTAACTTTGATCTTATTTTTACGTAGAGTTCCAGGTGATTTTATAATAGGAATAATTGTGATTAGTATTTTAGGGAATATCATCGGAGTGAAGGGCTCGAACGTACCTAATATTAGATTGACCGAGATTAGTAAGTACAGTGAAATTGTTGCTCAAGGTGATTTTAGTCAGCTATTTACGTTAAAATTTTTAATAGCAATCTTTTCTATGACAATGATCTTAGTTTTTGAATCGATGGGGATTTTAGAAGGGTTACTGCCAGTTAAATCACAGTTCAAAAAGGCATTTCAAGCAAGTTCAATTGCAGCTTTTCTTTCAGGATTTTTAGGAACTAGTCCAACAGTAGCAGCAGCTGAAAGTGCTTCTGGTATTCAAAGTGGTGGTCGTAGAGGGGCAATGGCAATTATTTCAGGGTTATTGTTTTTAGCAGCAATTTTCTTGATTCCATTATTATCATTTATACCTGAATCAGCGATTGCACCAGTAATAATTATTACAGGAGCCATTATGATGCAACAATTAAGATTTGTGAAATTTGCTGATTTTAGTGAATGGTTCCCAACATTCTTAATTTTAGTTTTAATTCCTTTAACTAGTTCGATATCAACAGGTCTAGCTTTTGGATTCATCGTGTATCCGATCTGTAAATTAGTAGTAGGAAATTATCGCGATGTTTCTAAAGTCATGTATGTTTTAAGTTTCTTATTTTTGATTCAACTTATTTGTGAATCTATCATAGGACAGTAGATTAACGTTTGCGTGAGTACGCAGACGTTTTTTTGTTTCGTATATTAAAATAATAATTTTTCGTTATATAATTTAATATCAAAAAATAAATAATGATTTATTGAAAAAATTTGCTGATATACGAAAACTTATCCTTATTACTCACCTTTAGAAATATAAACGTTTATTAATGGTATTATTAAATATCAGTTGTGATACTTGGCGAAAAAACTAGGATATAATTAGTAATCCTTATTGAAAATAGTGATTATATCGCTAAAAAATGATGATTGACAATTAAAGCAAATATTTATATTATCTAATAGTACGAGTAATAATTTGGGAGTGAAAGATAATTTATTTTAGTATTTAGGTGGTGAAACACTATTGTATAAGGCGATTATTTTGTCTTTAGTGATGCCTCTGATGATAGTTAGCTTATTATACAGTCAGTGGACTTTTTATAAAAGTTATATTTAATCTAAAAAAAACAACTTCTTCATAATATCATGGATTTACTTGTATGGAAATCTGTTTTCTCACGGGCAA
>OGIC01000798.1_pt1 | contig 13749 bp, 10 predicted proteins | sample 1571681 | NCBI WGS metagenome assembly OGIC01 (sample SAMEA2582046, study PRJEB24529) | metagenome | biome: Human gut stool | place: China | collected 2011
TTAACCCAGTCGTAAAAGGTGCCTGGATTAATGTCATTGTTTAAACACCACTGATGATCAGACAGTCCGCTTTTGCGGCATTCCATGATCAGGCGGTATTGTTCTTCGACTGGTACTCTTGGTGCTCTCATAGCTTTTACCTCATAATAATTAGAGTAAAATGCCAGCATCTAGCAAACATAAGTATAGTAAAACACTAGCATTTCCTGATACTTATTATGAATTAATAATTAACTTGTTGCAATCCGTCGAATTATTTTGCGCTTACGCAGATATTAATATGATGGTGATTACATTGATTTGTTTTTTCAATGTAATCACCATAGTAAATTGATATATCTACATTATAGAGACTATGAAGAAAAGTCTGTAAATAATAATCTTCTATGATAATGATTGAGCTGGAAGCACTAAATTGGAGCTTCCAGCTCTTGCTATATATATACGACATGATTTCGGGCATGTCAAGAGCAGACGTCAAAAACGTCCTTCTCATCATGCATATAGATTCTGTTATTCTGGGAGTCGTCCCTCATACATAATGCTGAGTTCGCCGTAGACCTGTCCCCAGTTCCGAATGCTCATAGTCCATTTTTTAGTGGCTTCGAAAGTTGCCAGATACAGGGCTTTCAGGAGCGCTGTATCACTTGGAAATACGCTTCTCTGACGGTTGAGCTTACGGTAGGTAGAATTCAGACTTTCAATTGCATTGGTCGTGTAAATAACCTTTCTGACATCCGGTGAGAACTTGAAAATCGGCGTTATTGCATCCCAGTTATCATACCAGCGTTTCATAGAATTCGGGTATTTTGCGGTCCATTTTTCAGTAACGCGCTCCAGTGCCAGTCTGGCCTTCTCTTCATCGGAAGCATGGTAAATCGTTTTTAGGTCGGAAGCGAACGCTTTTCTGTCCTTATCCGGAACATATTTTAGCGTGTTTCTTACCTGATGTACAATACATCTCTGATACTCTGTTTTTGGAAATGCGGCGGCAATTGCCTCTTTAATGCCACTAAGACCGTCAGCGCAGATAATCAGGATATCCTTTACACCACGATTCTTCAGCTCATTCAGGACGGACAGCCAGTATTTTGAACTTTCATTATCACCGACAGTGATTGAAAGAACCTCTTTTTTTCCTTCTGTGTTGATGCCAAGAATGACATAGGCAGCCAGCTTTCTAATCACTCCATTATCGCGTACGGAATAATGGATGGCATCTATATAGAGGATCGGATATACCTCGTCCAGCGGTCGATTTTGCCAGTCTTCGATCTGAGGCAGGATTTTATCTGTAACGTCTGAAATAAAGCCTTCTGATGTTTCAAAACCGTAGATATCTTCGATGGTTTCGGATATTTGCCGGGTCGTCATTCCTTTTGCATACATGGAAATAATCTTCTGATCGATACCAGAAATATCCTTCTGACGTTTCTTTACAATCTGTGGCTCAAATGTTGATTTACGGTCCTGTGGAACATCGATATCCATGCTGCCATAGCTGCTGTTTACACGCTTTGATTTATATCCATTGCGGTAATCATCGCTATCAGATCGTTCAGATTTTTGGTAACCAAGATGATCATCCATTTCTGCTTCCATCATCTCTTTGATGGTGCCGCCAAGCAGATCCTTAAGCGCATCCTGGATATCTTCAGCGGTTTCAATATCATACTCCTGAAGAAGTTGCTGAATGATGTTTCGCTTTCCTTCTGTCATTACTACTTTGTGTACAGGTTTCTTTTCTCTTCTTGCCATAATAAAAGGCCTCCTATGATTTATATTTTACCATAGAAGACCTTGCTGTTATTAGCTATTTACAGAAAAAGTTTCACACACTCTTTACATCCACTCCTATTTTGTTTTTACTATTTTCAAGACATGTAAGACTAGAGGATTTCACCCTATTTTATACTTGTAGAAAATTCTACCATTTAGGAGCACTGTTAGGACAATGTTTAACAGCTATCGCTGCACGCATCTCAACAAAGCATCCGCAGATCCTACATATACCATTCAACAAATTCGTACATTCTCCGCATTTTTTCAATCTGCGCTCATATTCCGAATTGGAAACTTTATCATCTTCTGGAAGATTGGAAATATAGCGATACATATTATGAAAAAATTCTTTTTCAGACATATCTTTTAATAGACATTTTCTGCATAATCGATGCTGCTCACTCCCCACAACCATTCTACCTCACTTCCAGATGCAGGACACTGCACGCCGGAATCGTAAATCGAATTCCTTTTTCCGTAATCTGTGTGCCATCATATTTTTTTACTGTAACACACTCCGGTTCTTCAAAAGTATTTTTTGCGTGTATTTCCTCCGTAACAATTTCTCCTTTTACTGTTTTTACACTTCTATCAATAATCGTAGTATCTATATCAAAACTTTGATCGACAGAAAGATTTGTTATAGTAAGATGGAGTGTTCCATCCGCTGTTTCTGAGACAGATTCTGTCAGATTCGGTACCTTCCACTCTTCTTCCACCCCAATCATCTCTGTCTCAATACTGCTCTCCACAAGATTCGAATCCTGATGTTCTTTATAGATGTCAAAGACATGATATGTAGGCGTCTTAATCATTTTATCCCCCTCAGTAAGCAGAACAGCCTGGAGTACGTTAACAATCTGTGCAAGATTTGCCATCTTCACACGATCGCTGTGTTTATTAAATATATTCAATGTGATCCCCGCTACAAGTGCATCACGCATCGTATTCTGCTGATAAAGAAATCCCGGATTTGTACCCGGCTCACATGTATACCACGTTCCCCATTCATCTACAATCATGCCTATTTTTTTCAGAGGATCATATTCATCCATAATCTTACCATGTCTGCGAATAAGTTCATCCATATACACCGCCTTATTCAATGTCTTATACCAGACATTTTCATCAAACTCCGTTGAGCTTCCTTTGATTTCAATCCCCTCTGGATATACATAATAGTGGAGGGAAAGTCCATCCATAAATCCATGCTGTTCTTCGTGAGTTCTACGGAAACAGGTTTCCATTACCTCTTTCGTCCACTCATAATCTTCGTGTGGTGCTCCACAGCAAATCTTTTGAATATGATCTTCATTATTATAGTCACGAACAAAACTCTGATATCTGCGATACTCATTTGCATAATAATCTGGGTTCATGTTTCCCCCGCATCCCCAGTTTTCATTTCCGATTCCAAAATAATCAACTTTCCATGGAGCTTGTTGACCATTCTTTCCTCTCAGTTCGGACATAGGGGATATTCCATCAAATGTCATATATTCTATCCACTCAGACATTTCACGAACTGTTCCACTTCCCAAATTCCCATTAATATACGTTTGGCATCCGAGCTGACGGCAGAGCTCAAAATATTCGTGTGTTCCGAAACTGTTGTCTTCCACCACGCCTCCCCAATTTGTATTAATCATCTTTTTACGTGAACCCACAGGACCTATTCCGTCCATCCAGTGATACTCATCTGCAAAACATCCTCCAGGCCAACGAAGCACTGGAACTCGAATCTCTTTCAACGCTTCAACTACGTCAGTTCTCATTCCATTCACATTTTCAATAGGTGAATTTTTCCCCACATAAATTCCTTCATAAATACATCTTCCTAGATGTTCAGAAAAATGACCGTATATTTGTCTGTTAATCCTGCTCAGTTTCCTGTTCGGATTGATTACCATTTTAGTCATCATGATTTCCTCCTTCTATCTTTTCATATTGCCGGAATACTCTTATAAAAAGCAGTGAATTTATATATGCACAGACTGAAAATCCGCCAACCATCATAAAAATCCAAATACCTTTTGTAAAAATCATAAGCACAATTACAATTACATGGATCAGAGTCAGCAAAAATGTCTCTCTCAGATTAAAAACAGCCAGCATCACTGCATTTTTCACAGTTTTAAAAATAGTATTATCGAATCTGGCTATTAAAGCAAATACATAAAGAAGTGAAAAAATAAAAATAACTGCAAATACTCCCGTAATCACGAGAATCACCTGATTGACCGTTGAAAATTCCGGCTTTTCTATCCAAAACTTCACTCCAAAAACAAAAATTGCTCCGATTATTAAATACAAGATGGATAAGAGAAACGCCTGCTTGAAATTATTTTTAAATGCTTTGAAAAAAGGTTTGAATATATATCCACCCTCATGTCTTGCCTCGCGCATAGTAATCGTGTAAAGGGCACTGACTGCCGGGCCGATCGTAATGACCGGCGCACAGCATAAAATGAACAGAATATTTAATATCATAAAATCTGCAACTGTAGTTAAAAAAACAATAACAGGACTGTCCAGATTAATCTTCATAGCTTTCTCCATCCTTAAGTTCAGTCTACCTTTTTCTAAACTCCACCTTAACAGGACTCATACCCGTAAGTTCCTCGCTTTTCGCATCAGGCTGAGAGAAACCGGCATAGATTGTATAATGCTTTCCCCCTGCAATATGACGTCCTTCTTCATCCACAACAGTAAATGCTTCCCCAGGAATATGTACCTGAAGGGTTTTTCTTTCTTCCTTGTAAAGTTTTACTCTGCAGAACCCGCATAACTGCGGGTTCGGAACCGCATAAATCGAATTCTCACACTTGATATAAATCTGCAATACCTCACAAATATCTCTTTCGCCCGTATTTTCCACCTTCACGAAAACATTTGCTCCTGTTTCTGTTTCCACCACTTCTACTGAGCGGACTTCCGCCTTTCCATAAGTTAGTCCGTACCCGAAAGGATACTGAGCCTTTCCTTTCATATACCGGTATGTTCTTCCACTCATGGAATAATCTTCAAACGAAGGCAGTTCGCTCAAAGTTTCATAAAAAGTAACAGGCAGTTTTCCTGAAGGAGATTCTTTTCCGAACAGGATTTCCGCAACAGCATTTCCTCCACGGGCACCTGGATACCAGAGTTGAAGAATTCCCTCAAAATGTTTCTGTGCAAAACTCAAGTCTATGTCACTCCCTGCCATCATACATAAAATCACCGGTTTTCCAGTCTGCGCCACCACTTCCATCAATCTACGCTGGCACAACGGGAGTTGAAGATCTTCCTTATCACCAGACGCATAGCTATTTCCTGTATCTCCTTCTTCACCTTCCAGAGTCTCATCCAGGCCAAGACACAGGATAATCACGTCACTATTTTGTGCTACAGTTACAGCTTCTGATAAGCGATCCATATCCTGGGCAAGAGGTTCTGTTTTATTTTTGAAAAGATCGCATCCCTGTGAGTAAATAATCCTTATCTCATCACCCACATATCTTCTGACTCCTTCCAATACAGTTACATATTCTGATGATGTTCCGTGATAATTCCCGATCAGAGCTGCCCTGCTGTCTGCATTAGGTCCAATAATGCCTAATGTTTTTATCTCATTCTCTTTCAACGGAAGAATTCCATTCTCGTTTTTCAAAAGCACAATGCTTTCTAACGCTGCCTTGTGTGCTATCAAAAGATGTTCGCTACATTCCACTTTAGAATATGGTATTTTGTCATACTCACTTCCATCAAAAAGTCCCAGCATAAAACGGGTTGTAAAAAGACGGACTGCAGCCTCCGTAATAGCTTCCTCTGTAACCATGCCATGATGATAAGCATTAAGGATATGAAGATATGTATTTCCACAGTTCAAATCACACCCTGCATTCAATGCCATTGCTGCAGACTGCATTGGCGTACCCGTAACCATATGGTTTTCATGAAAATCCCTTATTGCCCAGCAATCAGAAACAAAATGCCCTTCAAAATTCCACTCACCCCGAAGTTTATTTTTTATAAGTGTCTTACTGCCACAACAAGGTTCACCATTGACACAATTATAGGCTCCCATAACAGCTTCCACATGCGCATCCTCTACAAGAGCTTTGAAAGCTGGAAGATATGTCTCTTCCATATCCTTTTGAGATACTTCGGCATTAAACTCATGACGTAATGCCTCTGGACCGGAATGAACTGCAAAATGTTTCGCGCAGGCAGCCGCTTTCATCGTCTCACCATTTCCCTGAAGCCCTTCCACATAGGCTTTGCCTAAAGTAGCCGTAAGGCAAGGATCCTCTCCATATGTCTCGTGCCCTCTGCCCCAGCGGGGGTCGCGAAAGATATTTACATTTGGAGCCCAGAAAGTAAGTCCTTTGTAGATATCTCTATCATCTTGTTTAGAAGCCGCATTATATTTTGCCCTGCCTTCTTCTGCAATAATATCTCCTATTTTTCGAACCATATCTTCATCAAATGAGGCGGCCATTCCAATTGCCTGCGGAAAAACTGTTGCAATTCCCGCTCTCGCAACTCCATGTAACCCTTCATTCCACCAATTGTATTCTGGAATCCCAAGCCTGGAAATACCTGGTGAATCATATCTGAGCTGAGAAGCCTTCTCCTCTATAGTCATTTTCATAACCAGTTCCTGTGCTTTTCTCCTGGCTTCTTTTCTGTCCATCCTTTAACCTCCGCCTATATATTATTCTTTTACGCCACCTAAAGTAAGTCCGGTAACAAAATATCGCTGTAAGAACGGGTAAATACAAATGATTGGAAGCATAGTCAGTATTGACGCCGCTGCTCGAACTGTCTCAGGAGTAACCGAACCTGTTGCATTTTTCATTGCCTCTGCCGAAGCCCCTTGATTCGTCACAGACGACAGTAATTTCATCAGCTCATACTGCAATGTTGTTAAATTTGCATTCATTCTGTTGTACAACATTGCATCAAACCATGAATTCCACTGTCCCACTGCTACAAAAAGAGCAACTGTCGCATAAACAGGTTTGCACAGAGGAGAAATGATTTTCGTAAAAATAGTGAAGTATCCTGCTCCATCAAGCTGCGCTGACTCCTCCAGACTGTCTGGAAGTCCATTCATATATGTACGTATAACAAGCATATTAAATGCACTAATCATTCCCGGAATCACATATACCCAGAAACTGTTTGTTAACCCAAGTCCTTTGTACAGCAAAAATGTTGGAATCATACCACCATTTACATACATCGTAATAACCCAGAAAAGAGACAGCTGTTTTTTAAATAAAAATCTTTTTCTGCTTACAATAAATGCCAGTATCGCATTAGCAATAAGGGCTGTAAACGTTCCGATCAGTGTTCGTGCCACAGTAATATAGGCACCTGTGATCAGATTGTCTTTCTGTAAAACAGTAATAAAGTTTTTCAATGTCCATTTTCTCGGTATCAGATATATACCGCCTCGCAATGCATCCGTTCCGTCATTAAATGCAAGAGCAAGCGTATTCAGAATCGGATACAGTGTGATAAGAATAAACAGAATCATAAAAATTGTATTGCATACTGTAAACACTTTATCTGCGGGCGATGATTTTATTTTTTTTCTTGTTTCCATCTTGAGCCCTCCTTAGAATAATCTTTCGTCTCCATTGCGTTTTGCAAGCTGATTTGCAATAACAATTAGAATAATACTTACCACACTCTTAAATATACCTGCTGCTGTACCAATGGAAAAATCTCCCTGACTGATACCCCAATTCAGCACGTAAATGTCAATTGTCTGGGATACACTCTGAACAAGCCCGTTTCCTAACAGATACTGAATTTCGAACCCTGCATTCAACACATTTCCAACATTCATAAGAAGCAGAATCATAATAGTAGGTCTTATTCCCGGAAGTGTTACATGTTTAATCTTCGCCCACCTTCCTGCTCCGTCAATTGATGCCGCTTCGTAAAGTGACGGATCAATAGATGTTATTGCCGCCAGATATATAATTGCATTCCATCCGGTTTCTTTCCATACGTTGGCAAAAGCGACAATAGGCCAGAAATACTCTTTATGAGCAAAAAAATTAATCGGCTGATCAATAACATTCAAATTAACAAGCAATTCATTAATAATGCCAGTTCCTGACAAAGCATCATGAATGATGCCGGTTACAATAATCCATGACAGGAAATGCGGCAGGTACGATATTGTCTGTACTGTTTTTTTCCCAATTGTATTTCGTACCTCATTGAGAAGGATTGCAAATGCAATTGCAGCAACGAAAGTAACCACCAAATTGATCACACCCATTGCAAGTGTATTTCGTATTACCCGTAAAAAAGTCGCATCTGAAAACAACTGCTGAAACTTTTGCAATCCGACAAACTCAGAGTGAAAAAGTCCGTCAATCGGTCTGTAGTTCTGAAAAGCCATCAGCCAGCCGCCCAATGGGAGATAGTAGAAAATGATACCATAAATTACAATAATTCCAGACCAGATTAGAAGGGATTTCTGTCGTTTTGCCTCCTTCCAACTAAAATGAATTTTGGGTTCAGCCACTGCTGTTTTTTTTCTCTTTATTCCTAAAGACATAGATTCACCTCATTTTTCAAACAGGCAGATAAGCATGATGCATATCTGCCCGTTTTGTATGTTATATCCTATTCGAATTTAGCTGCTTCTTCCATTCTACGATCCAATTCCGCCTGCATCTCATCAAGGAAATCCTGTGGATTGCATCCCTCATAGGCTTTCATATATGTATTCCATTCACTCTCAAAATCATCTGCCATGACAACTCTCGGAAGATATTCATGTTTTATCTCTCCCATTTTTGTCCATGCCACACCACCCGGTGTACTTGTAGTCATCGTACCGGAAAATGAATACATCGGATACCATGGACCAGGAGCCTCATTCGTTCCCAGCATATCCACATATGTCTCAACGCCATATGCCTTAAAACATTTCTGTACGGCTGAGTTCAGACTGTCATAAAATTCACCCGGTTGCTCATCAGGCCAATTTGCATTGATACCATCATCACTCGTTCCTTTATAGGATGGGAAATAAGAATATGAACAAAGGTGTGATGCTTTGTATGCCGTATCTGCTGCCTGCTTTCTCTGTTCTTCTGTCCGATAAAACAATCCATCATCATTAACTTCATAATCGACACCCTCTACTCCCCAGAATCTCAGATTATGAATATCCTGACTAAGCAAATCGTCTATAAACTGCAGTGCTCCTTCCACATCTTTGCAACTTGTTGTAATTGCAAGTCCTGATCCTACATTCAGAGCTCCTCCTGAATTGTGCCACTGATTTTTAATTCCTTCATCGATAGTGATCGGAAGCGGCACATAACTGCATCCTTTCTCATCAAGTCCCTGTTGTTTCAAGGAATCATTTACATTATATGCAAAGTTCCACCACTGATCGACCATTCCCAGCACACGTCCTGTAGAAAGTTTAGCAATATATTCATCATAAGTCTGTGTAAATGATTCAGGATCCACATAACCTTTCTTGTATTCTTCATTCAATTTCTGAAAGTACCGTTTTGCAGTATCTGTAGTATTATAATCAATAATCTTCAGTTCATCTGGATCAACAATCACAGATCCGTCATTTGGATAACCATCCAGAAACTGCGGTGCATTTTCCAGGCAATAATATCTCCAGTCTTCACATAGAATTGTGTAAGCAATATTCTCTGTTCCGTCTTCCATTGTAGGATTGGCTTCCATATAGCTTTCCAAAAGATCAAAATATTCTTCCAAAGTATTTACTTCAGGATATCCTGCCCACTCCAGTACTCTTGTCTGAATCCAAAAGGCTTCATCATTATGCGTCGTAGCCTTCTCTTCTCCCTTAATATTCTGAAACTGCTGAATCCAGTAAATATGACCATCATCCCGTCTCAGCTTATTCCACTCTTCATCCGAATAATACGCCTTGATATTCGGATAATCATCCAGATAATCATCCAAAGGAACAAGTGCTCCTGCCTCATAGAGCTGTCCCATTGCATCTCCGCCATCAATAAAATCTGGATACTCACCTCCGGCAATCAGCGTCCCTACCGCCTCAGAAGCTGTCTGACCGGTAAGCCATGTCTCGTCCACCTTTGCACCGGTTTTTTCTGCGATAATCTGCTGAATCTCATTGTCGTCATTGATTTCAGCTCCTGGAACCGCATAGAAAGCTGTAAATTCTTTTGTTCCTCCCTCATTCTCGCTGCTTCCGCTACCACATCCGGTAAACAATGATACCGCAAGTGCAGATGCCAGCAGCATTCCCGTCACTCTTTTTGCTTTCATAATTGTCCTCCTTAAATTTGATAACTTTATTTTAACGGATCACTACCTGAAAAAAATCAGATAAAGTATACCAAAAAGCAGGATAAACTATAGAACTTCACTCTGATAAATCTTCTGCCCCTTTCTTTTCATCCTTCGTCTTCGCCTGTTTTCGGAATTTTGCCGGTGTACAACCTTTCACTGAGATAAATCGATTCACAAAATAGTCCAGATCCCGGTATCCCACCATCTCCGCTATCTGGTATATTTTCTTATCTGTCCTCAGCAACAGATGGCAAGCCTGTTCTATCCGGCAATTATTTAGATAGTCTTTAAACGACTGTCCGAATTTTTTCCTAAATAGCTGTCCCAAATACGCTCCATTCAGGTAATATTTCTCACCGAATTCTTTAAGTGTCAGATTCTCCGCATATCTCTCCCGAATCTCTTTTTCTACTTTCCCCAATATACCTCGTGAGGAATCCTTACGCATTTGAGCCAAATAATCCCCGTATTCACATGCGACCCTACACAGATGAGCTTTACTTCCCCGCAGAATCCCAGCCTCAAAAGTCCCTTCACTGATCATCCTCAATATCTCTTCCTGATTTACACTGTCATCCAGCTCCGATGCAAGATGCAGCAGCTGAAAAAGAAGATAATTAATATTAAGACGCATTACCTCGCCGGCTATCCCTCGCTCTCTCATTTCCTCATAAAATCCGTCAACTGCTTTCATAATTTCTGCATGATTGTTCTGTTCAATGGCATTCAGGAGAATATCAAGACTTTTCTTACAAAGCATGATCCCGTTTGTATGAATTTGCATTTCCTCCTCATAATAATAAATTTCCTTTTTTTCCCTGAATCCCTGAAAGGATCTTACCCTCCTCGCTGTACTGTATGATTTTGCAATTTCTTCCAGATTTTTTTCCTCTTTTCCCACAATCATAATCACTGGCAGTCCGAGTATTTCTCTCAGATACTTTATAAAATCTCCCAAATATTCTTTAATATCTGAAGATTCATACATATATCTGCATAAAATGAAACCAACATCATAGACCTTTTCCTGTATGGAGACATCCATCACACAATGCTGACTGTCATCCTGAAGATAATCCTTACAGATACTATACAGCTGTTTTTGATTTGCTAACTTTACGGAATCCTCATAGTCGTCCTCGTAATTTTTTCCATCGATCAGGATTTCAATATACCTCACCTGTTCTGATAAACGAATATGCTGTTGAACATACTCAATCGTCAGAGGATCCGGTCTTCCCTGAATAACAGAGATAAGTTTCCCGGAAAGATACGCATTTTCCAGTTTTTTTGTTTCTCTTTCTTTCTCCAATTCTATATTTTTTAATCCTCTGACTTTGCGAAGTGCCTGTACAAGTTTTTCTTCCTCCACGGGTTTCAATATATAGTCATTGCATGCATATTTGATTGCCTCCTGAGCATACTGAAAATCAGCATATCCGCTCAGAATAATAAAATAAATATCTCTATATTTTTCAGAGATTCGCAGCTTACGAAGCAACTCAAGACCATCCATAATTGGCATTTTAATATCAGCAAGAATAAGATCTGCATCGTGATTCTGCAGAAAAAGAAGTGCCTCTTCTCCGTCAGCTGCTGAGCCTACAATCTCAAATCCTTCATTTTTCCAATCTATAAGCTCTTTCATTCCCCGAAGTATAAATGGTTCATCATCTACTAATAGTACTCTCAGCATCTTATCACCCTTTTTCACTTTCTATAAATGGCAGGCGTATCAGAACCGACACCCCCGTTCCCTCTTCCCCGTTTAATTCAAATTGCACTCTATCATGTGACATCATTTTCAGTCTCAGGCAGGCATTAATAATACCTACGCCTTTTTCATTTTCCAGTAGTTCTATGCTCGCATTTTTCATCTTTCGCCGCATACTGTCAAACTCTTTTTCCGTCATTCCTTCCCCGGTATCTTCTACTTCAATACACATTTCCTCATTTTCTCTGTACACAGTAATAAATATCCAGCCTGGTGCAGTCTTTTTCTCTATTCCATGCACACATGCATTTTCAGCAAATGTAACAATTGTCAGTTTCGGTATCTTCTGATGCTGGCATTCTGTTTCCACATCCAGCCTATATGACAGTCTTTTACCAAATCGGTACTGCTGAAGATCCATGTAATTCTTGACAATCTCCATCTCCTTACCTACCTCAATAAGATCCTCTCCCCAATCCACATACTGTCTCTGCATAACAGCAAGTTTTTCAACCATTTCCGCCGTGATTTTTTCTTTTCTTATTACACTGTGCATCCGTATACTTTCAAGTGCATTAAAAAGGAAATGAGGATTGATCTGACTTCTCAGTGCAAGAAGCTCAGACTTTTGTCTTGCCACTGTCATTTCCTGTTCCAGTATCCGATTTTTATAAACAATGTTTACTAACGTTGTTATACGTGATGCCATCCGATTGTAATTCCTCATCAGATCACCTATTTCATCTTTTGCACTCACATTTTCAATCTCAACCAGATTTTCATCTTCTGTGTTTCTGAAAATACTGCTCAATCTGCTGATTCTGGCAGTTAATGAACGGTTTAAAAGCAGTACCATGATCAGCGGGAAAAAGATGTTGATTAAAAAAAGGAGCAACAGCATAGGCAGCCTTTCCACCAGCTTTCCTATAAGATCTGTCTCTGGACGTAGCACGTATATTTCCAGTTGAGCGCCGTAAATATTACTTGTTTTCTTATATTCAACTTCTTTGTAATCTGAAAATTTTTCATACTCATCTCCGATATTTTCGCCATCACGATTTGAAAATATAATTTTTCCCTCATGGCATATATATACGGGCGTATCATAATTCAGATTTTGCAGATTTTTATTTATCGTACTGTAATCCATTTCAATTTTAAGCAACTTTTCCGACTGTCCGCCTCCATAGTAGTTCATCTTACGAACAAAGTAGACATGCCTTTCCGGATGCATTACTGCTCCTGGTACCTTTGGTTCATATGCAAAATAAAGCATCTGTTCTGTTCCTTTTTCATTCAGATCCCGATACCAACCGCTTTCTTTGATCAGATCCAGATTTCTGACCGTACCTCCGCTTACAATTGTACTGTTATCTGTATACAAGGTTATCAGTGAACTTCCTGTCATATCTGAACTCTGGAAAAGTGTATCTTTAAAAAATTGCTGATAACTTACTACATAATCAAAAGGATCTCTATATTCCATTTCTAGGAAATCATTGATATACTGATTCGCATATATACTTTTTGCTACTTTTGAAACAGTGTCCACATCATAAAAAATCTGATAGTTAACAGCATCTGCAATATCTTCCATTTCAGATCTGCGCAGCTGTGCTTCTGTATGCAGAACCGTATATATGATCACCCCGTCTGTCAGCGTGATTGGTAAAAGCATACAGAATATGTAGATAAAAATCATTTTTTTGCGGATTGAAAAATTATCTATCTGTCTCACAAATTTTTCCAGTATAGATTGCATCCCTGCCCCACTCCTTTATAAATGGTATGACCGGAAGTCCCCTTTTTCCATACAGACATATATTCATAGGACAATCCTTCCATGCATAACGAATTCCCGTTGGTTCCTCGCCATCAGACAACCATGCACAAATTTCATTTCCATCAACTGTGACATATGCTCTTTTATAATCTCC
>OGIC01000831.1_pt1 | contig 13338 bp, 9 predicted proteins | sample 1571681 | NCBI WGS metagenome assembly OGIC01 (sample SAMEA2582046, study PRJEB24529) | metagenome | biome: Human gut stool | place: China | collected 2011
AATGCGTTCAGCATAACCTTTTCGACATAATCTATCTATTGTTGCAGTTAACGTTCCAGGGGTTAAATGAAGCTTTTTAGCAACTTGTGAAGCTGTTTGATGATCATACATTGAAATTGCATTTATTGCATGCATCTCTTTAATCGTGATATCACTAAAAACACTCTTACGTAACTCACTTTCTTCAATCCATACAATATCAGCATAAATTTTTTCTAAAGCATCATTTATTACTTGATATCTTTCATCCATCCCTATACCGCCTTATCTTTCGTATTCCAAATAATTTGATTATCAAAATAATAACCGAAATAAGACTACTTTGCAACTACAACTTCTTGTCTCTATCCGCAACGATAAACATTAATTCAGCCGTACAAGCTTTCTTTCCATCCACGATAACTTGAGTATCTACTATCCCCATGTTCTCGTGTTTCTTTTTCATTTCGACATTTAATTTTAAAACATCGCCCGGTCTGACAACTTTTCTAAATTTAGCTTTACTTATAGAACCTAAATAAGCTGTTTTTCCTACAAATTCTGGAGATTTCAAAATAAGTATTGACGCAGCTTGCGCTAAAGTTTCAATTAGTAAAACTCCCGGCATTACAGGATTTCCTGGAAAATGTCCTCTGAAAAAAGATTCATTAATTGTTACATTTTTTGTTGCGATAATTCTCTCACCAGGTACTAGCTCATCAACATAGTCAATGTAACAGATCGGATAACGATTAGGAATCATATCCATTATTTCCTGTGCATCCATAATTGCCACACAAAGCACCTCACTTAAAATTATTTCGAACATCAAAATATTCGATGAACAAATCATAATTTATTGATTTTATTTTGTCAAATCGCGCACAAATGACTATGAAAAAAATTCATCAAATAAAAAAATATATTTTTACAAAACAAAATAAATGGATATTTTGATTTCTCAAAACATCCACTATATGCTATTAAAATAGTCATTCTTCAAAATATTGTTCTTTATATAATTTATATAATCATAACTAATATATTATTTATACAGATGATACTATATAATTTTTACCTTCTAAACATATTTTGAATATCAAAATTCTAATCAAAATATAATTTTTAAAAGAAAAATAAACTACTTTTGTGGTATTATAAATATACGATATTTATAGTTGTTAAGGAGATGAATATAATGTTTCTATCAACAAGTGGTCTCAATCAATCTTATATTTTAAAGGGTATAGTTAATGCTACCGTGAAAAGAACTCTTAAAGCAGAAGAATTAGATGAAGTAGATCAATTTGACAATCTTTATGCCCAAGTTCAAAAAAAATTGGAAAATAATGAACTTGATGCTGATGGCGTAATTGATATTCGCTTTGTCCCTCAAATAGTCCGTGTTTCTGTTGGTCCAAAGTATATGTTATTACACGGATATGGAACTGCTATTAGCTTTCCTAAAAAGAACTAGCATTATTGCAAATAGTAATACTTTATTGTAAAATTACTATTGTTCTTGCCTCCGTGGCGGAATTGGCAGACGCGCAACGTTCAGGTCGTTGTTTGGTTTTCCAAGTGCAAGTTCGACTCTTGTCGGGGGCATTATGAATAAGACTAGAAAAAGTCTTAAAACTGAAAAAAATCACTGAGGATCGATATGATCTTCAGTGATTTTTTACTACTGTAAACTATTTAATTCGCTAAAAATAAACTTTTCTATTTAAGAATATAACTTACTTCTTCTGAAATACCACACATTTCAGATACTTTAGCCAATACTGCAACTACAGTATTAGCTGAGAAATTAGTTTCTATTACATCGCCATTTTTCAATACTTTAGGATTTCGTATATTTGAAAATAGCCATTCTAATGTCTTTTCAGACTTTAACTTATTGTATGTCATACTGTCATTTTCCCAAATATAATTGAAAAATGTTACAATCATACTTCCCCAAGTCGATACCTGATAATCATGTTCTTGAATAATCAGATAAGCTGGTTTTTGACCCGTTACATCCAATTCATCTAAAATGTTATGTTCACCTTTATAGGTATCAGCAATATTCTTCTTAATTAAAGTAGGACGTTCGAATATTCTGCAAAGTTCGTCTGCAAGATTCTTAGCTCTTTCTACGATGCTATTTTTATCCCAAACCTCATATTTTTCACTAATTTCTCTTGATAAAACTATATTTGATTTACTATAAAATTTTCTTTTTTCTGTATAGACTTTATTACTCATTTCTTGATTATATCCAGTTAATGTTAAATTACCAATAGTATCTCCATATTGACGATTAGTACTTTCAGCATTTGTTACTTCTATTCGCCAATCTGTTGATAATTTTTTTGGCATTATATGTTCTACCTGTGTTTTTTCAAAATCAATTGTTTCTTTCGTCTTTGATTCTTCCAAAACTTCCAAAGTTAATTTAGCACAGTCTTTTCTTTTTTTATAAATTGGATATTCCAGTAATTTTTCTTTGAATTCTTTATCAGTAGGAAAATTATTATTCAATAGTCTTCGTTCAACTACTTCTAATTCATTCTTATTCTCTTTATTAGTTAATGAAACTACTAAACCATTCAAAGCATTACTTGGAACACTGCAAATCATTCTACGATATATGTAACTTTCTAATAAATGTGCTATATCTACAACTTCGTTCCAGCTTATTTCTTGTTTAACTTGCATATCTAATAGTTTTAATAAATATGGATAAAGAACTTTTTTATCTAATGTATTAATATGGCTGACAGCTTTATTAAATTCTTTATTCTCAGTACTTGCATTTAATAATTGAGAATAGTAGCGCACATTAGTGTATAGCTCTTTAACAGCTTCTTTAGCATTGAAGTTTTGTTCGTAATAATATTTTTTATATACAGAATAAGTATTCTCTCTTTTAACAGCTTTTTTTGTCTTAGATATTAAATAATGCCTAATAAACTCTGCAAAAATATTATTATTGATAAACAAGCTTTCAATCTTTATCCAATACTCTTTATATAACTTAGTCTGTTCTTCACTATCTAAACTCATTAATATAAAATTACGCACTAGGTCAGATGCAGATAAAGATACACCAGTCGAATTTAAACTTTCAAAAATAACTTGTGGATTTTCCTCATCCCTATTGCTATTAATTTCTATATATACAACATTTAAAAAATTAATTGCTGTAAACAATTCACTACTACTTAATTCTGATTCTTCAATTAACCTGATAAATAACTTATAATTTGTTTTCATCTTAGATGGCTTATCATATTCATCAATTCTATCTGACATTATTGCATAATATGCTTCTCTGTCTTTTTCCACTGATTTTAATCGAATATGATTGTTATCAGATAAAAACTTATTTTTTAAATAATTAGTTTCAATTTCTTCTTTTAATTCTTCGTCATTACTTGTATCAGCAATTGCCTTTAATAACAAAGAACAACTAGTTAAACGTTGTTGTCCATCAATAATATTGTAGATGTGACTCATATTAGGTCCTGACTCTTCTACATATACAACTGCCCCAGTGAAGTGTGGCTTTTGTTCCTTAGCAGCCAGTAAAATATCTTTAAACAATTGACGACATTGCTCTTCTCGCCATTCATAATTTCTTTGGTATACAGGTATTTCAAAAATAGCCTTAGACTGTGCTAATAAATCTAACAATCTTATCGTATCTGCTTTCATCTTCTCACTACTCCTCTTGCCCAAATTCATCTTGAATTAATTTTTCCAAAGTTCCCGCCTTGGCATATTGATCTGTATTAAATTTTTATCTTCACTATCATTAAAAAGGGTTATCTCTTCCAAATTTTCTATATCAGTCGCCACCTTGTATGTAAAATCGTCACATTATAAAATTATAATACTAAATTTTATAAACCAGAACAATTTCATTTATACATAAATTTTATTTTCATTTAATCTCATTTTTCCATTTTCTACACAAGACCAATTTTTTAATTTCTGCAACTTTTACTTTTGAAAGCGATTGTTTTACATAAATTAAAAAATTGGTTCTATATTTAGATTTTGATATTTTACTTTTTTCTATTTATCAGTATATAAGAAAAAATAGATTACTATTTCTAATAAATTGTCTTCATCATATTTAGTCTTTTATTTAAGTCTATAATCTCAATATTTTAAATACAAAAAAACTCCAAAATAGCCAAACCACTATTTTGAAGTTCTCTTAAATTAGTCTTTAATTAATTCATAGATGGATTCTGCATAGATTGCAGCAGCTTTCATTACATCATCTACTGGAATAAATTCATTTGCTTGGTGCATTGTGTCTTCAACACCTGGGAACATAGCGCCAAATGCTACACCACGTTCTAACAATCTACCGTAAGTTCCCCCACCGACAACCATGCCATGAGCTTCTTGACCTGTTTGACGACTATAAACAGCCAATAATTTTGAAACCAATGGATCTTCAGGTGAAACATAATGTGGTACCATTGCATGTTCCTTCTTTTCAAATGAAACAGCTTCTAATTTAGTTGCAGCTTCCTTAACAGCATTGAATACATATTCATCATCAATACCTCTAGGATATCTGAAGTTCAAAGTAATTTCTCCACCTTTGCCAGCTTCAAATGTAAAGATACCAGCATTCATAGTTAAATCACCCATCACTTCATCAGTATAGCTAATTCCAAAATTATCCATACGTGAATCTTGATGTAAGTATTCAGCAGCAAAAGCTAAGTATCCCTTGGCATCCTTAGCAAAATTGTACTTATTCAAGAATACAGCTAAGTAAGTTCCTGCATTTTCGCCATTACGTGGTTCTTGTGCATGAGCAGCCTTACCAATTAAGGATAATTCTAATTTTCCATCTTTAATTTCTGCATCGCCACTTAAAACACTATTTTCAGCAACATATTGCTTGAAATCAGCAGCCATGCTTTCAAGATCATTACCTTCAACAACGGCTACTGCATCGCGTGGAACCATGTTGTCACGTAAACCAGAATCAAAGGATAATAATTTTAATTTATCACCATTTTTACCATCGAATTTTACAAGCATACTGAAATTACCTTTTTCACCATTGATGATTGGGAAAAATGCATCTGGTGAAAAACCAATTGTTGGCTTAGGCATTTTTTCAAAGTAGTGAGTCATTCCTCTCCAACTACTTTCTTCATCAGTACCTAAAATAAAACGTACACTCTTTTTAACTGGTAATCCTAATTCTTTAACAATCTTTAATCCATAATATGCTGCCATACTTGGTCCTTTATCATCAGAGGCACCACGAGCATATAATTTTCCATCTTTAATAACTGGGTTAAATGGATCTGTATCCCAACCTTTACCTGCTGGCATTACGTCAACGTGTGCTAGAATACCTAAATCTTCTTTACCATCTCCAAATTTAATGTGTCCAGCCATACCATCAAATTCTTCAACTTCAAATCCATCACGTTTACCAATATTCAAAAAGGCATCTAAAGCTTCTTTAGGGCCTGGACCTAATGGTGCATCAGCTGTTGCTATACTTTCATCTCGTACACTTTCAATTCGAAGCATTGTTTTTAAATCTTCGAGAATATCATCTCGTCTTTTTTCAACTTCTGCTTTCCAATCTATTGCCATTCTACAATTCATCTCCTAAAAAATGTTTACTATTTAATAATAGCATAATTTTTTCAAAATAAACGAATTTTGAATTATAATAATTATATCTTAAAAAAAGGCTGGTGTACTATTTATGGAGATTACACTTGATATTTTACAAAAAGTCATTAAAAAACGTGAACCTAACAGTCATAAAGGTAATTTTGGTAGAGTATTACTCATTGGCGGAAATATTAACTATGGTGGAGCTATAATTATGTCTGCTTCCGCTGCCGTTCATACTGGCGCTGGGCTAGTTACTGTTGCAACTAATAAAGAAAATCTATCTTCATTACATTCTGTCGTACCAGAAGCAATGTTTATTAATTTTTTTGACAAAGTATCTCTTACAACTGCTATTTCAACGGCTGATGCAGTAGTTGTAGGCCCTGGATTAGGTACTGATAATAGAGCTAAAGAAGTTCTTGAAGTTACATTAAGTAATATCTCTGATAATCAACTTTGCATAATTGACGGTTCAGCAATCACTCTCATATCTGAAAATGATTCCTTAAAAAAATTGATTGCTAACAATAAAAAAATCATTTTTACTCCTCACCAAATGGAATGGCAAAGACTATCTGGTATTCCTATAGATAAACAAATTGATGACATCAACTTACAAAAACAAACATCGCTAAATGCTACTGTTATTTTAAAAAAACACCATACTACTATTTATCATCAATCAGGAACTATTGATAATTTAGCAATTGGTGGCCCTTTTATGGCAACTGGTGGTATGGGAGATATCTTAACCGGTATCCTCGCTGCATTTATCACACAGTTTAAGGAAAGTTCACTAGATGAAAGAATCAACGCAGCTGTTTATTTACACAGCTATATAGCTGAAAATTTATCCCATAAATACTATGTGACATTACCAACAGATATTATTAAAAAGATTCAAAAAACGATGTTGAAAGTTATTTCTGAACAAAAATAAGGAGAAGGGACAAATTTAGTCCTCTTCTCCTTATTTTATTAAATTTAATTCTTCTTCTGTTAACTCCCTATATTCTCCTCTTTCCAAAGTATCATCCAATTCAAGTAGTCCTATCTTTACTCTATCTAGTTCTAACACTCTTTGAGACACTGCTCCAAACATTCGTCTAACCTGATGATATTTTCCTTCATGAATAATAACTCTAACTTTGCTAGTATCATCCTTCTCAGAATAAGATATTATATCAAGTTGTGCAGGCTGTAATTTATCCCCATTGGCTAATTCCATGCCTTGAGAAAATATTTTAACCTCTTTTTCTGATATTTTTCCAGTAACTACTGCTTCATATGTTTTAGATACATGTTTTTTAGGAGAAATAATATCATGAGCAAATTTTCCATCATTTGTGATAATTAATAATCCTGTTGTTTCCTTATCTAGTCTACCTACAGGAAATAAATCTTCTTTTCTTCCAGGAAAATTTATTAAATCAATTACCGTCTTATCTTTATCATCCCTAGTAGCTGATACAACTCCTATAGGCTTATTTAACATATAATATACTTCTTTGTTATTCAAAGCTAAAAGTTCCCCATCTAAAAAAATTTTATCTGAGTCTTCGTTTATTTTTATCTTTCCGTCTTTGACAACTTCACCATTTAACCTTACTCTCTTAGCCTTTATAACCTTTTTTGCTTCCGCTCTTGTGAACTTTCCTGTTTGACTTAAAAACTTATCTAATCTCATATACATCACGCTATTTAATTCTCAATATTCTTCTTAAAAAGTTAGCTCTAGCACCTAAAATATCATCAGCTAGTCTTGCCTTCAAACTTAAGAAAGCATAAATATATCCTCCAATTCCGGCTCCAATTATTAGCTCAATGGTGGATTGGAATTTACTATATGTATTTGTTACTTTTCCTAAAGCAAATGATATAACGAGTACTACAATAAACATAAATAAACTAAATAACATCATCATATTAGTATTTTTCTGTAATTTATTAATATTTAAATTATATTTGAAATACAAGTATCTAAAAATTAATACATTACTTACGGTCATTCCTATACCTGTAGCTGCTAAAGGACCATATACATGTAAAAATGCTGTTAATGGGAATTGTATTATAACTTTGACAATCATTCCAATTACCGCAAATTTAATTGCTATTGTATTTTCATATATTCCTTGAAGTAAAGCTGCTAAAACCATAAATAAGCCTAATGCTAAAGCTATATATGATGAAAAAGCTAATACAAAGATACCTGTATAATCATATGGATAGAATAAAACATATAGTGGTCTAGAGACTGCAGCCATTCCAAAAGAACAAGGTAACATTACAAAAAAGAATAATTCTACCGAATCTAATAAAGCAGCTGAAACTTCTTCATTATCATTTTTTGTAACAGCTTGAGACAATAATGGAATTGCAGTGTCAGCCATCGCAGCAGCAACTGAAATAGTAATCATTATCAATTTATTGGCATTTCCCGCAAATAAAGCATATAATGCATTAATTTCTTTAGTACTATAATCAGTAACAAAACTCATAATTGTTGGAAAACTAAATTGATCAAATAAATTATACAAAGTTGTAGTTGACCCAATAATGATGAAAGGTATCGATTGATACAATATTTCCTTTATTAATCTCTTATCAGAGACTTCTAGTTTATTATTACTGTGGGCTAAAAGATAATTCATAGTTGGTCGTTTTCGCCAATAATGCCATAATAAAACTAATAAGCCACCAACAGCTCCTATAAATGCTGCAAAAGTTGATTGAACTACTGCGCTTTGGTAACTTCCATGTAACACCTGAGTAATTAAATAGGTTGCTGCTAACATATAAACAATTCTAGCAACTTGTTCTACTAATTGTGATATAGCAAAAGGAGCCATATCAAAATATCCTTGAAAAAATCCTCTAGTTAAACTCATTACTGGAATCAATAGCAATGTAACCGCTAAAGAACGATATACAGGAATAACTGCTGCATCCCCTTGAGAAATTAATGGTGCAATAAACCACAAAATCATTGCACTGATAATTCCTAAAAACATCATCACACCTAAACTTCGCTTAAATAATCGCCTACCGATTCCATATTCATTGAGAGAATTATAATGTGCAACTTGTTTACCCACTGCAGATGGAATTCCGGCAGTAGACAGCATCAAAAATAATGCATAAACAGTGTATCCCTTAGTAAATAAGGCATTTGCTTGTAGATAATTAACTCCAAACCAAGTTGCCCATGGAATAATGTAAATTGCTCCCAAAATTCTAGAAAAAATACTCCCAGCTGTCATCCAAGCTGAGCCTTTCAACATTTTTTCTTTAGAAGAAGTTTCTTCTAAATCTTTTTTTATTTGTTCATTATTATCATTCATTTTTATGTAATTCCTACTTCCAAAAAATACTTAGCTCATTAATTTTAAATCATTTTACTAATGACTGCAAATAAGCATTTAAAAAAGCCAGTTAGGATAATTCTAACCAGCTTTATAAACTACTTTCTAGCTTTAAAGAAATATATTGCCCCCAAAATTCCAAACCAAACTATTGAAAAGATAAGTGACATTAGTGTATTGGTATTAAAAGTTAACAAAACTAATACTAAAACAAAAAAGATTATTGTTATAACATTACTTACCGGATACAATGGCATCGGAAAAATTTTCTTACTATTTGGGCTATTTTTTCGATATTGATAGTGACACCAAACTAATGCAATCCATACAAAAACAAAGCTAACTGTTGCTACACCAGAAATAATATCAAAAATACTCTTAGGTAGTACATAATTCAATATAACTATTAAAAATAATGAACTTGAAGAAAACAACAATGATTTAACCGGTATACTCCGATTATTAGTTTGACCAAAAGATTTAGGTGCATGACCACTATGTGACAAAACAAATAAAGTTCTACTTGTACTAAAAATTGCACTATTACATGCTGATAATGCAGCTGTTAATACTACAAAATTGATAATTCCAGCAGCAAATTTGACACCAATTCCATTAAATACTTGCACAAATGGACTAGAAGTTGTAACAATTTCATTCCAAGGATAAATACACATCAATACGAACATCGAACCTATATAGAATAATCCTATTCTAAAAGGCAACGTATTGATTGCTTGTGGGATATCTTTCTCTGGATTAGCAGTTTCTCCAGAAGCTAGACCAACCATTTCAATACCAGTGAAAGCAAATATAACCATTGGAAAAGCCGCCATAAATCCTATTGCTCCTTTAGGAAAGAAACCACCATGATTAAATAAATTCATGATACTAACTTCATTCCCGCCTACATTTGCCTGGGTGAGTAATAAAATAATACCTGTACCTATTAATGCTAAAATCGCTAAAACTTTAATACTAGAAAACCACGATTCTAATTCACCAAATAATCCTACACTGAGTAAGTTGAAAATTAATAGAACAAGAATGATTATCAATGCTGTCAACCATTGGGGAAGATTAGGAAACCAATATCTTAAATAAATACCACTAGCAGTTAAGTCAGCCATTGCCAAACTTGCCCAACATAACCAATAAGTCCATCCTATAATGAACTCCCATCCTCTTCCCATGTATACCTTAACAAATTCGATAAATGAATTCTTACTTTTATCAGATAAAATTAATTCACCAATTGCACGCATCATAAAAAAACAAAAAATACCCGCAATTAAGTAGGCTAGTATCAGAGCTGGGCCTGCCTTTTGGATTGCTGAACCTGAACCCAAGAACAGCCCTGTACCTATCGCACCACCAATTGCTATCATCTGGACATGCCGATGAGTTAAAGCTCGAGATAATTCATTTTTCATGTAAAATCTCCTTTATAATTTAGGATTTTCAGAAAATTTTTATATTGTAACTACCATTTTATAAAAATTTTCCTTAAGTAGCAAGTATACTTCCGAATAAATATATTTTTCTCTTCATAAATATTCACCTTTTTGTGCTTCATAAATTATTAGTATTATATATTTGAAAAAAATTATCTTGTTTAAAAATAACAAATAGATTATAATTATCTTTATCGAGATTATTATAGTGGTTTTTTAGGTATTAATAAGTATAATAATTTGATGGTAAAGACAATAAAAAAGATCCGTACTTCATGAAATACGAATCTTTTAATAATAATAATGTTTAAACTTTATTTTGCTACTACAATTGACACTAACTTACCAGGAACTGCAATAACTTTTTTAACTTCTTTATCTGCAAGTTCTTGTTTTATTCTTTCGTCGTTCAAAGCTAGTGCTTGTAATTCTTCACGACTAGCATCTTTAGATACTTGTAGATGTTGTCTTACTTTACCGTTAATTTGAACAACAATTTCTACAACATCTTCAACCAACTTGCTTTCATCATAGGTTGGCCACTTAGCATACGCTATGCTACCTACATGACCTAGCTTAGACCATAATTCTTCTGTAATATGAGGAACAACTGGTGATAACAATTTTACTAAGCCTTCTACATATTCCAATGGTAATGAATCTGCTTTATAAGCATTATTAACAAAGACCATTAATTGGGAAATTGCAGTATTAAAGTGCATAGCCTCATAGTCTTCTGTAACTTTCTTAACAGTTTCATTATATATCTTATCTAAATCATGATTGTTAATTGTAGTTACTCTATCACGTAAATTGTCATTTTCATCAATCAATAAATTCCAAACACGGTTGATGAACTTATGTGCGCCACCAAGTCCTTCTTCACTCCAAGGGATAGACGCATCTAAAGGCCCCATAAACATTTCATATAAGCGTAATGTATCTGCTCCATATTGTTCAACAATATCATCTGGATTAACTACATTTCCTTTAGACTTGGACATCTTTTCATGATTAGAACCTAAAATCATTCCTTGGTTTACTAATTTTTGGAATGGTTCTTTAGTTGGAACTACACCTAAATCATATAAGAATTTATGCCAGAAACGAGCATACAATAAATGTAATACAGCGTGTTCAGCACCACCAACATACAAGTTTACAGGTAACCATTCTTTTAATTTTTCATAATCTGCTACTTCATGATTGTTATGTGGATCTATATAACGTAGGAAGTACCAGGAACTACCAGCCCATTGTGGCATAGTATTAGTTTCACGACGTCCTTTTCTACCATTTTCATCAACAACATTTACCCAATCATCTAAGTTAGCTAATGGACTTTCACCAGTTCCTGATGGCTTAATATCTGTTGCTTTAGGTAAATATAAAGGTAATTCATCCTCTGGAACTAAAGTTGTTTCACCATCTTCCCAATGAATTACAGGAATAGGCTCGCCCCAGTAACGTTGTCTAGAGAATAACCAATCTCTTAAACGATAGTTACTTTCTTTTCCCCTACTCCATTTTCTTCTAGCCAGTTATTTATAGCATCAATGGCTTCTTCTTTATCCATGCCATTTAGGAAATCAGAATTGATATGAACTCCATCACCAGTATATGCTTCTTTTTGAACATCTCCACCTTCGATAACTTGTACGATAGGCAAATCAAACTTTTGAGCAAATTCATGATCTCGTTCATCATGTGCAGGAACAACCATTACCGCACCCGTTCCATATGAATTTAAAACATAATCAGCAATCCAAATAGGTAATTTTTCTCCACTTACAGGATTTACAACATAACTACCTGTAAATACACCTGTTTTATCTTTAGCTAAATCTGTTCTTTCTAAATCTGATTTATGAGATATTTTTTCTATGTATGCTTCTACCTCATTTTCATGTTCAGGAGTTGTTAATTGCTTAACCAATTCATGTTCAGGTGCCAATACTAAAGCTGCAACACCAAATATTGTATCTGGACGAGTAGAAAATACCTCAATCTTTGTATTTTCATCTCCTGAAACAGGAAAGTTTATTGCTGCACCAACTGAACGACCAATCCAATTACGTTGTTGTTCTTTAATTGCTTCTGGCCAATCCAAATCGTCTAAATCATCTATTAAGCGATCAGCATAAGCCGTGATTTTTAATACCCATTGACGCATTGGTTTTCTAATAACAGGAAAACCACCACGTTCAGTTTTACCATCAATAACTTCTTCGTTAGCTACAACAGTTCCTAAATCTGGACTCCAGTTAACTGGAACTTCAGCTTCATAGGCTAAACCTTTTTTATATAATTGTTCAAAAATCCATTGAGTCCATTTATAATATGCAGGATCTGTCGTGTTAACCTCTCGATCCCAATCATATGATAAACCTAAAGATTTAATTTGACGTCTAAAATTATTAACATTTTTTTTAGTAAATTCACGTGGTGAGTTTCCTGTATTCAACGCATATTGTTCAGCAGGTAAACCGAATGCATCCCATCCCATTGGGTGTAAAACATTATATCCTTGCATTCTCTTCATACGAGCCATTATATCTGTAGCTGTATACCCTTCAGGATGACCTACATGAAGTCCTTGCCCAGATGGATATGGAAACATATCTAAGGCATAATAATTCTTTTTATCATCATCTTCAGTTGTTTTGAATGTTTTGTGTTCTTCCCAATATCTTTGCCACTTTTTTTCTATTTCAATATGCTTATATGACATCTATTTCCATCCTTTCAAAAAAATAATAAACTTCTGTAGATAAAAAAAGCCTATACGAAATAAAACTATTCCGTATAGGACGAAAAACTCGCGGTACCACCTATATTCCAATCAAATGATTAGCTCTCTTCTTTTCTAACGGAAAGTACCGTCTTCA
>OGIC01000839.1_pt1 | contig 13239 bp, 5 predicted proteins | sample 1571681 | NCBI WGS metagenome assembly OGIC01 (sample SAMEA2582046, study PRJEB24529) | metagenome | biome: Human gut stool | place: China | collected 2011
AGATGCTAGGGGTGATGTTCATCCTTGAGACTTTTTTTATGCTGGCTGCTACTGTCGTAGCCTTCCTTTATCGGGGGAGTGATGTCTATCCGCTTCTTATTTCAAGCGGAATCTTATTCGGGACCGGTTTTTTGTTCTACTCTATGGGCTTTAAGGCGAATGAACACTCGGCCGGCCGGCGGGAAGGAATGTTGATCGTGACATTGACTTGGATTTTATTCTCTTTATTTGGAATGTTACCATTCTATATTGGAGGATATATAGATAATGTGACCGATGCCTTTTTCGAGACCATGTCCGGATTTACGACTACAGGCTCTACTATTTTAACGAATATAGAGACATTGCCTAAAGGTATCTTATTCTGGCGGAGTCTTACACAGTGGCAGGGAGGTATCGGTATGGTCGTATTCACCGTGGCTTTGATGCCTATTTTCGGAGGTGGTGCCTCGCAGATGTTTGATGCCGAAACGCCCGGTATAACCCATGAACGTTTTCGTCCTCGTATTACGCAAGTCGCTAAACGCCTGTGGGGGGTGTATGTTTTTCTGACACTTTTTTTAGTCGGCCTTTTATGGGCTGGTCCGATGAATTTGTATGATGCGGTAAATCATGCGTTCACGGCTATATCTACTGGTGGATATTCAACCAAAAACGCAAGTATCGCTTATTGGAATTCCTCTTATATAGAGTATGTAATAACTATTTTCATGTTTATCGGAGCTACCAATATGACATTGGTTTATTTCTGTTTTAATGGAAATGTGAAGAAATTGATTAAAGATGAGGAGTTTCGCTGGTTTTTCTTTTTTGTTTTAAGCGCTATTATCGTTGTCATGGTGTGGATCTTGTACCTTGGATTCGCCTCGGATGTAGAGAATGCGTTCCGTAAGGCGGCTTTCCAAGTGGTGACCTTGGTTTCTACCTGTGGATTCGCTACGGATGACTATATTCCTTGGGGACCGTTTTTCTGGTTTATCGCATTGATCTTGATGTTTATTTGTGGATGCGCCGGATCTACTTGCGGTGGCTTGAAGATGGGACGCTTCGTTATTTTAACGAAGAATCTCTCCAATGAATTTAAGAAACAGACACATCCCCATGCGGTGATTCCAGTACGAATGAACGGACATGTCGTATCTGGTGATATCGTACACCGTGTGTTAGCTTTTGTGTTCGCTTATATTACGTTAATCGTGGTGAGTTGTTTGGCTTTATCTTTGGATGGGATGGGATTTTCGGAGGCGATTGGTGCCGCTGTTTCTGCTATAAGTAACGTAGGGCCCGGCTTGGGAACGCTTGGTCCGGTAAGTAATTTTGCGGATGTCCCCACGGTGTCGAAATGGTTTCTGTCTTTTTTGATGTTAACAGGGCGTCTGGAGATATTTACGGTATTAACGATATTAGTCCCCGGTTTTTGGAAACAGTAAAATTATTGAAAATGAAAAGTATACAGGTCATTGCTAGTCTGCTGTGTGGTATTCTGTATTGTGGGATTTCTTTAAATGCCCAGAATGTATTGAAAGCAACGGGTTGGATGCCAGAGCACACATTTACTTCCGGAATAGAAGGTCCGGCTGTAGATAGCGAAGGAAATTTATATGCCGTAAATTATAAGAAAGAAGGGACGATCGGTATTGTACGCCCAGATGGTAGCCATGGCTGTTTTCTCGTTTTGCCGGGAATAGTATCCGCTTCGGGAAAGACGGAAATATGTACGTGGCGGATTATACAGGGCATAATATCTTAAAAGTGGATATGAAATCTAAGAAGATCAGCCTATTCGCTCATGAGCCAAAGATGAATCAACCAAACGATATTGTATTTGCCCCCAATGGAAATATGTATGCGAGTGACCCGGATTGGCCGAATCAAAAAGGCCAACTTTGGTTGATTACCCCGGATGCGAAAGTCTCCTTATTGGAGACGAATATGGGAACGACTAATGGCATCGCTGTGAGTGAGGATGGTAAACGCTTGTACGTTAATGAATCTGCCCAATTAAAAGTCTGGGTATATGATATATGCCTGGATGGTACTTTAAGGAATAAACGTCTATTTCATACTTTTGAGGGGTACGGTATGGATGGTATGAAGTGTGACGAGAAAGGAAATCTTTATATTTGCCGTTATGATAAGGGTACTATAGCTTTGTTAAATCCGCAAGGAGATTTAGTTGAAGAGATTCAATTGACAGGAAAACAGCCGTCTAACTTAACATTTGGAGGACCTGATCATCGTCAATGTTATGTGACATTGCAGGATCGGGGTTGTTTTGAAACCTTTAAGGTTCCTTATCCGGGAAAAGAATGGTAACCCGATATACGTTTTTGATTAATTTTGCGTTATAATAGGTACGGAATATTAAAAAGATATATAGATGATAGAATATATAAAGGGTGAAATCGTGGAACTTACACCTACACGTATGATTTTGGAGTGTGGTGGTATAGGCTACGAGCTGAATATATCCTTGAATACATATAGTGCGTTTGGGAACAAGACTACCGGAAAAATATATATATATGAGGTAATCCGGGAAGATGCTCATTTACTATTTGGCTTTGCCGAGAAAATCGAAAGGGAGTTGTTCCTTTTGCTTACTTCCGTTTCCGGCGTGGGACCGAATACCGCACGCATGATCCTTTCTTCTCTACCGCCATCCGAATTGGTTCAAGTGATCGGTTCGAAGAATGAGGCCGCATTGACTGCCGTGAAAGGGATTGGTTTGAAGACGGCCCAGCGTATCTTGGTAGATTTGAAAAATAAGGTGAAACCTATGGAGAGTATGGCCGGAAACTTGCCGGAGGCATCAGTCTCTAATGGAGCGGTAACCGAGGAGGCCGTAGCCGCATTGGTTATGTTGGGTTTCCAGAAAGCGGCTTCGCAAAAAGCGGTATCCGCTATTTTGAAAGGCTCGCCCACTTTAGCTGTGGAACAAGTAATTAAAACTGCGCTTAGAATGCTTTGATAATTGACAATTGAGGATTAACGATTAACAATTGACAATTAAATGAGAAAATGAGAAAACGAATACTGAAATATTCCATATGGATCGTTGTATTATTGTTTGGTGTCGGCTTGTATTCGCTGAATGCTGATTACCTTGCGTATACATCATCTTTGCCGGAATTGGAGTTGCTGGAAGCTCCGGAGGATACGATTCCTCCCCGTTATCCGGTAGCTAAAACTACACCGGAGGAATATCAAGATATCGTGAAACAATCACCTGCCGATTTGCGTGATCCGGAGAATGTCAAGACTACGATTGAGTATGATTTAAAGACGAATACGTATATTGTCCGTACGAAATTAGGCGATATGGAGATTGGTACGCCGATGAGTTTAACCCCAGCGGAATACCAAGATTATTCTATGCAACAATCACTTCGTTCCTATTTCCGCCAAAAGAACGAGGAAGAATTCCAAAAAGCTACGAATAAACAGTTTAACTTAACCGATATGCAGTTTAATATCGGTGCGGCGGAACGTATTTTCGGCCCCGGTGGAGTACGTGTAAGAACACAAGGTTCGGCCGAGATCACGATGGGATTGAAGACGAATAAGAATAATGATCCTTCTCTTCCGGAGCGTTCCCGTAAACGTACTTTCTTCAATTTTGACGAGAGTGTGCAGTTGAATGTACAAGCCTCGGTGGGTAGCAAGGTGAATTTCGGAATGAATTACAATACCGAGACCTCTTTTGATTTCGATTCCAAAAAATTGAAGTTGGCGTATACAGGCGAGGAGGATGAGATTATCAAGTCGTTAGAAGCCGGTAACGTGAGCATGAATACCAGCAATTCCTTGATTAATGGAGGTGCGGCTTTATTTGGTATGAAAGCGGATTTACAATTTGGTAAGTTGCGAGTGAACGCCTTGTTTGCCCAGCAGGAATCTGAATCCAAGACGGTTAGCTCAAAAGGGGGCGTGCAGACGAAGCCCTTCGAGATCAAGGTGGATGAATACGACGAGAACCGTCACTTCTTCTTGGGCCATTATTTCTATGATAACTACGATAAGTTTATGGAGTCTTTGCCTACCGTCACCTCCGGTATCGAGATCTCCAAGATAGAAGTATGGGTAACCAATAAACGCGGTAATTATGACCAGTCCCGCAATATCGTAGCTTTCACCGATTTGGGAGAAAATGAATCTCGTAATATCGGTAATACTGCGTTGGTGATGCCTTCCGGAACGGACAGACGTCCGAATAATTCCGCAAACAATTTATATATGACTTTAACCACTCAATTTACGGATGCCCGTAAGATAAGTATGGTTAATGATGCGTTGAAAGGCTCCATGGAGGGAGGACGGGATTTTGAAAAAATCGAGAGTGCCCGTTTGCTAGAGTCATCTGAGTATACATTAAACAAGAAATTGGGTTATATTTCTTTGAGGACTCAGTTACAGGCTGATGAGGTATTGGGTGTCGCTTTTAGTTTTATCTATAATGGCAAGACCTATCAAGTCGGTGAGTTCTCTACGGATAATAAAGAGAATACGAGCGACTGTATTTATGTGAAGTTGCTAAAGGGCATCACGATGTCGCCTGATATGATGTTCTGGGACTTGATGATGAAGAACGTATACTCATTGGGTGCTTATTCGGTGCAGAAAGAGAAGTTTAAGTTAAACGTTACCTACCAGAGCGATTCTACCGGTACGTATGTAAACTATCTTCCGGAAGGTAATTGTGCGAATCAAATCTTGATTCGGGTATTAGGGCTGGATCGCTTGGATACCTATGACAATCCGAATCCGGATGGTTTCTTCGATTTTATTGACGGTTATACGATACAGGCGGAGACCGGTAAGATTATATTCCCTTGTGTACAACCTTTCGGCTCGAAATTACGGGAAAAGGTAGGTAATGCCTATGCCAGTAAATATGTATTCCAAGAGTTGTATGACTCGACATTAACCGTTGCCCGCCAGATCGCCGAGAAAAATAAATTTCTTTTAAGTGGTGAGTATAAAGCCTCGTCGGGTTCGGAGATCGACTTGGGAGCTACTAACGTGGCCCGTGGATCCGTACGTGTCACGGCAGGAGGAGCTACACTGACCGAGAATGTGGATTATACGGTAGATTACAGTTTAGGACGTGTGACGATCTTGAATGAGAGCATCATATCGAGTGGGACACCCGTTAGCGTATCTCTGGAGAACCAGTCTACTTTTAATATGCAGCGAAAGACGATGATCGGGTTAGACTTGAATTACCAGTTCAATAAGGACTTCATGGTCGGTGCCACGGTTATGCATATGTCGGAAATGCCTCTTACGGTAAAAACCACTTTGGGGGATGAGTCTATAAAGAATACTTTATGGGGCTTGAATACCTCTTATAAAGCCGAGAGCCAGTGGTTGACAAATGTATTTGATAAGTTACCCTTGTTGACATTGACCAAACCTAGCCAAATCTCATTCAATGCGGAATTCGCTCATTTAATAGCGGGACATTATGAGAATCAATATACGGGTGGTTACTCTTATTTGGATGACTTCGAGTCTACACAAAGTGGTATGGATCTTTTGAACCCGTATGCTTGGAACTTGGCGAGTACCCCCTATGAAGATTCGAATCCTAAATTTCCGGAAGCGGAGAAGGTGAACGATATCGCTTATGGTAAAAACAGAGCTTTGTTGGCTTGGTATACGGTAGACGGAATCTTCACACGGAAGAGTTCCTCTTCCCGCCCTCGACATCTTACGAATGATGATTTATCGAATCATTACACCCGTGGAGTCAGTTATAAAGAGATCTTCCCGAATAAAGAGTTGGGAACCAATGATAATACGACTTTGCCTGTATTAAACCTCGCTTTTTACCCGAATGAGCGTGGTCCGTATAACCTAGATGCGGAAAATGTAAACTCGGACGGTACGTTGGGTAATCCGGAAAAACGTTGGGGCGGTGTAATGCGTAAGATCGAGCCTAGCGATTTGGAATCTGCCAATTATGAATATATCGAATTCTGGCTTTTAGACCCGTATCTTGAGGACGAGACAGCCGAGGGTGGTGACCTATACTTTAACTTGGGTGAGATTTCCGAGGATATCTTGAAAGATGAGCGGAAATTCTTTGAGAATGGTATGCCCGTGGACGGTGATATGTCGAAAGTTGATACGACTGTTTGGGGTAAGGTGCCTCGCACGCAAAGTACGGGATATGCGTTTGATGCCCAAAATCGTGAGCTGCAAGATGTCGGTTTGAACGGTCTTTCTACGGAGGAAGAGCAAATTTTCCCTACGTATGCGGATTATTTGAATAAATTGAGGGCGAAACTATCCGGTGAGACAATCTCTAAGATGATGGATGATCCGTTTTCTCCTTTTAACGATCCTGCCGGGGATAATTATCACTATTTCCGTGGGGATGATTACGATGCTAAGGAGTTGGATATCTTATCTCGCTATAAACGATATAACGGTACAGAGGGAAACTCACAAGAATCCGATCAAAGATATGCTACAGCCGGAAAGAGTACACCAGATGTGGAAGATATCAATGGCGATAATACGTTGAATGAGACAGAGAAATATTTTGAGTACAAGATCTCTCTCCGTCCAAAAGATTTGCAGGTCGGTGTAAACAACATCGTTGATGAGCGTACTCCGGAAGTAACCTTAATGAATGGTGATAAGGAGAAAGTAAAATGGTATCTATTTAAGATTCCTATTAAAGATTATGAGAAGAGGGTTGGAGCGATCCGGGATTTCAAGACAGTCCGTTTCATGCGTATGTATATGACAGGATTCCGTAAGTCTACGGTTCTGCGTTTCGGTACCTTGGAATTGGTTCGTGGTGATTGGCGTACTTATACGCAGGATTTGTCAAATCCTCTTATTCCGCCAAAGTCTGATGGACAGATCGTCGTATCTTCTGTAAATATAGAGGAGAACGGGCAGCGTCAGCCGGTCAACTATGTGTTGCCTCCGGGTATCAGCCGTATGTTCGATTCCAGTCAGCCTCAGTTGCTTCAACAGAACGAGCAGGCATTGTCTATGAAGATAACGGATTTATCTCCTGCGGATGCACGTGCGGTTTATAAATCTACCGCTTATGACCTTCGCCGGTATAAACGATTACAAATGTTCGCTCATGCGGAAGCGCCGATTGATGAGAGCAAGACTTTGTCGAATGGTGATTTCTCTGTATTTATTCGTTTAGGTTCTGACTATAAGAATAATTATTATGAGTATGAGGTGCCTTTGGATCTGACTCCCCATAGTACTATTCTTTATAATACGAACAATAGTGCGGATCAAGAAAAAGTATGGCCTTTAAATAATACCTTGAATTTTAAACTGGAGACTCTAACCGACTTGAAGTTGGAGCGAAATAAATTGAAACGTCAAGGACAGGGAAATATAAGCTACCAAAAGGTTTATTCGAAAAATGATCCGGATAATACGCGTAATAAAATCAGTATCATCGGTAACCCTAGCTTAGCGGAGGTGAAAGTGATCATGATCGGCGTACGTAATAATACGGGTGATATCAAGAGCGGTGAGGTTTGGGTAAACGAACTTCGTATGACCGATTTCGACGAGAAAGGCGGTTGGGCCGCTAATGCGAATCTGAACGTCGCTTTATCCGATTTGGGTACGGTCAATGTAAGTGGACGAATGGAAACCGCTGGTTTCGGTGCGTTGGATCAGTCGCTGGCCGAACGTCGGATGGATGATTATTCGCAATATAGTGTGGCGACCTCGATTGAGTTGGGTAAGTTGTTCCCTGAGAAAGCAAAGGTTAGCATACCTTTTTACTATGCTTATTCGAAAGAGACTACAACTCCTGAGTATGATCCGTTGAATGAGGATATTAAGCTTTCGGACGCTTTGGATGCGGTAGAGACCCAAGCCGAGAAAGACTCCATCAAGAGTTATTCTTTGGATCAGACCACTATTAAGAGCGTCTCTTTCAATAACGTAAAGGTAGATATCCGTAGCAAGAACCCGATGCCGTATGATCCGGCGAATTTCTCGTTAGGTTACTCTTATAGCCAGAACAGTAAGAAGAACCCGGAGACCGAATATGAGACAACCAAGGATTACCGGGGTAATTTCGCTTATAATTATACGCCTTACGTGAAACCGTTCCGACCCTTCGAGAAGCTGAAGAAGAATAATGGATATACGAAATATATCAAGCAATTCGGACTGAATTACGTTCCGTCGAATATTAGTTTCCAGACGGCGATGATGCGGAATTACTATGAGATTAAGCTAAGGGATTTGACAAGTTCTACGGATGGAGGTAACCAGTTGCTCTCATTCAGTCACAATTTCTTGTGGGACCGTGCCTTCAGTTTGCGTTGGGACTTTACGAATAATCTGAGCATGACGTTTACTTCCGGTACGAATGCCCGTATCGAGGAACCGAATGTTCAAGTTAATAAGAAATTGAATCCGGATGATTATCAGGTATGGAAGGATTCCGTAAAGCAAAGTATCCGTGATTTGGGCACTCCTTTGAAATATGACCAAACGTTTAATGTCACTTGGAATATGCCATTGCAATTCATACCGGCATTAGACTGGGTAAATAGTTCATTGACTTATAATGCCACGTACAACTGGGATCGTGGAGCCAATGTCGCTAGTATTGAGCTGGAACAGGGTAATATAATAAAGAACCAACGTCAATTTGACTGGCAGGGTAGTTTCAATTTGCAGTCATTGTACAATAAGAATAAATATCTGAAGAAGATCAACCAGAAATTTATGGCCTCTTCCCGGGTAAGCGCTCGTCAACCGGAGAAAAAGAAGAAAGAGGTGAAACTAGAGAAAGAGATTCAATTGAGCCCGGATAGTGGAACGATCGTGCAGCATGGAATGTTTACGAAGAAGGTTCGTATCACGGCACGTGGAGCGGATGGGAAGGTCTATTCAATTAAATATAAGCCGATCAATTATGCCCAAGTCATGATCTTGAATAAAGATACGGCTCATTTGAAGTTGACGATCGTGCCCGGCCCGCAACCTTTGGAAGGAACCTTGACGAAAGTAGCGGAATATGGCAGTCGTTTCTTGATGATGCTGCGCCGGGTAAACGTGCAGTACTCGTTGATAGACGGTATGATGTTGAGTGGTTACGCTCCGGAGGTTGGTGATATGTTCGGGCAACGGCGTACAGGAACTTTGGCTCCGGGACTCGGTTTTGCCTTTGGAGCGGTAAGAAGGAGCTTTATCGACGAGGCAGACGAGCGGGGCTGGTTGGTAAAGAATGAGAATATGACGACGCCTGCCATGATCAATAGCGCGAAGAATCTTACGATCCGTGCGAATCTAGAACCTATAGCCGGCTTGAAGATTGATTTGAACGCAAACCGGGTAGATACCCGTAGTACCGATATCTATTATATGCAAGACGGTATGCCCGAGCAGATGGGAGGTAGCTTTACGATGACGACGATTGCCTTGGGTAGCGCTTTCGGCGGTAGCGGAAACGCTAATAACGGTTATTCCTCGAAAGCGTTCGATAAATTTATCGCTCACCGTAGCGTGATCGCCCAGCGCTTGGCGGATACATATTCCGGTACGGTTTATCCGAGTTCCGGTTTTATGGCGGGGCATGCTTTAGCGGGAAAACCTTATGATCCAGCCGTAGGGGGAGGTGTAAGTCTGAATTCCATGGAGGTATTGGTGCCTGCTTTCTTGGCGGCTTATACGGGTAAGGACCCGAATAAGGTAGGCTTGTCAGCCTTCCCGTCCATTAAGAGTCTGCTACCGAACTGGCGTATTACGTATGATGGCTTGATCCGTATACCGGTTATTCGCAAATACTTTAAGAGCATGATGTTGAGTCATCAATATCGTTGTTCCTATAGCGTAGGTGCGTTTTCCTCCTTCTTGGATTGGGTAGATGCTGGGCAGGATGGTTTGGGATATATCCGTGATATCCAAACCGGTAATCCTACACCGTCGTCTCCTTATGATATAGCAGCCGTGAGTATCACGGAAGGATTCAGCCCGTTGTTTGGTGTGGACGCTACTTTATTGAATAATATAACAGGTAAATTTGAGTTGCGCAAGACTCGTAACTTAAGCCTGAATATTTCCTCTTACCAATTGGTGGAAGCGCTTTCCAACGAATTCGTGATAGGAGTAGGATATAAGTTGACTGAGTTTAACAAGGTGTTGAAAATGAAAAAGACACGGGACTTCAGTAATGATCTTACGATCCGCTTAGATTTCTCTTACCGTAAAATGCAATCGTTGATCCGTAAGATAGAGGATCAGTTTACGCAGGCTACCAGCGGGAATATCGCCAAGACCATCCAGTTCTCTGCGGATTACGGGTTAAGTCGTGCCTTGACATTGAGAGCGTTCTATGATTTACAGATCAATGAGCCGATCGTGTCCACCTCATCTTACCCGACTTCGAACTCAAACTATGGTATTAGTTTACGGTTCTCCTTAGCGCAATAAAAAGAGTATAGTCTATTTACAGGACTTCTTGGTCTGTTTTTAAATACCTGTCTAGCGGTATGGAATAAACCTTTATATTTGTGCGAAATATAATTTGGATATGAAGAATACTTACAAATTGATATTATTTCTTCTCTTGATAACCCATGCCTCTTTCGGCCAAGACGTGAAAGGGTATATTAAGGATGCGGAGAGCAAGGAGGCTTTAGCCGGGGTAAACGTTTTTTATAAGGACAAAGGGGGTACAAGAGGAACTGTGTCTGATATAAACGGTTATTATGAGCTGAAAGTGACGGATGGCGACGCTGTATTGACTTTTAGCTATCTGGGATATGAAACGTTGAGCGTTCCCGTGAAAGTAGATCCGGGAGAGTTCTTGACACGTGACGTATCCTTACGAACAAGCTCAAACATGATGGACGAGGTCGTCGTGAGCGTCGGGCGTTATGAGCAAAAGCTAAGCGATATCACCGTCTCTATGGAATTGTTGAAAGCGAAAGATATCACTCGTCAGTCTCCGAAAGATTTAACGGATGTACTGAAGAATATCTCCGGTGTGGACGTGACGGACCGGCAACCTTCCGTACGCGGTGGTACGGGATGGACCTATGGCGTGGGTAGCCGTTGCTTGATTCTGGTGGACGGAATGTCGGTGCTAACTCCGGGTTCCGGCGAGATAAACTGGAATATGATCCCGATGGAGAACGTCGATCAAGTAGAGGTACTGAAAGGGGCCTCTTCCGTATTATATGGCTCTTCTGCGTTGAATGGTCTGATCCATGTGAAAACGAAACGCCCCGGATTAGATCCGGTAACACAGGTGAACGTACAAGGAGGATTGTATGGGAAGCCGCGCCAAGACGGGACGCCTTTATATGGAGGCTTGGATCTCTCTCATTCCCGTAGGATCAAGAATTTTGATTTGACAGTGGGGGCTAATACATTCTTGGACGATGGGTATCGGCAGGATAATTACAACCGCCGTGTCCGGGTCGGTGGGAATCTTACGTATCACGATCCCCGGGTACAAGGGTTGAACTATGGTGTGAACGTGAATTACTTGTATAACGATTATACAGGTTTCTTTATCTGGCGTTCTCCGGAGGAACCCTATATTCAATCTCCGCTGGCGAATATGGGACGCCGTGAGAATACATTTTATATAGATCCCTTCTTGAATTATACGAATTCGGAAAAAGGGACGACTCATCGTTTCAAGGGGCGTTTCTTCCATCGGGGAAGCCGTATCATCACGCATACCACGGATAAGTCTCTTTTTGACATAACGAATAATATGGGTTTTGATATCTCATCTGTTCCGGAGATTATCAATATGGCGCAAAACTGGCAAACCGAGTTATTGCCGACCTTCTTACCGTATTTGCCGGAGGTGATGAACGGGAAGGTGAGCGGATTGATGGGTGAATTGGGCAAGCTGGGAAATCATTTTTTCCCGACAGCTACCTCGGCGGATTATATGGACTTGATTTCTTGGGTGATGGGACGTACTCCGCTACCCGATAAGAATAACGTAGGGGCTTGGTTGGTAGATGCCATGAAGCCGGTGGAGAAAAAGGCGCCGGAGGCTACGGATCATACCTATTCCTATAATCTGGATTACCAATTCAGCAAGAAGTTCGAACATTCACAACTCACGGTTGGAGGTACTTATGAGCGTATTCATGCGGATTCGAAAGTGACCGGGCAGCATAGTAGCGATAATGTGGCTACCTTCCTGCAATATGATCATAAATTTATCGATCGTTTGAACGTCTCGGTCGGTGTTCGTCTGGAGTATTACCGGGTCGATGATTTCTACAGGGAAGCGGAGACGAAGATTTTCGGGGCGAAGGTTCCGGTAAAACCTGTTTTCCGTGGAGGCTTGAATTATGAGTTGGGTGAGTATAGTTTTATCCGGGCTTCTTTCGGACAGGGATACCGTTATCCATCCGTTACGGAGAAGTTTATCCTGAAGGATATCGGAGGTGTGGGAGCTTTCCCGAACGCTGAATTGAAAGCGGAGCAAGGTTATAATGCCGAACTTGGTTTCAAGCAAGGCTATAAGTTCGGCAATTTGAAGGGCTTTGTCGATGTGGCCGGCTTTTATACCCGTTACAAGGATATGATCGAGTTCCGTTTCGGCCTGTTTAATAATAAGACCTTCGATTATATCGATGGGCTTTCCAAGTTGTTCAATGCGTTCTCTAGCGGCGACGGCTTAGGAATCGGCGCTCAGTTCACGAACGTAGGCCGGGCGGAGATTTATGGGGTAGATTTGTCTACCTCGGGTGTGTATGAGTTTAACCGTGATACTCGTCTGGCATATACTTTGGGGTATGTTTATACGAATCCGATCGATATGGACGTGGATTCACGGAACGCGGAGGAGGAAGCGAATGATGACTTAATGGCGATGCGTTCGAAATCGAATGACAGCAAGTATTTAAAATATCGCCAGAAACATTCCGTAAAGGGGGTATTCGATCTGGAATGGAAACGGTTTAATATCGGAACGAATATGTCATGGAAAAGCAAGACATTGGCGGTCGATTATTTTATGGTCGATGAGCGTACGAAAGCGGAGCCTAACCTGATGGATTATATGCGTTCGATGCTATTCGGAAACTTACATGATTATTGGGCAGAGAACAATAAAGGATATTTCGTCATGGATATGCGTGTCGGGATGAAAGTGACGAAGAAAATCTATTGAGATAATATTGGCCGTAGCATTGTATGCTCAACCAGTTCTAGCTGCAGAAACCTTTGATGTTGATTTTGCACCGGGAACACCGATTG
>OGIC01000845.1_pt1 | contig 13100 bp, 9 predicted proteins | sample 1571681 | NCBI WGS metagenome assembly OGIC01 (sample SAMEA2582046, study PRJEB24529) | metagenome | biome: Human gut stool | place: China | collected 2011
AGCCGAACTTTGCCTTGCCTTCCAGCGCGGCCAGCTGCTCGTTGGACAACACGATGAACACCTGATTCGTGGGCGAATCCATGAAGAACGAATAGCCCTTTTCGGCCAGTCCCTTCTTGAGCACGGCGGCAGTCTCAATGGCATTTTTGCTGATGGTCTGGTACAGGTCATCGGTGAACAGCACATCGAACTGGATGCCCAGCAGACGGCCCTTTGCCAGCAGAGCGCCCTGCTGCTTGACCATGGTCATAAAGTGAGCCGGTGCGCCGTGGGGGAACACAACTGCCTCGCCGCAGAGCGCGCCCACTTTGGTGCCGCCGATGTAGAACACATCGGTCAGGCGGGCCACATCGGCCAGCGTCACATCGGTGCCCTCGGCGGCCAGACCATAGCCCAGACGGGCACCGTCCATAAACAGCGGCATGTGGTACTTATGGCAGACAGCGGACAGCGCTTCCAGCTCTGCCTTGGTGTACAGGGTACCGTACTCCGACGGGTGGGAGATGTACACCATGCCCGGGAACACGAGGTGGTCCACATTGCCATCGGCATAAAAGGTCCTGCACCAGTCCTCAACGGTCCCGGCATCCAGCTTGCCGTTGGTGTGCGGCAGGCCGATGACCTTGTGGCCCGTGAACTCGACAGCGCCGGCCTCGTGAGCGGCCACATGGCCGGTGGATGCGGCCAGCACACCCTCCCAGCGGCGCAGCATCGATGCAATGACGATGGCGTTGCTCTGGGTTCCGCCCGAGATGAACCAGACATCGGCATCCGGTGCGCCGCACGCCGCGCGGATCTTCTCCCGCGCGCTGGCGCAATAGGGATCGGTGCCGTAGCCGGAGACCTTTTCAAAGTTGGTCTCCACCAGCTTCTGTAAGATCGCCGGATGCGCACCCTCGCAGTAATCGTTTTCAAAATACAGCATATACTTTCCCTCGCTCTGCATTCAAGATAAACCTATTATCTGCTTTTTGCGCAGGGTTGTCAATGTGGAACCCCCGCACATGCGGGGAAAAGTGAAATTCGTCCAGTGAGTTTCCATTTCCACAGGGATCACCCCCGCATAGGCGGGGAAAAGCCTTCACATGGAAGAAAACCAGCGTGAAGAAAAGGATCACCCCCGCGCAGGCGGGGAAAAGCCATCCATGTCGATGTGGTTCTGCCGGGGTTCGGGATCACCCCCGCGCGGGCGGGGAAAAGTCAAACATGTCCTGCACGCCGTTCTCGATGTAGGGATTACCCCCGCGTGGGCGGGGAAAAGGGGTCAACGTCAATTGTTCTGCCGATGACATTGGGATCACCCCCGCATGGGCGGGGAAAAGGCCATGGATGCCATCAGACAGCAGTAGTAGTAGGGATCACCCCCGCATGGGCGGGGAAAAGAAGTCAAGTCGCTGCTGCACTTCAATCGGGTTGGGATCACCCCCGCGTAGGCGGGGAAAAGGGGTAGACCGTAAGATAGCCTTACTGCGGTACGGGATCACCCCCGCGTGGGCAGGGAAAAGACAGGGAATGACAAGCTCAGTCCGCCATCCTTGGGATCACCCCCGCATGGGCGGGGAAAAGACGCATGAGCAGCAGCTGCGTGCTGCGTATGAGGGATCACCCCCGCGTGGGCGGGGAAAAAACGGCGAGTTTGTCCGGCTGGTAGAGCCGCACAGGATCACCCCCGCATAGGCGGGGAAAAGGAGTATTACAACCGGGTATTGCAGCAGCTCAAGGGATCACCCCCGCGTAGGCGGGGAAAAGGGAGAGCAGACCTCCACGCTGGAGGTCAAGTTGGGATCACCCCCGCGTGGGCGGGGAAAAAATCACCGATGAAACCATCGGCACCGTGATTCAAGGATCACCCCCGCGTAGGCGGGGAAAAGATTTCCTTCTTTTTCACCGGCTGTTCGCCCAGAGGATCACCCCCGCGTGGGCGGGGAAAAGTTTTTCCACGAGCCCGAAGAGCTGCCGGGCGGGGGATCATCCCCGCGTTGGCGGGGAAAAGTGGTTGTACTTGGACGATTTCTTTTGCTTGGCGGGATCACCCCCGCATAGGCGGGGAAAAGTCGACCTCGATGGCGGCCTGAGTGAAGCTGTTGGGATCACCCCCGCGCAGGCAGGGAAAAGCAAACTGGCACTGTGTACGCCGTCCTGCCCTACGGATCACCCCCGCGCAGGCGGGGAAAAGAACAAGGAGCTGGAGGGCGTATGGCTGCCCATGGAATCACCCCCGCATGGGCGGGGAAAAGTCCATTTCCATCCGGTTCGCCCAGGATGCTGCGGGATCACCCCCGCATGGGCGGGGAAAAGCAAGACGGACATTCGCAGGCTCCATGGAACTGGGGATCACCCCCGCGTGGGCGGGGAAAAGGGCAGTTCTACGACGAGAGCCGGGTCTACCGCAGGATCACCCCCGCATGGGCGGGGAAAAGCCCGGCATCTCAGCCATGGTCTCCTCCCCTGTGGATGATGGTCATCAGGCCAAGGCCATAGGCCTTGCCCCGGCCAACGCCCTCGCACAGCAGGGCCTTGAAAGCCTCCGGGTCCGTCACCTGCAGAATGCCCTCGTAGGTCACAGCCAGCAGGGTAACAGGCCGGGTGCCGTTTTTCTTGAAGTGATAGGTCTGCTTCCGGGTCACTGCGAAGGACCCCTCCGAGACGACAAAGCCGTGCTTTGCGGCCTGCGCCCACAGCCATTCCTCCTGCTCCACCTCGAGATAGCAGGGTTTCAGGGTACCCCGGGCCGTATGGTCGGCAGAGTCTTTTTTGCTGCGGGTGGGGTTGGCAGTCAGGCGGAACTGCCAGCAGCTGCCCGCTGTCACCCGTTCCAGCAGCGGGTCATAGGGCCGGGTCTCCGGGGGCGCACCGGTGCCGAACTGCGCACACAGGGCGGTCAGATCCGGCCGTTCCTCACTGAGCAGGAGCAGGTACAGTTTTTCTCCCAGCTGATCCAGCCGCCACAGCCTGCGGCGGCGCGCACCGGGAAAAGCGTTTTCCACCGCACCATGGAATTTCTGGGGCGAGATCAGCGCCACCATGGTCTCACGGCGGGTCGGGTCAAGTTCTGCGCGGGATAGATACATGATTTCTCACCTCAATTCTGCCATTGCGTCATGTTCGGTCGCGCCGGGCATTTCCGGCGGGTTTGTGCTCCACTCCCGCACCGGGCGGAAGCCGTACTGCCGGTGGATGGGACTGAACGACACCGCCAGATCACGCCGGGGCACGGCAGCAGCATCCGCCGGGTCCGCGTCTGCCACGATGTGCAAGGGGGCTCCATTCCTCTGTTTCACCAGCAGCGGTTCTGCCCGCAGGGTATCCAGCAGTTTCCCGGCCCGGAGGCCAAGGCAGAGCGGCAGGGTGGGCGGGCAGGATCGCCGCCCCAGATACAGCGGGTAGACCGGATATTTCAGGGCCGTTTCCAGCTCCTGTAACAGGGCAGTGTCCTCGCTTTCCAGCCCCACCAGAAAGACCGCATCCTGCAGGTAATGGCGGTAGGTCACATAAGGAGCCTTGCCTTTTTTCCGATCCTCTTCCCGGTTGGCGGTGTGGAAATCCACCAGCAGGCTGCCCTCCCGGTCAGCACGGACGGCAAAGTGCAGGCCGTTCAGCCGGGCAAGGCCTGCGGCATCGTCCCGGCGCAGGCCCAGAGCCGCCGCCAACAGGCCAATGATACCGCTTTTGGTGGGTTCCCGGTTCGTTTTGCGGGTCTCAAATTTGGAATCCGCACCCCACGATTGCAGGGGCGCGGCCAGCCGAAGCAACAGCGTTGCCATGGTCACACCTCATTTCCGGGCAGCTTCTCCTTTACGGCACGTTCCAGCGCGGTGAGCATCTGGTTCAGGGGCATGGCCGGGGCCAGCTCGTCCAGCCCGATGCCCACAGCAAAGCTCTGGGCCGGAGCATCCGCATAGCAGGCATACACCTGCTGCGCGTATTGCTTCAGCGCCGTCTTGGAGGGTTCCGCATAGCCCTCGGGGCTCTTGCGCACCGGCTTTTCAAAGGCACCGCAGAGGTTCACAGGCTGATCTTCCCGCAGGGTGACATAGACAGCATCCGGCAGGGTGCGGTTGGCAAAGCTGTTCTGCTTTCCGGTGGGCATGGAGCGGATGAAGGCTTCGCCGAACACCCGGACAGCCTGGGCTGCCTTTTCATCCCCCAGCAGGTGTACCAGTTCCACCATGTTGACGGTGGCATAGCGATACAGGGTGGAAGAGTTGTACTCCACCGTGCCCAGATGGCCCGCACCTGCCGAATCCTCCGGGGCACAGTCATCCACAGCGGTGAAGTAATCAAACTCGTTCTGCACGGCATGGGTGGAGATGCTGTGGGCCACCTGAGCGGCGGCATCGTAATTCAGGGAAGGATCGCTGGCGACCATCCGGCCAAACAGAGCCATATCCACCGAAGGGTTCTCCTTCAGGGCCTTTTTGTAGTCATCTTTCTCCTCGCAGTCCTCGGCGGCCAGCCGGGCCAGCGCCCGGGCCTGGGCCGTGCTCAAAAAGAGCAGGGCGGCGTTGTTGTCATCTTTCAGCTTGATGCCTGCATTTTCCAGTGCCTTTTTTGCATCCTTTTTCAGTCTGGCATCGTCCAGTTCAGGAGCCAGTGCGGCCAGTTCCCCGGCCACAAGGTCAGTTGCTTTCAGGGTACGTTTTCCGGTCTCGACCATGTCGGCCATTTCTTCGGCAAACATTTTGCGGATCGCGCGCTTCCACGCCTGAGAGGATACCCGGGCGCGGGTGGCACCGCCATAGACAGCCGTCTTGGGGCTGCCGGTATCGTCGCGGTTCACACAGCTGGGCGGCACCGTTTGCAGCACATGAAAATCAACATACAGACGCTTGGTATTCATTTCAATTCTCCTTTTCTTCGGTTTCAGGTGTGTCGGCATTCATCTGATAGAGGTCCCGGCCCCACTGCAGGCGGACATTGGCTGCCTGATCCGGGAGCTGGAACCGGTACAGCTCCACAGCCAGCCGGGGGTAATCCAGTTTCAGCTTCGGTTCATTTCCCCGGAACAGCTGCACCATCCCCCGGAGGTAGTGGGACACCTCGGGCATGGAATCCGCTGTGGCCAGTGCGTTGAAGCGGCGCAGGACGCTGCTCTCGGTCCAGTCCTGCGCGGCAGCTGCGGAATTCTGGGCCAGCAGGCGCACCGCCCTGCCCAGCGTGCAGCCCTTTTCATTCATGGAAACGTTCTCTTCTCCCTGCTGGTGCAGGGCGTAGAGAGTCAGGGCAAGGTAGACCGCCCACTCGGCTTCCGATGGTTCCCGGCACTCTCCTGCCGCCGTTTCCCTGCCCCAGAGCTCTTTGGGCAGTTCCTGCAGGAAGCTGCCCCACAGCGCCGGCAGGTCGCCGGGCTGATGCCCAACGCCCCGGCGCAGCTCTGCCAGCCGGGCACGCCGCTGGGGTTTGGGCAGGCTCCACAGCCTGCTCAGCTGTCCGGCCACATAATCATGGATTGCATCCGTTATCATGCTGTTCTTCCTTCTTTCTTCGGGTAGAGCTTCCGCAGATTGTACAGGAAGCTATTGTAGGCCTTGGGGGCCGTATACAGAACGGTTTTCTTTTCGTCCTTTTTACCGCCTGTTTTCACCTCGACCCTATGGCCCACAAAGGCGGCATTTCCGGCCCGCTCCACCATCTGGCGGCCCAGCTCTGCGGCCAGTTTGCGGGCTTTCTCCTGCCATTCATCGGCTTTTTCGTCCAGCTTGTCCGTTTCGGGGTCAATGCTTTGCAGCCAAAGCCGGAACGGCTGGTCGATGGTAAAGTAGAACTGGGTGCGGGCGGATTCCGCGGTCGTATCGTTCTTATCTCCCGCCGCAAGGGAGAGCTCCCACGCAAGGCGGCCGACGCATTGCGCGGCCTGCTCGCAGTTTTCCACCTCATCCTCTACTCGAGATTGCCATGCACGGCCCAATTCATTTAGCAAAGCCAGTTCCATAGAAAGCTGATCCGTATAACAGTCTGTCATGGAGTTGCTCATCTTGCCATATTCCACACCAAGCGCACATATCTGCAAATGCTCTTTTCTGCTCAGTATCTTCTCGTTTTGCAGTAAGGTATTCCACCAGATCACTCCGGGAACATGGCTATCGATTCCAGTCAGAGCCGAAAACTCTCGCCAAAGTTGTTTGCTCATACTATGCACACGCGGGTAATAGTATCGTGGGTTATTTTTGCTCTCTTCTTTTTTATTCCAGAGCGTCATCGGTTCGGCAAATGCATTCGTTGAATCAAAGAAATCTCCACCAAGCACAGTACAACCTGTCACCCAACCTTCCTGACGCTTCAGCAAAATTCTTCGGTATTGCATCGTCATCAGTCCAGCAAAGTTATCCGGGCAGGGTACTTCTGTGCGTTCCTCTGTCCGGGCTGCATCCAGCTCCCAACAGGGAGCATCCTCTTCCCAGAGCTTTCCACCGTCCCGCAAGAACATCATATTTCGCATCAGAGTATCAAACAGGTTTGCACCTTTTACATAGACAACGCCCAGTCTGCCCAGCCAGCCCGGCCCCATAGAAGGCAGCGTTCTATCCTTTGCCTTTTTCTTTGCCGCAGTATCGTCGTAATTATTCAAAAAAACAAGCCATCTTGCCGCCTGTGGATAGGTCAGCCGCTCTTTCGCTTCGCCTGAATAGGCAGAAAACAAGCTGTCCTTATTTTCGCTTTCAAAGATTTCACCGTTCAATTTTTTGGCCCGGAATGGGCTTCCGATCTTCGCTTCCGGCACCTGCCAGAAGGGGCGTTCCGGGTGGAAAAGCCAGAAGCGGTCCCGCCACTGCTCCATATAGGCCCGGATGGGCGCTTCCGGAAAATGCCCCAGCCGGTACAGCTCCTCCCAGCGGATCAGGGCATCGTCCGTTTCCTCAAAGGGGGCCGGCGTACCGTTTTCATCCACCCGGGAAAACACCGTGTGCAGAACCGCCAGCAGCAGCCGCAGCATGGCGGCATCCTGCGTGGGCAGTTCTCCGGCCAGGTCGCGGTATTCGTGGGCGTGCAGCAGGGCATCCGGCAGAGAAACTTCCTGCACGGTGTAATCCTGCCCGCGCACCCGCACCCAGCGTTCCTCCAGCAAATTATACTCAATTTGCTTCATTCTCTTCCTCCTTCCGGTAGGTCAGACCGTTTTCACGGTCGTATTGCAGCACCTGCCCGGCAAGCTGTGCGGTCAGGGGGTCATCCAGCAGTAAGATCAGTTCTCCCCGCAGCAACGGCGACTGCTGCCACAGCCCGAACACTTCCCGGTTCCGGGCTTCCAGTGCGTCGATGGTCTGTTCCACCGACCACCGCTTGCTGAAATATCCGGGCAGGCGCAGCTTCTGCCGTGCAATTTGAAGCGCCATCTCCGGCTGAGGCGGCTCGTCCGTGGGCACGCAGGCACCGGGATGCCCCGTTTCATCGGGCAGGAAGCGGACATTTCCCGCCGCATCCCGCATCAGCACCAGCACGTCAACAGAAGGGTCTCCGTCACGCACCGCCGCGCGGGCACCGTTGTCACTGACCGCACCCACATCATCCATCCAATTGTCCAGCGTATTCAGGGAAGGGCGCTTTCTGTGCTCTTCTGGCGGCAGGATGGTAAAAGTCTTCGCCTTGCCCATTTTGATTTGTTGGGCCTTTTCGTACTCCACCCGGGCCGCAGTGCTCTGCGGGCTGGCGGGCAGCGGGTCGGGCTCCCAGCCATAGACATCCTGCACCAGCGGGGCAATGTCATGGGGCAGGGTGATGGCGGTGGGCAGGAGCTTGCGGGTGCGCCAGAGCAGCCATTCCCCGTAAACCGCCTTGCTGCCCTCGTCGAAGTCCTCCGTCCCAGTGTCCAGCACGGCACAGCGGGCCTGCGCCACCGGCCGGGGACGAGCCCGCCCCTCGTGGCGGTGCAGTCGTCCGATGCGCTGTAAAAGCAGATCCATGGGGCAGAGCTCTGTGACCAGAAGATCCAGATCGATATCAAGGGATTGCTCGAGCACCTGCGTGCCCACCACAATGAGCTTATCCCGCTGTTCCGGGGTGGAGTGCTTGCCGATGCGCTTCATCAGCGCCTCTTCTTTGGCGGCACGGTCGGGCATAAGGAACTGAGCGTGGAATACCACCACCTCAAACTCCGGTAGTTCTGCCCGCAGACGGGCCGCAATGGCCTGCGCCTTTTTCACGGTATTGACGATCACGCCCGCACAGCCGCCCTCCCGCAAGGCACTGCGCAGAGTGTCAGTCAGCTGTTCCTCGGTCAGCGGGAATGTCTCCACTCTGCGTGGTTCGGTTTCCAGTGGGATAGTCATCTGCTCCACCTGTTTGCCGTCCGTCCAGGTCAGCAACGGGTAGCCCCGGCAGGTCTGCCACGGGCCGTCCGGAGCAGTTCTTCCATTCAGGTAGGCCCTGACCAACTCGACCCGGCGCTTGGCGGGCAGGGTAGCGGAAAGCAGGATCACCGGCACTTTGTACCGGCCCAGCCAGGTCAGCGCCCGGTCAAGATAGCAGTTCATATAGGCATCGTAGGCGTGGCACTCGTCAATGACCACCACCTTGCCCGCAAGGCCAAGGTGGCGCAGCATCACATGTTTTTGCTGTAACGCCGCCATCAGCAGCTGATCCACCGTGCCGATGACAAAATCAGCCAGCAGTCCCTGCTTATTGCCCCGGAACCATTGATGCACCATCACCCGGCTCTCCGGGTCAGCATCGGGGTCTGCTTCCAGATCCTCCTCCACCCACACCGTGTCCTGCTGCAATCGGAGGTAGGCCTCGTTCAGTTCGGCCATGCCGTGGGCCAGCTTGATGGAGTGCTCCAGCCCATCCGGCTGCTTTTCGGCCCATGCCAGCAGCCGCCCAAAGATACCATTGGCGGTGGCCTGAGTGGGCAGACCAAAGAAGATGCCGCCCTCGCCGCCGTGCTTGGCTAAAATCTCTGCCGCACCCAGCGCGGCCTCCGTCTTGCCCACGCCCATTTGTGCTTCCAGAATGAACATCCCCGGCTCCTGCGTGCGGCTGACGGCTTCCAACATAGCCCGCTGGACTTCATTGGGCGGGAAGCCAAACCGTTGTTCAAATGCTCCCGGGTCAGACACATCCGACTGCACCTCCCACGGAGAGGTCAGGTCCAGCGCTTCCCACGCCCGATCGACACGGGCGGGATACAGGGTATCGCTGCCCACCTCTTCCACAGGGATGAGCGGAAAGTACCGGGTATTGCTGGCGACCCAGTCCGCCATGATGAGTAGGCCGGTCAGCAGGATCTCAGCCGGGATGGTCAACTGCGGCAGCTCGTCCACGCTGGAAAAGCCGCTTTCCTGCAAGGCGTAGTCAAACAGTTCCCGCCAGCAGCTCTCCCAGAATTTCTGTTCCCCCTCGGGCCAATAGTTGGATTCCCAGCTGCCTTCTTCTTCCTCATCGCCCAGCTGGTCAAGTACGTCCTTCCCGGTTTGTGGCTTGCCGTGGTGTGCTCCTGCTACCGATGCAAGCCCGTTGGGGCATTTCAGCCACCGCAAAATGGCCTCACTCGCCAACGCGTGACGTGAATACTTGCGGTTCTGTTCCCGGTAACTGAGCGTTGTGTATTTCTCCAGGCGCTGTCTGCGCTCCGGCAGAAGTTCCATAATAGGCCCGGCAAAACAGCCGCTCAATTTACCAATATCATGCACCCACCCCAGAAAGCAGGCGATCTGTGTCAGCAGATCCTCGTCCAGCTCGATATGCTGACGGACGCTTTCCGGCAGCCACTTCTGCACCAGATACACCATAATACCCGCCGTATCCCGCAGGTGCATCCAGAGCGGCAGCCAGTAGGCACTGCTCGCCGGGTCTGTCTTGCCCGCAAACAGCCGTACCTCATAAGAAAGCGTTCGTCGTCTCATCCTGTTCCACCTCCACTGCAGTCAGGAAAATCGCTTTTTCCGCACCATCGGAGCTTCTCTGAGGATAGAATAGCACGCAAAAGGTCCCATAAAGCGGATGTTTGCCGCTTTTTTCATGGTTTTTTCAGTTTTTTATGTCTGCCGTTTTCCGGCTGTTACCCCCGCAAGGCGGGGAAAGTGTTGCTCCCTATCAAGCATTCGGAGCACATCCGCTGATGCAGATTCCAGAGACATTACATATCATGCATTATTCTAAATCTCTGTATACCAATATTACACCTTTTTTCCCAACTTTACAAGCGGATCCTTCAGATTCAGCAAATGACACAAAAACCGCCCCGGCTTCCTGTTACAGAAACCGGGGCGGTTCACTTGCATTATTTGTGCTTTTTCAAGCGCTCACGCAAAACCTTGCGGGGATTCTTGATTGCAGCCTGGGCGGGTGCCAAAATTACAGAGCGTTCGCAACAGTGATATGCCTTTTCTTTAACACGCTGTATCACCAAAGAACGGCTTCACTGTACTAAGAGAAACTCCGTTACGCTTTGCTTTTTCCCGTTCATAAGTCACACGGGTAACTTCCTCAATAAAAGCTCGGACTTCCGGTGTTGCTGTTGACCATGTGACATTAAAGCGTCTGCAAATTTGATAAAATGTGCGATAAAATATCTCTCGCTCTGCATCACGCTGAAAATATTCTTTTGCACTCATCAAACACACCTCATTTCAAGTAAGTTACAAAGATGTTCATTGCCGCCTCACCAGAAAGTTCATAACGCGGTGCTCCACCAAAACTCGGCAATGGACAAGCTCCATAGTCCCGGACATAATGCTCTGCCAGCTCCGGAACCTTTGCCTCGAACGTGACCGTCCCGCCGCATTCATGGTCAATCGACAGCTTGATTCCGTACGCAATCAACACTCGGCCAATGCCCTGATACTTTTTAGAATGCCCGACAATTGTCGGATTGCTTTCCGGCTGGCTCTCAATGTAGGTAATATGAACCATCACGTCATTTTCCAATATTTCGTATGCAGCCAGCGCAACCAATTCGCCACTACTCGTCTTTAAGGCATACTTTTCAAAGGCATCATCCTGAATATAATCTGACAACCAGCTTGTTTGCCAGACGGGTTCTTTTTCAGTCTGTACCGCATCAGACTTTTTCATGCGCACGATTTTCACACTGATATTCTGACTGCCGTCTGTTTTTATAATAAATGGTACAAACTTTGCCATACAGACCTCTTTTCCCAAATAAAGCATTTTACAGTCTTATTATACTCAGTCGCTCTTAAATTTTCAACCAGTCACCGCCTCCGCTTCTTTTCAAATCTTTTGGTGTAAATATGTAAAATAAATATAATCCACAATATAAAAAACGCCCCCGGCTTCCTGTCATGGAAACCGGGGGCGCTGCGGTTTTATGGGAAACGCCTCAGGCGCTGCAAAGCCTCAGTGCAACAGGGAGCTGACCCATGCCCGGGCGGCCGTCTTGGCCTGGAGCTTGTTGTACATCTTCAGGGTGGTGTTGTACACCTTCTGGCTCATGGCATTGCTGGCGTTGGTGGCGGCAGCCTGCTTGGCCTCCAGCGTGTCGGCGGCGGCAACGGCGGCCTTCATATCGGCGTAGTCGGCCATGATCTCCTGCTGGAGCGCAGCGTAGCTGGCCTTGGCTGCAGCCTGATCCTTTGCAGTGACCTGATTGCCATTGCTGCCGTAGGTCAGCAGGTTGGAGAGGGCGTCACGCACGCCGTAGAAGGAGTCGGTCCAGTCGTCCGGGTAGGTGTAGTAGCGGCCCTTGGCATCCTGATACCAGACGCCCTCGGTGGGCTGCTCGTCGGAACGGGTGACCTTATGGACCGAGACCTTGTAGACATCTGCAGTGTCGGTGGTCAGCATCGGATAGTAAGGGACGAAGGCGTTGTACACGTCGTCGTCAAAAGCGGTCCACTCGGTAATGGCGGTGTTCAGATCGCCGGTGGCGCTCACCTGGAACAGATGAGTCTCCACATTGCCCGTCTTGCCGATGGGCTCCGTCTGAAAGAAGTGGATGGAATCCTCCACCGAGAACTTCTTGGTCAGCTGGATGTTGGAGTAGACCGGGACGATGGCACCGTTCTCGCCGACGTTGCTGATAGCAAAGTCGGTCTCGCTGTAGTTGTCCTTCGTAAAGGTGTCGGTGCCGTACAGGTAGTTCAGGCCGGCTGCCATGCGGTCCGATGCGATGTCGCCGTTGTAGGAGGCATCCAGGTCGATGACGTTGGCAGCGACATCGCCCACAAAGGTACCGGCCTTCTGGGCCACGGAGATCAGGTTGGCAGAGGCCACCACATGGTCGGTGTCATCCAGATCGATCTTGCCCATAGCGGCGATGTTGGGCTGCATGAAGACCACGCTGGAGGAGAGCTTCAGGGCAAGGTAGGTATGGCCCGTCAGGTTCTCCACGAACCAGGTCTCGTTCTGGTCGGCAATGAACACGCCGGAGCCGCCGGCCGCACCGGCGTTGTCGTAGATGGAGGTCAGCAGGGCAACACCCTCGCGGGCCGTGGAAGCTTCGCTCAGCAGCACCGTGGTGATCTCGGCTTCCTCAATGCCGTTGTCCACATAGGGGTCTACGCTCAGCACGGCGTCGGTGCCGTAGAGAGACTCGGTGGCAGAGACCATGACACCCTTCTCGTTGGTGCCAGCCTCCTCATAGGGGGTGTGCTCGTGGGTGCTGTCGCAGTCCGGGCAGACACCCAGACCGTTGTCGTCCCGGCGGGCGGTGTAGCGGTAGCTGTCGTGGGTGAAGGTGTAGGTAAAGCCGTAGCAGCCCTCGTACACCTCGCCCGCGGTGTGCTTCCCGGCAGGGCTGACGTTGAACAGCTTGTTGTAATCGTTGGTGCCCAGATCCTCGATCCGGCCAAACATGGTGGTGCCATCCTCGGTGAGGTCGCTGCCGACATAGAGTGCCGTGCAGGCGAAGGCGGAAGGAACCACGGCAAGCGTCATCGCACAGGCGATGAAAGCCGCAGCAATTTTCTTCTTCAAAGACATAATAGTATCGATCCCTCTCTTGTTGATTGTCGGCATTTCGTCGGCAGGTGTCATAATACACCCATTTTAATGAAAATGCAAGTATTTCCCCGAAATTTTAGCATATATTCATTTTTATATGGTATATATTCATACTGCGTTTTTCATCTGCCCCTCCGTGAGCGCAAAAAACCGCCCCGGCTTCCTGTTACAGAAACCGGGGCGGTTCACTTGCATTATTT